>Ga0172368_10002162_pt1 | contig 25533 bp, 34 predicted proteins | sample Lak11m_FD_114540 | JGI IMG/M metagenome (GOLD analysis project Ga0172368, IMG submission 114540) | Freshwater microbial communities from Kabuno Bay, South-Kivu, Congo - kab_022012_11m | ecosystem: Environmental > Aquatic > Freshwater > Lake | place: Democratic Republic of the Congo: South-Kivu...
ATGGGATTTAGAAAATGTTAAATTGGAAATACACGACTATGATTATGACTCAACTAAAATTAGTATAGATGACCTTAGAATACTACACAAGTATATTGGTGAAATTCTAAATGTTCTCTAACATCTGTGTAAACACATTGCGTTTATCTGACGAAAATAAGAAATAACACTAACCATAAAAAAACAACAGAGACAAAGAAAATCATTAGAAAGTTCGGGCATAGCCCTCACAAAATTAAACAAGTATTAGCAGAGAGAAATATTCAAATTAGATCACAGGGCGGTCAAGTCGGAAAAAGTAATGGAATTACGAGTAAGTGGACTTTATTTGGAAAACAAAACTTAAAAATATATGAAACAGTTTATTAAATGGATAACAGCATTACATTTATACTTTGTTGGCGGTAGTGCTTGGGAGAAAGAACTTGAAGGTAAGAACATACATAGTGTTTTTACTTGGTGTAAAGATTGCGGAATGAAAGGTTGTAACATACCTTTCAATGATGAGTGTGGTAATTGTGGTAGTAAAAACACGGTAAGATATTACGATAAAGAAACTATCGACTTGTTGTTTAGCATTACCGCTAACGTATCGGTGCTATACGATGTGGCGGACTTTCAGCACGAAAGCCCAATATGAAGCACCACAGTTTGAATTAGTAAAAATGTTTAATCGAAGCACGTCAGCCGCCATATTGTATAGCACTTGTTAGTGGCTGCCTTTCTTCACAAATCAAAATAAAAATGAGAAGTTACAAAAATGAATTAGAAGCAATCGCAAACGACTTTCTAATACAAAATGCGGAAGCAAAGGGGAATGAAAATAAACCCAATTATTCTAACCGTGATTTTATGAATGCCACAATTATCTTTCAAACAGCATTGATGGACAAAATGTATGACAATCAAGACTATGATGGTATGTCTGTTGATGACAGAATGAAAATGGCAGAAAGTTGTGGGCTTGCTTTAAGAAAGCTGATACACACTTATACTGGTTTAGATACTCATAAGATTGAGGAGTTTCTTTAAGGTTGCCGCTAACGCTCCGCAGCTATGTTTGGTTGTGGAATACGAAGCACTACAGTATCAATTTAGTAATAACTTTTAATACAAGAAAATATGAATGAATTACCACAAAACCACAATCAAATATAGGTGCTGTTATCGGTTCGTTTCCGATGGCATCACCAGAAAAGATATTTGAAAGACTTGTTAAATTATACCCCGACAATTATGTATGTGTCGCTAAAATTTGCGACGAAGTATTGGACAGGAGCGGTGCATTACTTGGTGAAGTTAGGAAAGCAGCAAGGAAATGACCGATAACGTTTCCGCTATGAGTAGTGGCGGTTTTGGAACTACTCACTATAAAAATACAACAAATGACAATAGAAAGCACAAATGTTCAATTACCACTTCAACCGCCATTACTTATAGCAGATGTTAGCGGTAGTACTTCTTGGGATGAATGGTTATCTGAAACGGAAACCAAACTCAAAGAATTAGGATACAGAAGATATGTTCAAAATCATAAAAACGAGGATTTCTGTTACTGGAAAACTTTTAAAAAAGGTGAAGATAAAATTTACCAAATAGGTATATTGTTTTATGATTTTAGAAAGTATGTAGACCGTGACCCCTACGCAAATAGAATAGGAATAATGTATGAGTGTATGGTTTTGGGTGAAGATAGAATTGATATGTGTGTTAGCAAAAATATTGATTTGGCAGAGTTTGAAAATATGGCACAAACTTTCTATATAGCGATGTCGCAGTATTACCGCTAACGTTATCGGGCTTTGCGTTCGTTGGGGATTTCCAGCACTAAAGCTCAATAGTAGTACAGACATTAATTTAACCACAAATGATTGATAGAAATACAGAAGCCCCAATGACGCAAAACCCGTGTTATGTGCAGGGCGGTGATAATATGGAACTCCTAAAATCGCAACCAAACGAAAGCGTAAATATGATTTACTCCGATATACTTTATGGAACGGGTAGAAATTTCGGTGAGTATCAGGATTTGAAACCAATTAGAAGTGAGATTGAAAGCCACTACCTACCACGACTTATTGAAATGAAACGAGTTCTAAAACAAAACGGAACGATATACATTCATACTGGAGTAAATACTTCCCATTGGATTAGATGCTTAATGGATGATGTTTTTGGATGCGATAATTTTAGAAATGAAATAATTTGGCACTACAATTCTGCCCCAAGAAAAAAGAACTGTTTCGGGAATAGGCACGATATAATCTTTCGGTATTCCGTTTCTGATAACTTCGTTTTTAACCCGATAAGAGAACCTTATAGCCTAACAGCACCGAGAGGGTATGAAAAGGAGATGTATTACCACAGTGAAGGAAAGGTTATAGGAGATGTGTGGCAGATAAATATATTAGGGCAGAATGATAAGACAGAACGAACTAAGTACCCAACCCAAAAACCAAAGGAACTAATAAGTCGTTTTGTTTTAGCTTCCACGAATGAAGGTGATGTAGTAGCGGATTATTATTTAGGCAGTGGCACGACAGCAGTAGTTTGTAAAGAATTGAACCGAAATTTTATTGGTTGCGATTTAAACCCGAAAGCTATTGAATTAACGAATGCCCGATTAGATGCAGTCAAGTAGCCTTGCACATAACGGTTGGGTATATATGCAGCACCCGATGCAGAAACTTTAAATTTTAGTATAAACCTTAATAGGGTATTGCATTATATACCTTGTTAGCAAACGTTTTTAATTATGAATAAAACTTGGAACAAATCAAACCCATCTGAAAATGGTGGTTATATATGCAGAATGAACAATGCTTATATAAAAATGTGTTATTGGAACGGAACTGAATGGTTTGATATGTGGAAGACCACTTTAGAAGGAATCGTTGTTGAGTGGATGCACATACCTTATGATGAACTGTGGATAGACAAAAATAAGTTGAACATTGATAAAGGTGTAACGATTCCTTAAAATGTTTGCTAACGTCCGTTCGGTAAAACTCGTGAAAATACTGCTTATTTTGCCGGTCACAGGCATACGCTTGTTGCCTTAGCAAAAATATCAAATGGCAGAAAAAACCTATAGAAATAAACGGAGTACAATATTCAAGTAGAACGCAAGCCTCTATTGATTTGAAAATTTCATATTCTACGCTTAAGAGAAGAATCAAAAATTTATGAAACTGAAGTATGACATATTGTCCATAACTAAAGTGTATGGCATCGAGAAGTACTGGGAAATGGTCGAGACCAATAACCCATCAAACGAGAAGCCGTATCACAACCTGTATCACCTGCACTGCGTGGTCAAGTATTGCTATGAAATCGCAAAATCGATTGACCTGAGTGAATCTGATACACGATCGTTGTTACTTGCAGCAATGTATCATGACTTCGGCCATTTCGGTATCAACGACCATCTGAACGTTATCAAAGCGAAACAGATTTTCAGAGTCCATACTCTTTTTACGAGGAATACGGAACCGCTTAGCGTTTTTCCAATCGATGTAGACTCGGTCGAAGCAATAATTTCGGCAACTCAATATCCGTACGTCATCGATGATTCTGACCTAAACCTTTGCCAGCAAATCATACGAGATGCTGACCTGCTTCAGTGGACGGAAGATACGTTTATTGATCATGTTGTGAAAGGATTATCAGCAGAACTTGGAATTCCAATTCTTGAATTCATTCCGAAGCACCGTGCTTTCATGATGGCTCTTCATTTTCATACAGATTGGGCCCAGAAACGTTACTATCACTATCTAGATCAGAGGATACTGGAGCTCGACGAGTTCCTAAAAAATACTTCGCCAAAACCGACGCACAAGAGAATAATTTTGGTAGCAAGAGCAGCATCGGGAAAGGATTTTCTACGAGACAAATTCGTCCAAAAAGGTTTTAAACCATCAATAAGCATGACCACTCGTCCACCGAGACCGGGAGAAGTGCACGGTAAGGATTACTTCTTCATCAGCGATGACTTAGCTCAAAAAATGATAGGGGACGGATCATTTTACGAATACGTTTACTTCAATAACTGGCTGTACGGAACTACTGTGAATCAGTTCAATACAGACGACGTATTCATCATGACGCCAGCCGGTCTATCGCGCGTAAAACCGGAAGACCGAAAACAGAGCTTGGTCATTTACTTGGATATTCCGTGGGACGTTCGTAAGGAACGACTCGAAAAGAGAGCGATGCCAGGAGACACCGTTCATAGAAGGCTCAAAGCCGACGATCTCGATTTCAAAGATTTCACAGATTACGACGTACGAATTACAAACCCCGATTTTTAACATGACAAATCAATTAGAATTAACCGGAACATTACTTGAAGTTTTCCAGGCCCAATCCTTCAATAAGGGCTTTCGTAAGCGTGAGTTCGTCATTGAGACTAATGGCAAGTACCCGCAAAAAATAATTTTTCAGCTCGTTCAGGACAAGTGCGATATGATCGATTCGTTCGATGCTGGAGATACTGTTCGTGTTGCATTCGAAGTGAAGGGTCGAGAATGGAACGGAAAGTACTTCAATTCTTTGGAAGCATGGAGAATCTTCCGCGAAAAGAAAGCAGCGCCGGAAGTTACTGACGTGTTTGAGGATCCCGAGTTATTTCCGGATAAAGCTCATCCCGTCCAAGTCAACGAAGAAACGATCGCACCAGCAGAGCAGGAGGACGACTTCCCTTTTTAAGAAACCTACCTACTAACTGGGATATATAAATGGAAATTAGATAAATCATCAAAAAACGAAAATACGTATGAAATATTGCTCTATCGATATAGAAACAACAGGGCTAGACCCAGAAACTTGTCAAATTCTTCAAGTTGGAGTCGTAATCGAGGATACGGTAAATCTGAAACCGCTCGAAGAGCTTCCGAGATTTTCTTGCATCGTCGAATACCAACTTTACCAGGGACAGCCGTTCGCTCTCAACATGAACAACTGGATCATTGCCATTCTTGCTTCACTGAAAACTGCGAACAAGATTGATCGAGAAAAAATCCGTAAGGAAAACCACATCATGGGAGAAGGTTTAGTTGCAAAATCTCTATGGATGTTTTTAACTGCAAACGGTTTTTTTCCTAACATGGGATCGAGTACAGAACAAATAACTAAACAAATAACTATCAATGTTGCCGGAAAGAACTTTGCATCGTTCGACAAAAAATTCCTCGAAAAACTTCCGAGCTGGTCTAATTACATTCAGTTCGCACAGAGGATCATTGATCCGGCCGAATTCTTCACGCACTGGAAGGAGGACGAACGACTTCCTAACCTTAACGAGTGCATTCGTCGAGCTAACCTTTCTGGAGAAGTAACGCACGATGCAGTCCAAGACGCAATTGACGTCATCGGAGTAATTCGTGTTGCAACGAATAACTATGAAAAACGTCTCTATATGTAATGGCACGGGTGCTCGTCAACATGGGGTATCCATTGGGCGATGCTATCGCTGCAATGCCGTACGTCAATAAGTACACAATCGAATCTGGTGATGAGGTCCTGACTCTGCTCGGGAATCCTTATCACCAGAACCTTTTTAGGAACTCGTTTCCTGCCATCAAGTACGTGAACGGAATTCCATCGAACACGGATAAGATCATTAACCTCAGCATACAGCACAGTTGGGCGAAACCGATCCAACGTAATTTCGCAGAACAATTAGGATACGAAAATCCTGAGTACATCCACCCAAAAGTAGACAGTTTTAAGAAGGACCGCCCGATCAAAGGTAAGTTCGTGGTCCTCGGCGTACATTCAACTTCACAGCTGAAGTACTGGAATCATCCGGACGGTACCAAGGTGATGCAGGATGCGCCCAATTGGAACGTCTTATGTGATATGTTACGTAAAGCTGGAATCACGCCAGTGGTCACGGAAAAGGACGAGTTATACGGTCACCCTCCTTACTATAACGGCATCCCTAAAAAATCCGTAAAGAAACTCGGCATTTCCCTGCTCGACACTATCAATTACATAGAGCACGCAGAGTTCTTCATTGGTCTCTCATCCGGTTTGGCATGGCTTGCTCATGGATTGGACAAAAAGGTCGCCATGATTTCAAATTTTTCGGAGGATTGGTACGAATTCGATTTGAACGACGAGAATTACGTCAGAATAGTCAATCACAATGTATGTCACGGTTGCTGGAATAGAGTGGGAACCGAATTTACTTTCGTTAGCAAGGACTGGTTCTGGTGCCCAAATCACAAGGACACGAACCGACATTTCGAATGTCATACTTCCATAACTCCGCAGTTCGTGTTCGACTCGATAAAAAAATGGATTTAACATGCTGGTAGAAACATCAAACGGTGAACTTCTCGATAAGATAAGCATTCTCGAATTGAAACTCATGAAGCTGACCGACCCAGTTCAGCTAAAGAACATAGAGGAGGAACGTGGTCTTCTATTGTTGGCGGCAAAATCGTTCTGGCACAAGCCAGACATTTACGACTTTTACATGCAATTGATGAAGGTCAACGAGAAGCTATGGGGCATAGAGGACGCGATCAGAGTAAAGGAAAGCAAGAAGGAATTCGATACGGAATTCATTGAACTTGCCAGATCAGTTTACTTCACCAACGATGAACGATCAGCAATCAAACGCGCTATAAATAATCATACTGGGTCTTGCCTAGTCGAAGAAAAATTATACGCGAAGTACTGATGCCAGAACGCTGTTGTGGAGGATCAGAAAAACCTCAACCTCAACCGACCTTCCTTAGTCGAATTCTCGACAAGGTTTTCGTTTCCGAAGCGGAGAAAAACCGAAGGCTGAACATTTGTAAAACATGTGAACACTACAATTCTACGTTCGTTCAATGCAAAGTGTGCGGCTGTTTCCTGGAAGCTAAGACCAGACTCCAAGGATTTCACTGCGCTTTAGAAGAATCCGAACGTAAGTGGTGATAAATAACTCTTGAGGCCGAGTGCAGGTCTCCTTAGCTCGTAATTGCGATGCTCTGAAAACGTAATCAGCCATGGATAGTGACGTTGATAGAAAAGAAAATAAAACGACTGGGCAATCTAGCGAATTGGGCGATGATGATCGGTCTGTTCTTCAATCCCTTCGGATTCGATGCAGTTCAGTTTTGGTTCTACCACTTGACTGGGAGTCTTTGGTACGCCAATTTCATTATGTATGGTATAGCGGGGCTCTTCTTTGGGCTATCGTTTTACTGTCGTTATCGGTACAGGGTCAATAGTAAATTGGCCAAAAAAGCTGAGCAGCATGAGCAGTCCAATCAAATCGGTTGAAGATTTCTTGAACGAGAACAAGTTCCCGCATGAGATAAAATCAGAGAAATACTGGAGAAACATCGTGTATGGGGATAAGTACTTGGGAGAAGTCCTCGATACGATAATGAAGAAACAGCACGGTAGAGCATCCGATCGCCAGATGGCTGTCCTTCGTAGAAAGGAACGTGGGGACACGTCTCCTTACCCAACAAAAAATTAAACTTTTCGAAAACCGTTTTCTAAAAGTTGGGTATAATTACTTCCGAACACTTAATTACAGATCGTTCTTTTACTTATTGCGTTTGGCAGAGGGATCAGGGAATCATGAATCTGGTCCTAGTGCGTGCCGGAACAACTCATATTGCAAAAGTGAGTAACGGTTCGAGTTAGGGGGAATGCCCCGCATGAAGACAGCGACCAAGCGGTCGTCGTGAACTGACTAACCAGCAGAACTCGAGGTTTTGATTAGATATTTGGTAATGGATGTAAAATCCAAGGTATCTTGCAAACGACGTACGGGTATACAAGACCCCCGTCTTGTGGCCGAATAATTCTCAGCTGTGTGGGATAAGGCACTCAATTTGTTGTGGTGACACGACAGCGATTCAGACTGGCAGCCAACCTGTTTTGAGTCGCCCTTGACAGAGGGAGTTGAAGGTCGTCGTAACTTTGTAGCATAGCATCAAACTGGAGGTAAACCCTATTCCTTTCGTACGTTCTGCTGAACGATATTAAAAGGAGGTCACTGTGAGGCTGGCCTTTTTTTATGTCACTAGAGTCGGCACACACAAAAAAGCCGGATTCATTAGTAAACTGGGTTACTCGCAAATATCCGGCTTTAGGTAAGAGCTTCCCTTAGGGAGCATGTTCACCAACATAGACCATTGCGAAGGGTCTTATTCAATCACGCTCATGATCTTCGATTCTTGGACGCTCTCGATGTAACATGGAGAGATTCCACCGCCGAACCTCGATAGGGCGCTTTTTTCTGCAGCCCCAACCGATTCAGCATGAATCAGATGTTGTTCACGTATTTTTTTGATCTTTCCGTTTTCCTGGTCCGCTTCGAACCTGATTTTCACTAAGTAGTACATATTTTCTTTGGTTATGATTTGTTTTGTTTTACTATTGCTGGTTCAGTAGGTTTTGATAGCCCATTACTATGTTGAGGAATCTAACGAAACCTGGTGAATCCTCGGTTTCTTCATCATCGTAAAGATCTCCATGTTGAGCATTTTCAAACATCGAAAAATTCATGACATAGTTCTTCATACGATTATTTATTCCAGTAAATCGATTCTAAAAAAACGAGTATAAGGTTAATATTATGTCACATTTTAACAAAAATCAAGTATTCGAACCGGCTGACACCTGGTTCATCAGTGACCTTCATTTCGGACACAATAACGTCCTGAAATTCGAGGAAGGCCGTCACTCTTTTGCAAACATCGAAGAACACGATAAGACTATCATTGCTAACTGGTTCGCGCTAGTTCACGATACTGATACTGTTTTCTTTTTGGGAGATGCAGCAATGCCACGTACAAAATTAAGCTACGTAAAGGATTGTTTTAAGGATCTACCCGGAAAGATAGTATGGATATGGGGAAATCACGATTATCACGTTGACGAAGCATGGCAGAGGGAACTGAAACGAGTTGCCAACATAATCGAGTTCACCTCTTACAAGGAAATATTCGTGAAATGCAAGGAGGTTACCAACTACCCAACGGGTTATGATTACTTGCGCAAGCTCGTGCTGTTTCATTATCCAATAGCTGAGCACAATGGCGCTTTTCTAGATACTTATCACATTTACGGACATACTCACAAGAACGTGTACCAAATAAAGAACACGTATTCTGCTGCAGCTTGCTTGACCGAATACAAACCGGTCCAGTACGATTGGCTGAAGAAAAAAATAGAAGAGAACAATGAAAGACTTAATCGATCTGGGAAATCTGGTATTCAACCGATTAGTCTCTGATCACGGTGAAATCGAGGAATCGCGAATGCTTTTCCTGTACCAGCTTACCACTTCTACCACCTGGCACATCATGAATTCTAATCATTGGATTCAATTTGACAGGAACGGAGTCATCAAGAACTTCAACGATCCAGAAATCGACAAGCTCGATTCGGAATGGAAAGCTCTGAAACTGGCGGTCGACATCGAATTCCTTAATCAAAAGTTGGCAATCATGCGAGCAGAGTTCGATAGAAAAGCTCCGAAGGACGGAGAGATCTGGGAATTCGGAGTGAGTAACGGACCGTTCAGAAGCTTGAACTTCGACGAGAATAAGGGAAAAACTTTCAAATTCATAGGCCTTAAAAATAGTCAGAACCCAAATGAAATTAGTTAAACCATCCTACGAAATCCTAAGCGATCTGAACACAGAGTACCTTCTAAAACTTATTGAACTCGCAGGCAGAACTTGCTACAAGAGCGAGGATAAAATAACAGAAGAGTCAGCAAAGACTTTCATCAAGATGATTCTCGGAAGGCATCACGAATCGGTCATAGAACATGCGTCAATGACCGTGAAATTCATTATCGATCGTGGAGTTTCTCACGAATTAGTTCGCCATCGTCTTGCTTCGTTTTCTCAGGAAAGCACGAGGTACTGTAATTACTCGAAGAACAAGTTCGATAATCAGCTCACGTTCATCATTCCTTGCTGGTTGGACCTTACTGATTGGGACGGAATCATCACCGTTCCCAGCGACGATCCAAAAATGATTTGGTTACGAGTAATGAGCAGAGCCGAAATCGATTACAATAAATTGACAGAAGCCGGCTGGGTTGCTCAGGAAGCCAGGTCTATTCTCCCTAACTCGTTGAAGACTGAGATCGTTGTGACCGCTAATTTCAGGGAATGGCGAACCATATTCAAACAGAGAACTGCTAAAGCCGCACATCCACAGATGAGAGAGATAATGCTTCCACTGTTGGCTGAAGTAAAAGAAAGGGTACCAGTAGTTTTCGACGATATTACAGTAGAACCTTAAGTGTAAATCGCTGGAGGATTAACGTTTCCTGAAGCGAGAACATCACGAACGTTATCTCCAGTTCCCCAAGTATTCAGGTCTGGACAATTAGCTAGTTGAGTTGCTGTGACGCCATCGTTTCGCAATAGCTCAATTAGGTTCTTGTAATAAGATAAGCTTAATGTAGCAACCGTTGCTTGAACTCCAGTTTCCGGAGTAGGATAATTTTTCACGCCAACCGAATTGTAATTGGATAGTCCAGAGATCGGAAGTTTCTTGGTCGTATTAAATGGATTGTTCTTGGCCTTTCCGCCCTCACCCTGTCTCCAAGCTTTTAAGAACTTCATCTTTTCGTCCGTTACGTTCGCTCCAAGGCCAGATAGGATTGCTTTGTAAAAAGCATCATCGTCCTCGCTCGAAAGAGCGATTCCTGCTGGTCTTGCGTACTTAGCTAGAGCGTCCTCTCCGAAATTCCTATTTTTCAGATTAGCAATCAATCGTTTTATTAAGCTAGCGTCTATCAGAGTCAAATTGGAAGCGGTGGTCGAAGTTGGAGCTTTTTGAGCGCTCGGTATGCTTGATTTGTGTTCCCAATGCCAAGGTTCCCTAGGAATGTTAGAAAATCCGTACTTTGAAGCGTTCGCTTGCATCCAAGCTTGAGCCTCAGGCGAAAGTTTCAGGTCAACTGCTGCGCCCCATCCATGATTGGAAGTTCCAGGAACTGCAGCAAGACCTCTCTGTTTGTACAGGCCTTTCTTCTGAGCTACCGTAACTTGATCATCGTAATCCCTGTAGGAATCAGTAATTTCCCAAGTTATTCCGTCTGCTTCCGCTGCCGCTACCATTCTATCGTAATCCTTAGCAGCTTCATTGTTCAATTGATGTTTGGTCGGACCCTTTCCTGGTGCTGGAATTTCTTCCAGAGCGCTTTGATCCAACCTGCCGTTCGCAGCTTCGTATATCAGTCGAGAGAAATCAGCAAAGTTAACTTTTGCTTCGTCCACAGGTTGATCGGAGGATTGGGTGTCAGAATTGAATTTAGCTATGGCATTTGCTGTTTCTGGACCGAATAATCCGTCCACTCCGAATTTTGGAAGTGCGTATCCCAAGAATTGCAATGCTACTTGAATTTCTTCGACGAGCTTGGAGTACGTCATTGATCCTACTGCTTGAACTGCCATTGCTTTTCCCGAATTGGCAAAATCTTCAAGATCCTTGTAGTAAGCTTCTACCGAAGATCCTAGCGACCCTGACGGTTGCCCAGCTTCAACTTTTTCCGGTTCGCCGGCCGTTTTCTTACCGGTCAGCCAATCAACGAAAGATTTCTCGTTAACCTTACCATCGAATTCGCTAAATCGTTTGACCATATAAACTATTTCAGTAATTTTTGTACTAGAGTCTTTGCTAGCTAAATTATTTATTTGAATGAGTGAGACAATAAAAAGAGTCACCCTTAATGATTTCAGGTATTATCGAGTAACGGATGGAGATACATATATCGGAACCTTTCCGAGTGTGACCTCGGTCCTCGGAGAGACTTCAGATAAAGAATGGTTGGAAGATTGGAAGGGACGGATAGGGGAGAAGAAAGCCCATGAAATAAGCACTGATGCTACTAAGCGCGGAACCGTCATGCACAGGCTCTGTGAAATCTACTTGAACCTACCTCTATCTTTATCCTCATACGATAGGCTCAACGAAACATTATCTCTTTCCAGATTGGACGATGAGATCGACAAGTTCGATAATCGAGCGAAAATAGTCGGTGGAGCCCTGTTCTATAATTACATAAGGGCAGGTTCGTTCAATGACATAAATGCAGTCATCGCTCAGGAAAAATTCTTATGGACGGCTAGGGACGGCGGATATGCTGGAACGTTAGATAATCTCTCTCAGTTGATCACGAACGAGTATGCCATCATTGATTTCAAAACGGCAAAGAAGCCGAAGGACGAGGAATGGATCACCGATTACAAATTGCAAGTTGCAGCGTATGCTATTGCAGTATGGGACAGGTTGAAAATAAAAACGACCGTGTGTAGAATTCTGATCTCAAACGAACGGACCTCTGACCCGCAAACTTTCGTAATGCACTCGAAAAATATTAGGGATTACTACTTGCAATTCAAGGACAGGCTTACCAAGTTTTACGAACTGCATCCACCGATTACACCTCAACGGGGGCTCCAAGCTTCTTCAGGAGGTCGAGCCTAATCGATACGCTTCTTCCTGCAAATCCGTACACCTTCATGTAAATGAACCTCTGCCTGGTGGTGTTCACCGCTCCGTAATCGCTCTTTGCAATTACTCCAAACGTATTCTGATGACCGGCAACGTAAAAGTGTTCTCCAGCCCTAGCTGCCAACTTGTCGGCGACCGTTACTTCAGCAAGAGGATATGCCATTAGACCAAGACCGGAAAACGGCCTCTGCAATTCGAATCCAGTTACTGGATTTGTCAGGTGCGCATTAGCAGAACCAGTAAGTTCTTCTATCGTTTCTATCGGTCGCATTCCGTTTCTTCCGTGCCTCATCCAAGGAACGAAAACGGGAATTCCCCATGATTGTCTCATCAATTCTCTCTGTGGAGGACCCAAAACGATGAATCTCAAATTGCTAATGAAATTGCGGTCCTTAAATAATCGTAGGGTGCTGCGATAAACCTCTTGATTAGGTCTATCCGTTAACCATTGCTTGATGTCGGCTCCAGTGGTAGGCATCATTCCAAAAGTTTGGGCTGACGCTGCTGCAGTTACTCTAGTAACGTTTTCCTCACGTTCTCTTTCTCTTCTTCTGTTTTCTTCTTCATCTCGCTCTGCCTGAATTCTAGCAGCAACCTCCGGATTTAATTGAGCTTCAATGAATCGTTTTTCTTCTCTACTCAAGTTAACGTTATCAAGATCAGGAATTTCGTTCAAATTGACCTTCACCCAACGAGTCTTATCACGAGTATTTCTGGTATCGGTAGCTTGATCTACAGAAATTTCGTTATTCTGAATTCTTATTGCGTCCTTAATACTGACCGCAACGTATTCGCCGGTCCTTATCGCTTCTACTCTACGAATAGGAAGAGGTTCGTAATCAGCTTGATAGAGATAGTGTTTGACGACAATGTAATCGCGAAGATCCCAATCCGCATCTGGATCGGCTCCGAATCTTGCGATTCTTGCGATGAGCCTCTTTCTGGTGATACGTTCCTCCCTTGCCAAACGTTCGCGTTCGGCTGCAGCAGCTTGAGCCATTCTTTCCTGTTCACGACGTTCCGCTTCTCCGCGCGAAGCTTCTATCTCCCTAAGCCTTTCATTTGTCAATCTTCCTCGAGTTACCAACGACCACAAATACGTTGCATTCAGCGATGACAAGTAATCGTCAGGTAGCACATCCCTAAGGTCATCGTCCATGTCGAATTCATTAGGATCAGTATTGTGTTTTTGAATTGGGTTGTTGATGAATTTCATCGCAATTTCAGCCTTCTGTCTGTCAGGCAAAGATCGGTCTATCGCCATCCAGTTGTTAGGCCCGACTATTCCGTGAACGTCCTCGCTTGAAGGAGTTCCGTCAGAATTTCCCTTGAACGTAAGCAAAGATGCCCAAGCATTATCTTTTTCGTTAGTTCCAGACGTATTAGAAGAAATGTAACCGACTTTTTTTACCAAAGCTCGGTAAAGCTTTCCTCCCAAACCTATGCCTCGTAAACCCACTGGGATTCCGTCATTAGGAAAATGACTACGCTGGTGCCACTCAGGTGGGTCTGTCTTAAAATAAATTGTGTCCCAATTATTTGGATCGAGATCTTTCCAATTTCCGAGAATGACCATAGCTTTATCACGGTTCACCGAAATAAGTTCTCTCATCAAGGCTACAACGTTTTCAGGAAGCCTAGGAAAGTATTTACGCTGATTAGGTTGCTGTTCCATTATGATGTCTGACCCTTTCATGGCTCTTATTGCGCTCAAAAGATCTTTTAGCACAACTGTAAATTTTCGTATTGGTCCAAGTTCGCTATTTGTAAGATTCTCAATATTTTTTAGCCCCATTTCGCTAACTTCTGCGGATTCATGAACTAACTGAGTAAAGGAATTGATCATTAGAACTGATCTTTTTGGTTATTTATTCGACTCTATAAATAAACTTGATGCAAAAGATAACTCTAAAAAAGGAAGGAATTTTCTTTTCCTTCTGGGACGAACAAACTGCTTCCTGGATCAATAAGGATATTTCGGAAGCCACCTTGCCAATATCTTGGTACCTGCCTTATTCTGTGCAATTGGAAGGAGATCTCACGGTTTGCGACATACTGAAACTGCTAAAACCTTACGCCGACCAGTTGCAAATGATATTTACTAACAGTTTAGCAGGTATTAAGTTATCCGACATTTATGACGTGTTACAAAAACCGATGGAAAAGAAGGTATCGATTCCGATGAATTGCATTTACCTTTTCAAAATGGGAGAGATCAGTCCAATAAAGGACGATCAAGACCAATATCTCAGCGTTTATCCCGTAATGATGGGACTAATAATTGACGATAAGGAAGAAACGGAAGAATCAGTTTATCACCTAAGTTCGTTTGACGTTAGAGCATGGTGCGCTCTTCCTTTCGGAATAGACCATTTCATGGAGTACACGGACATTTCTACCGAAGAAATCATGTTAGATGGAATTGTTAACTGGATGCTGTTCGAGGTGATTCACTGTTTGCTTTCACAGGTTTCTCTTTGCATGCAAGTAACTGAAGCTCTTCCGACTAGGGAAGACGATCGATTGAAAAGCGGGCCAATGTTAATTGAGGAATTGCTTCTGTGGATCGATGAGCTTGACAGGATACTGCTGAACAAAATGAATTAAATTGGGCCGGTAGTGGTTCCGTCTCCATTTTCCTGTTGGTGATCGTTACTTGGTCCGTAAGAATGATCTTCGTATCCCTGATACCCATTATCGTAATTGCCATAACCGTTTCCGTACTCTCCGTAACCATTATCGGAATCGTAACGCTTTTGCCTTTGAATTTGGTAGGTGATGTATCCGCCAACTGCGAATTCAAGAGATGCCCACATGATGAAGTCGGTCATGTCAAGGTCCTTGTACTTGAACAACAAGAACATGATCATTCCCGCTTGACCAATGATGAACGCTATTCCTGACTCTATTCTCTTTTTTGAAAAATGCGAGGACTTGCTAGAGTACATGTTTTCGATCTCGGTGATGAACCATTTCGTATTTTTCCATCCAAAAAATAGTCGGCGGTCATTATCGTTTCTGACTGGAGGAAGCGGCCTTCTCTTATGAGAGTTTGTTCTTTTCATTTCTTTAGGCTAAATTGTACTTCTTCATTCTTGACGATCTCTGTCCAGTTAGGTCTCGCCATAATTCCCTAACGTCAGGTTGTCCCAATGCTCCGGTGAGCACCATCGAATAAAATTCGTTATCTGAGTTCTGCATCATGACGAACCATTCTTCCAATCCTGGGCGCTTGTTCAATTGTCGTATGCGGTCCTGAAGACGCCTGAATCTTGGAAAAAGCTCGTACTCGTACCTCGTTCCCTTGTACCTGCGATTTATGTCGAGGTCTCCGAGGGCTCTCAGGGGTCTGTAGTTTTCATTGACCCATTCTTCGAATAGTAAAATGCTCATCGTACAGTTATTTATTCTCGGTTCTCTGATAAATAAAACAAAATGAGTTACAGACATGTCAGTTAAAATGTACGATGAGTGGATCAAGGAATCCGAACAGGTTGACCCGGCTCCAGCTCCTCTTCCTGCCGCACCGACTGAAACTCCTCCAGCGACCAATCCGCTTGAGGTTACTGACGCTCCTCCTGCCGACGTTCCAGCAACGGACGATTCTACTCAAACAGATGTTCCGGAAGCTGACAGGTTCGATGAGATCGATAAAGCAAGGAAAGAAGCTATAAAAGCTTTCAAGGAAAAGCAGAAAGAGTACATGGCGATTCCTATCGAAACTCGAAATAACCCAGTCTCGGAAGAGGACAAGCAGAAAGTCGAAACCTTGAAATCAGAATTGACCACCCTTAATCAAACGATGAAGGCCGCTGTCGCTGAGTATGATAAATTCAACGATGAAATGCTGGGGATAACCTCAGAAGATTCGGACATTGAGCCGTAAAATAACAAAAGGTAGATGAAACAATTCGTAATGGGCTTCGGCCAATTCATAAATGAAATGCTCGAACCGACCTGCGAGTGCGGCGGAGCTTTGATGGAAGACGGAACGTGTTCGGAATGCGGAGCAAAGCATGATCTGAATGCAGCTTCCCCAGAATTCGACCAGCCTTCCGAATTTCCGGAGATTTCAGAAGCAAAAAAGAAACCGGAAGAAAAACCAGCAAAGGGTTCAGCTAAACCCGGAGAAAGAAGCAAGACCTTTCCGTTTGCAAAGGTAAAGGACAAGGAAGAAAAGGAACCGGCTAAACTAGGAAAGAAACTTTCCAAGAGCGAACAAGCAAGAAAGAATTTCGGTTTGGACAAAAAGAAATAACCGACTCAACAATTTCTCGTAAAATTACATTGATAAGCACATGAAAACTTTCATTCTTGATTTCAAAGGATTCGTAAACGAAAATTTTGAAAATGAAGAGCTAGGCACGGACTTAACAGCCGAAGTTGGAACTGAAGTACCTGAAGAAGTTTCAAAAATTGCAGCAGGAATAGTCAACGGAAACTTCGAGGGTCACAAGATTCTCGGCGTTGAAGGTAACACGATAAAGATCAAGCTTACCGATCAGGACTTCCAGTACGCTCCGGAAACCTTGACCCTTAGGGATTTCGGTTTCGAAACATGGAGCGGAAAACCGTACGATGTCAATCTGAAACTAGACGATGCTGATCCAGCATCGAAGGAAGCTACTTATTCTATCGAATTCAAACCGAAGGAAGCTCGCAGAGCAAAGGTAGAAACTGACGATGATGAATTCGTCGATCAGTACGAACAGGAACCTAAGGACGAGTTTGAAGACGTTCCGGAAGAACCGGAAGCGATCGCTGACATCGACGCAGCTTTCAAGGGCGGTGCAGAAGCGGACGATGACAATGAGGATCCATTATTCGAAGGTCGTAAAAAGAAACAGACCGGTGGATTTCCTAACCTCAAGATCAAAGAAGTCGCTAGGAAAGCTCCAGTAAAGCAGGAAAAACCTGTCGCAAAAGCAGACCTTTTCAAGAAGAACTTAAAGAAAATGGCTGACTCCGAACCTAAGGGAAAGAAGGACGAAAAACCTCCAATTTCGTCAGTTAAGAAGTAACATAAGATCATTGCAGAAAAAGCCAGAAATCCCGGCTTTTTTTTGTCTAAAAGCAGTATAATAACAATATGAAGAAAGCTATTGCCATAGTTCTCCTAGTACTCGCTTCGATCCTGACCTTCTCCCAGGACAAGCACAATCAAATGTTTTTATCTTTAGTAAACGAGTATCGTATCAGTAAGGGTCTCAACCCGGTAGAGTACAATACCCTGCTAGATTCTGCAGCTAAAGTGCAGTCAGCATGGATGGAGAAGTTCGAAAAGATAGATCACAGTATTGGAGTTCATTCCAGGCTAGAAATCATCGATCCTCTTTACAGGGATAAGATTTGGCAGTACTCGATAGTTGAGAATTGCTACGGGGACATGCACAGCAACGGAAAAATGTCTGGAGTTAGTTCGGTAGTCGACGATGACGTTCTCTGCGCTTTCAACTGTTGGAAGAACTCGCCTGGCCACAATATGGCAATGCTCATACCGGAAACCACCAGCATGGCATTCGATATTCGCGGAAGATGGATGGACAATGGGGTAGGTTACTTGATCGTAGCAACGATGGTAGCCGGAACCAAGACCGGTAGTCCAGTCACGAACGTTGAATGATTACCAAGGAGAGCACTGACCTGGAACGCTGGGCGTGCTTCCATTCCTAAGTTTTACGGTAAATATCGGCGGAATCTTTAAGCTGATAGCTTCACCCTTCCAACCGATCAGAACTTTCCACTTTCCGGTAGCGTAAACCGTCGGTTTGAACGTCTGCTCTTCCTGAGTTTCGATGACGTACTGAATCTCGAAGTACCCTATTGCGTAACGATACGGACCGTAAGTGGTCTCGTATTCTGGGGTTTTCTGTCCGTTTGGCATGTACTTCGCACGAGCAGCATCGTTCCAATCTGGTCCCTGTTCTGGAGTTATCTTGCTCTTATTAGTATCGATCGTTATGCTTGCTGTCTTTCCTTCGAATGCCGACTTGAAAGCTTCCATGAGGGCATTGAACCTGTCAGTAGTGAGCTGTTTATTTCCGCCCGGATAGGATTGGGTCGGAACCTTGCTTGTGCTTGCAGCTCCAAACAGAACCACGTTTGAGATCTTTCCTCCCTGATCGGTGATGAGCTTGATCGCATCGTTCACAAATTGCTGAATTCTTGTTAGACTTTCCGGTTTTAGAGTAGCGGCATTGTCGTTGAAAAGCGCTTTAGCTTTAGTCATTTCTTCCGAATGCGAATCGAAAGCTCCGTCAACTACTGGAACTGCTGGGTACTGACCAGTAATAACCGAAGTTGTGACCACCGGTTTTGCCGCAGGCATCACATTGATGTTATCTCCGTTAGGAGCTATGGAAAGGTCCGTAGCTGCAAGGATTGCCGAATTTAGGTCGGTGATCTTTGGGTCGGGATGCGACTTCTGAATTCTTTCCAGGTAAGCTGTTGCTTTTTGCGAAATGGATGTCAATAACTGTTTCTTTTCGTCCGAAGTTAAAGTCACAGATGCGGTCCATTTAACGAACTCACCGGGTCCCTTTTGGAATTTTGTGGTCAGAGCAGCAAGAGCTTCAGGTAAGGTAGGATAACGCTTGACATTTATCATTCCCTGAAAGTTCTTGATGAGCGAAACTAATTGCATGTACTTCTGATCCTGTGGAGTTCCGTTCGTAATCGTCTGAACTATCTGGTCAACGTTTCCTCCTGGCTGTGTCATGAAGTAGGAAGGAATGAACCTTCCGAATTCTGCGGAATACTGACTGATGAGAACTCCCGATTTTCTTTTTTCTTCCAATTGGCGTTTCACTTCCTCCAAATCGTTAAGGAACGGATACGGAGCGAGAGTTGGGTCGCTCTTCTTCGCAATTAGAGCATCGACTATCTTGATGAAGTTGTTGAATTTCTGTTCAGCCTGTGGGTTCGATCCCTGTCCTGCCCAGTACTTCGCTGAGGAGAGAGAATGCATCTTATCGTACTTGCTCTCTCTGTGAGACTTCACGAAGGAATCCCAAAAGGAGCTCTTTCCGTGGCCATCGCTCCACCATTTCATCACGGCATCGTAACCTGGAACGGCGGACACTCCAGTCCTATCGTCCTCTGCTCTTACCGAAGATAGGAGAGAAGCAGCAGAATTTGGGTCGACCGGTTGGACCGGTGTTTCGGGTTGTTCGTTCTCGAACAGTTTCCAGTCATTGAAGTACTTTATCGGACCTTTAGTCATTCGTCATCGTATTTTTAATTTTCAAGGAGGTACCATTCCAGCAAATCGACTTCGTCCGGATCGTCCTTGCCTTTTTCGTAAAGCCATATCATCGTTTGAATCCATTCGCCCTGATCCATCTCATCGTCGTCCACGTACTTAGAGACGAATTCTTTCAGCATGTTCTTAATCTCCTGGATCTTCGCTTGAATCGTCTCGTTTACTCCGAACGCTCCGAACATTTCTTGAATCCTATCGTCAAGAGGTTCGTCCGACAGCCTTTTTGGAAGGAGACCAGCTCCCTGGAGAGTCTTTACGTCTAGATCTTCTGGATCCACTGATCGATTCGTTTGCTCCTCGTTCTCGTTGACGAAGTGAAGGAACGAAAGGACTTTCGATTCGTCCTTCAGCCCGAACCCGCAAATCGGACACGGTAGGCTAGGATGGGTGTGAACTGTCATAGTCATAGATTATTAGAATTATTTATTCGACCCAGTACTCTTAATTGGGACTTTTCCACCGGCCATGGGAAACTATCCTTATACTGTCATTACGGTCGATGAACATCCATTCGTAAGAATGCGATTCGAACTTGTTGAGGTGCGATAGAACTGTGTCTATTGAGTATTCCTTGCACGAGTAAATGTCGAATTGAACAAGAGAAGGTCTCTCATGATCCCATACATGAACCGAGGCATGTGATGTTGCTAGGGTGATAGTTCCTGTGACTCCTTCGTTACCTTCATCATGGACGTACGTAGAAGTGGGCCCGGCGACAACTTTCATGCCTACCAGGCCGACCAGCTCTTCAAGCCAATCATTTAGTTCTTTTTCAGAGGATGGAGGCTTCTCAACATGTGCCCGAACTATTAGGTGGAGGTGATTTGGAACGAACATTTACGGTCAGTTTTATCGTATTTATCAAGGAAATATCCTCATAATTTCCGATACTACTTCCTTTGGTTTTGGTATGAAATCGAGTATGTTGCCAACGTACGTATCAATGGTTCCTGGATTCTCAGAAGTCCATCGAGTTTCAATGCTGTCTATCGTAAGTTTCTTGTAGATAGCTTTAGTTTTGTAATATTGTGAAATGTATCCTTCCGAATTCATACGATACGGCAATATGTGGTCAGGGTGCTTGGCAGAAGGGATGACAACTAGCCAATTATCGAAAGCTCCAGCTATGTGAACTGGGCTACTGTCATTAGTTAATGTACACTTGGCTAAGCTGATCAGGGCGATCATTTCGTCAAGCGAAGTTATGTCCCGAAAATCGTATGCATTCTCTGGGCAAACTACCGGCTGGTACCCCTGTTCTTCAGAAAGAGTTTTTCCTATTAAACCTATCTTGTACTTTTTCGCCAACCTATCAATTATTTCTTGCCACCATTTTACAGGAAACGTTTTGCTAGGCCACCATTTGCCAGGGTGAATTAGGATCAGGTCAGTCAGGTCCAGTCCTGGGTATATGCTCGAAACTTCAGATATAGCAGTTTCAATTACTTTTAATTTTATCGGCTTATCTACTAGCGGCAAAGTCTGTTTCACCGTTGAAATTGAAGCGAAATCAGTAGGATGAAACATCGTGTGGCTTAGTCCGTGCGTATTGAACTTATCTTCTGGAGTTGTCCTTAATACTATTGTAGCTTCTTTCATGGAAAAATCGCTGTGCTTCACTATTTTTATTCCAGGAATATGTTCGAACAACCTAGGATGGTGAGTTGTAACCGTTACTTCTGTCATAGGATCAGAAAAATACTTCTCACGTATGAATCTAACGACCGGTTCAGCGCACAATTGGTCTCCCATTCCAGCGGAGATAACGATTACGACGTTTCGTTTTGAGTACCGTGAATAATCAGAAGACTCAGACCAAGCGGCTATGTCCTTTTCTATGATTGACAGGATTATGTCATTAGGCGCTCCAGCATAATGAACCACATACGAGGCTAACCGGTGAATTCCAATCTTAGAATCCAATAATTCCATCCTATTGAATCTATATGGCAGTTCAAAAACTTTCACCTTATCGTTGATTATTCTAAGGTTCAAGTAAGGTTGGTCACACTGGACTTCGTCCATGTAAGCCGGTGGCTTAAACAGTTGCTTGTGCACCCTAGAAATGACCATAACTCCAGTATTGTAAAACTTTCCGGTCCATTCAGGATCGAGCATTTCGTTGTAGACCTTCGAGGCTTCCTTAACTGAGCTGGTTCGATCCACGTACTTCCCCTCGTTGAATAGTCCAATGGAATCGTTCGGGACCAAGTCGAACAAGTTTGGGCAATCGTCCCTAACTATGAGATCCGTATCCATGTAAATTATTCTGGAATAATTATTCAGAAGGGTATATACGTACATTTTTTGCCATTTCTGTGATAGAATGTTATTTCTTACTGTATCAAGGATTACGAAGTCTGCTCCGATTCTGTTAGCATACTTTTCTATCGTTTGATGAGTTAGTGCGGCGATCGCTCGGTACTTCTCGCCTATAGCTACTGTAAATACGCATGTCTTTTCCATGAAAATATTATATTTTAGATCCATAGATGGTTTTGAGTATAAATAATTTAATATGGCAACGTACAATGTAGTCTTACATCCGACCGGCACAAAATACTTGGAACAGCAGATCAATCCACCAGCTGGGCCAAATTCCAATTACATTTACTTGGACATGACTGGATTTACTACCACTACAACCACAATTGGAGTTACCACTACGACCACTACTTCAGCAGGAGGAGGTTGCGGTATTTATGTTTTCGCTGGAATAGATTCGTCGATTGCTATCAATTCTAGCAATGCTTCATACTCTTGGGGATATAATGGTTATGGGGAATTGGGGATCAATTCTACAACAGGGATGTCCACGCCAGCAGCTGTGTGCGGAGGGTACACTTTCACAAAGGTTTTCACTTATTACAGGTCCTCGTACGGGCTCACAGCAGCCGGAGTTCTGTATGCATGGGGAAAGAATGATTATGGGCAGTTAGGAACGAACAATACTACCAGCTACTGTTCTCCAGTAGCAGTGTGCGGAGGTCATACGTTCTGTACAGTTGCAGTTGGCCAGGAGTTCATTTTAGCGATCGATGCGGCTGGAGACGTATGGGGTTGGGGGAGCAATGCTGCAGGTCAATTAGGAACTCTTAACACCACATGTTATTCTACCCCAGTCCAAGTACAAGTTGGGTCGGCCGGTCCTTTCACTAAAATATCAACAGGAAGCAATAGTTCCTATGGAATAAAGTCGGACGGAACCGCTTACGGTTGGGGGTATAACGGTTACGGGTTTCTTGGAACAAATAATACAACTGCTTACTGTTCGCCTGTTCCAATCTGCGGAGGTCATACTTTTTGTGAGATCGCAGCTTCTTACTGGGTAACTGTCGGCTTGGACAACTTGGGACAGGCTTGGGCATGGGGAGGAGGATCGACAGGATACAATTTAGGTCAGATAGGAAATGGTACTACTAATAATTATTCTACCCCAGTTGCAGTATGCGGTGGGCACACGTTCGTCTCAATAAGGGCCGGTTTCCAACAGGGTTTAGCATTAAAAGCGAATGGAGAACTATGGGCATGGGGATCAAACTTTTACGGAAAATTAGGAGATGGAACGTTTACTAATAGGTCCACTCCAGTTGCAGTGTGTGGAGGACTAAGTTTTACCAAGTTCGACATGAATTACTGTCACGTACTAGCAATAAAGGGTGGAACTAGCGAACTTTACTCTTGGGGAGGTAGCATGGACGGCCAATTGGGAATAAATATATCGGGATTTTGCCAATGCCGTTGCACTCCTACTGCAGTATGTCCGTTAGTCTAATCAGCATTTCTTAAAACGATGTCAGTCCGGTATTCCTTTTTTGTTGGTGATTCGCATCAGTCAGTCCCTATCTCCTTCCATTCTCATTTGTGCATACAGCAAGTATGCACAGGCTAGAGCAGCAAGTCCAAGTATCGATCCGCTGATTATCAAGATTGTCATGGTTCTAGGTTTGTGTTATTTATCACAGAGCTTGTCTTGGGATGGAAGTTCATCTTAATAAAATGCGGTTAGTACGGGATCCCCTTTAATTAAGTACCTGTGATGGGACACTGGCATCCCTGTCAGCTGTTAATCGTTTTCTTTCCTTCTTGCACTTGTACATGCACCTGGCGAAGAGAAAGAAGCCAAGAACCGCCAGAAGGCCAGACACTATTAAGCAGGCATGATTCATTCCGTGTTCTTTTCTTGTTATTTATACTCGAGCACCAAGTTTTCATTGTTACCGTTCGCCCGTCCCGTGGGGGTTTCTACCGGTGTGCCGGACGAGCGAATTCCTCGAAAACAGCAGGTTCACCAAAGAGTAAAAAAGTTTTTCTCATAAAACTTATAGAAACATGGAAGACAAGAGAATGACGAAGAACGTCACCACGTCAAGAAGGATTTATCGAATCACCTATTACCCGGAGAAATGGTATCGCAAAGCTAGCCTAGTAATAAGGAGGCTCGGGGTCAAGGGTCACAAGGAATTCATCTGTAGGTTGAAATGGGGCTCGAGCACCATGCAGTCCGCTTATTCAAGCAATTCCAGGCTTCTCGACATCATTTGTGAGAAGGACCCGTTCTTCCTAAGGAAGTTCATGCTGGTCAACTTGGACACATGGACGACCCGAAGAATCCCGTGGTGAAAGCTAACATGGAGCGCGGTAAGTTATCAAAGAAAATAAAATGAACGATACTGGTAGATACTAAACCACAGGTAGAACAATTAGTAAAGAAAGAAATGAACAAGTACATAGTAAAGTCCGGTGACCTGGACATGGAAGTGAAAGCAGAGAACAGAGCATTAGCAGCAATGAATGCTATACGTAATGGAAATCCAAAATCATTGGGAGTCTTGATCGGCATAAGAAAGAAGGGAGAAAAAAAGATCAAGGAAGTCTATATGTTAACCACGAAAATACTGGAAGACATGGGTCAAACTGTCATGATCGCAGAAGAAGCTGAAAGGAAAGAACTCCTTACCAAGAAACCTCCGAAACTACATTGCATAGAACCGGCCAAGAAAATAGGACCGGACATACATTACCTCACGGAAGAGGAATTCAAAGCCGGTAAACCAGGTTACGTGTTCATCAATGAACTCACGGGAAAATTGAGCTTCCAAAAGGATAACAAGAAAAAGGAATAAGCATACCAAGCTGCCAATCCTAATTAACGATACTCCAAACCTGGGGAGAATTTCCAACCAGAGAATACGGCTCATTCAGAATCGCATTCGGATCAAAAACCGATCCACAAGAACCTACTAAAAGATCCACAAATTCCCAGTTTGACCGAACTGGGGTTCTTAATTTGGCCGCATTGGTCCGGGAGACCGGCCAGGCTCGGGGGCGCCAGGGAAAAAAGGAAAAGGGCAATGCGGCTGCTCCTGGTATATCATTTTATAGCAGCTATTAGTGCCCCCGGGGCACCTCCAGGAGTGACCCTGGCACACCTCCAGGAGTAACCTGGGTCACCTCCAGGCAGCCTCCAGGAGTGAACCTGGGGTGATACCTGGGGACTCCCGATGCAGCTGTCCAGGGGCCGTCCAGACCGTCGCCTGGCTGACCCCTAGGGCTGATCTTCTAGTCGGCTTGCCCGCTGCATCCGTCTGGGCCGTCGACTGTCCGCGCGACTTATGGGCCGGGCTGTAGCTTGAATGTACGAGCGAATGCTCGATCGTTTAACGTAAGGTAAAGGTAATACTGCACGGCGTACCGTACTAAGGAGTGTGAAATTGAAATTTTTTAACTCCTGTTATTTCTTATTTTTGTGAGATAAACACAATGCGTTTACACAGATGTTA
>Ga0172368_10002163_pt1 | contig 25531 bp, 26 predicted proteins | sample Lak11m_FD_114540 | JGI IMG/M metagenome (GOLD analysis project Ga0172368, IMG submission 114540) | Freshwater microbial communities from Kabuno Bay, South-Kivu, Congo - kab_022012_11m | ecosystem: Environmental > Aquatic > Freshwater > Lake | place: Democratic Republic of the Congo: South-Kivu...
CTCCGTGAAAAATGGTTAATAAAGTTAAAAAAAATTTCAGAGGTAAGTGCTGCTCCGCTACGCTTCGCAGCACTTACCTCAAGTCCTTTATAACCATTTACACAAAATTATTTACACTCCCTAGCGGACATTATCAAACCTATCTCTAATTGTCATTTTTTATTTACCAATAATGTTATTTAAATCGTCTATTAATTAATTCTTTTTCATTATAATCTGATAATAAATCAATGTCTTCTTTGCAATGTGGACATTCATAATATTTTATAACTCCGCCACATTTAGGACATACGGAAAATAAGCTAATAATTCCTTCGTTATGAGCATCACAATATGGACAGATTACACCACCAACATTTTCAGCTAAAATAGTCTTAAGACAATTTGGACAAATAAAATTAAGTGGGTTATTCATACCAGTCTTAAATTCAATAAATGATCCAATTGGGTTTTGGGCAATCTTAATTAACTTTCCTCTTATACCATTTTTACCGGGAAATTCATTTTCGGAAATGTTATTTATTATACCGGGTAATTCTTTAAAACTTGAAAAGAACTTTGACAAAGATTTTATAAGAAGACTAAATAAAAATATTAACAAAACTCCTGAAGGAATCAGATATAGATATTTATCTGGGTTTACCTTTCCAGTCTTTTCATCAATAGAAAGGGTTAGGCTGACTATTGACAATACCAATAAAACAACTCCTACTAAACAACCAGATTGCGAAATAAACTTGTCTCCTTTTTTGGCATTACTCATTTATAACTCCTCCATAAAATTAAATCCTGTTCCAAAATCTTTTTTTACTTTTCCAATTATACTAACTGAAAATCTAAAATCATTTATATCGGGAGCGGTTAAATTGAGTAAACCACATTGCCAAGACCAATAAGTATAAGGACGTTTCTCGCTAGCAAGTTTTAGATAATTAACTCTCTTCTGTTCAAGGTAATTATCCCAATTAGATTTTCCTGCTTCCACTTCTAAAAATTCTAATTTATATCTTTCTTCAGTCCCTCGAACTAGTAATGCATCTGGTATTAAATAAGGATTGTTTTTAGGAAATCTCGGATAAAGCAGCGCAATGAAATCAGGTAATTTAAGAGCCTGAATAAAAACCTCGGTATTATTTAGCTCGTTAATTGACCCATCACCTTTAATCTCTGTTGGTAGGATAGAAACGTTTTTACCTAATTGTCCTAGTAGCTCTACGGAATAATCTGTGACAATTAAAATATCGTTATTGGTTTTTTCTAGTAATCCTAATTCTATTAGTCGGTTAATTTTATCGGAAGAACAGGTTTTATTGTAGCGTTTCTTTATCTGTGAGATTTGATCTCGCCGGATATATTTAACCATTCGGATATAAAAAAGCATATCCCAAATTGCTTCAAAACTCCCCCAAGAATTACGGGTAAAATTTAATGTTAGCTTATGCTCAATTTCATCGATTTCATCTTTCAATAAAAACCTGTAAAAATGGCTGTAAAAACATGTAAATAAAACTTACTAAATATTTACAGTATTGCAAAGCTAACTTGTTAATTTATTACACTTTATAGGAAGATTTACAGCCACATATATTAAGGCGTAAGACTTAAATGCTTGAGGGCGAATACACCGTTTCGTGCGGTGTTCGAGCAAACGAGAGCATTTAAAGTCTAGGGATCGGCACCGGGTTATAGCAAAAAACAGGCTTCCGCCCGTTCCTTGCAAACAACCAAAATCAATTCTATCTAAACCATGTTCCTATCGCATCAGCGTATTTCACCTTATCATTTCTTAAAACAAATCCAAAATTTCATCTATTGTAGACAAACCATTATTTAATAATTTGCTCATGCAAAACACACAATGCCCACAATTGTAAGTCCGCTTACCATAATCATCATCTGAAATCCATTTCAATATCTGCCTCTTAACTTCTTCTTTAGAATATTCAGGCCTAGGCTTAAACCAGCAACGCATATCCCATAAATATTCCTCTTCCATAATCTGTTTAAAACAATAATCTCTATTATACTTTTCATCATCTAATTTATTATTCAAATCAACCGGCTTTTCAATCCTAAATAAAGCTTGTTGCTCTGTCATATAATTAATTATCTAATCTTCTAATTTCCCATTCCTTCTGAACTCCGACCCAACCATCTTTCCAGATAGAGTCTTCACTATATTCAAGATTACTCATCAAGTCTTCGTTATTCTTAACCTTATAACAATTCGTACCTCGTTCATTTCTATATCTTCCAACTATGATATAATGCCAATTCCATCTGTTAATTACAGCATCGCCAATCTTATATTTAAACTCTTTCATATTGTTAAAAATTAATTCGATTAAAATATTTTTCAGAATATATTTTTTCACAATCACGGCAAATAATACTTTCTATTTCGTTTGCTTGATTACCATAAACGGTTAAATCTCCATCGCTATCTAATTCTGCACTGTGAGATATTGCTTCGTTAATAATAAAGTGATTACTTCCACACTCGCATTCTTTAATAAACATATTTATAATTTTTATGATGACTTAATCGTCATCTATGCCAAAAGAGTGGCGAGCTTAGAGCCGCAAGTCAAATGTGGAGATTTGCAAAGCAAATACTACATTGACTTGTAAAGGCTCAAGCTTGCTATAATTGTAAGGCAGATGACAAATTAATATTTATTGAAAGGGCTCGCTTGAGACCTACATTAATGATTTACTCTCCGTATCCTTCACATACTTTAAGACAAATTCAATTCCATATTTTTCTTGATTCTTAGATCATCGCTTCTCAATAATTTCTAATGTCTTTCTACATGAGATATATTTATAAATATGTTTAAGCAAGAAGTCTGTCATATTTTTTCCCTCATCTGAAAGCTTGGACTTGAAAGCTCGTTTAGTTTCTTTAGATAGGGCAATATGAATATGTTCTATTCCATTCGTCTCTAAATATTTTTTATTTTTTCTGCTCTGCATGGTCATATTTATTTATCTCTTAAATAATCCACTAAGATGTCAAATTTATTTATGATTTTGTTTACTATCATTTGATAAAACATTTCGGGATCTGTGTCGTCATTTTCAGCCGTCCAGATATAAGCTCTTCCTCTAAGCCTTTGGCTTGCACTTTTCTTTTTATTTCCCTCAATCTTCTCACGATCTGAAATAAACTCAACTTCGGATATCTCGCTAATCTTAACATTATACACCTTGCAAAAACTACCATCCCGATTATTAATTAACCGATAGCCTAAACAATCTGCCCGATTTATTTTAAGATCAATAGTAGCATTAGTTAAAATTTCTCTCGGTATAGTAACTGTTCCCGATAGCTTAACTTTTAGCTCATTCATTTTTTCCATATCGATTTCTGTGTAGATTAATTATTAACCTTTCCTTGGCTAATTCTTTTTTACAATCAAAGCAAGTAGCGACAGGATTTTTTATTTGTCTTTCTACATCTTTGCTACAATACTGACATTTGAATAGATACATATTTTAATAATTAGCATCATCTATAAGGTTCGGCTCGGGATTTCGTGGAGCCGAACCCTGAGAGGTAACTAAAAAGGAATATTTTCTATTTTGATTTCCTCATCTTCCCTCATTGCCCGTTCAATTGGTTCAGGTTTTTCCAGATTACTCGTTTTTGGTTTCCATTCATTTAATTTCGGATAGAGGTTCCCTTCCTTGCTTTCGAGCAAGTCAATATTAACATAACCTTTCGCATTGGCTTTTGATTTTAGATAAGGAATAAATTTATCAGCTTGAATCGATAAACTTCCCTTAACAAAATCCGGTGCGTTCTCTCTTGGATTATTAACGAATAATCCGTCAACGAATTCTTTTGACATAGGTTTTTATTTTATATAATTAATAATATTGTCGTAATTGGCAGGCAACAACTCATAACCTGTTAAAGTCATACAAGCCTCTTTGTAATCTTCCGCAGTTTTTATTCCAGGTGTTTTCTTTTTTAATAAAGAAGCGATTATAGTTTTTTTATCGTTCGGTTTAGATGGTGTTGGTTTGGCTATCGACTTAGGAGCTTGCGCTACACTATTTCCGTCATCATCTTCGGCTTGTAAGAATAATAACGACTGAATGGCATACCGGCGATAATAGGTTAGGATACTTCCAATTTTTTGCGGATCTGGATTTTCCGGTAAAACTGCGCAACCTTCAATCAAAATATTTCCACTTTCAGCATCAATAATAATTGTTCGTATTGCCAGCCTGTCGCTATTTGAACTAGAGGTCAACGGCTGTAATAAGATTAATCCCAACTCGTTTAACACCGGCTTCACTTCTTCTATTAATTTATTGATGTCGAAGTATTTACTTTTGAAAAATGGATTAGTACTATCCTTAGCAATCGCCCCAACTCTTTTTTGAAATTGTAATAGCTTGTTCATATTGATTAATTAATTATGTTTTCTACAATTATATTTCTAGCGATTAAGACCTTATAGCCCTTCTCTCCCTGCCAGGCTTTGATGATGTAGTTTGCTTGAGATGAAGTTAAACGGCTAAATCTTTCTGCTAATATTATCTGGGTATAATCGCAACGTATATCGGGATGTTGTCGGTTATTTCTGGGCGTATCTGACCAAATCTTTTTTAAATAATTCGTGTATTTTTTCTTTCGGTAATTCAGGTTGGCTATAAACTCTTTTTGTTGTGGACTAGCAAATACTTTATCCATATTATTTGAAGGTTATTAATTATAGAAAAGAATAATGTTTGTTAATTCCTTGACCATTCTTGGAGTTTCCCATTTCACAGGTTGATCATAGATATATCCTTCTGTCTTTTCATTTTTACTAAGTAATTCGTTAGTAGAGATATCCTTCTGTTTTTTGGTTAAATGCTTTCTATGGTTGGACATATTATTTAGATATATGATTTGCTACTCCATTCAAATTAATATTCGGAATGGAGATGCATGCAGTAATGTTGATATGTTAATAATACCATATCCATAAAGAAAGTCAATACTGCTAACATTAGCCAAAATGTAGACTTGTTAACAGCCATTAAAACATCAAATGATTTTAGTAATTGTTATTTTATTTGTTGTCGTTTACTTTTTTGGAAGCAATAAAAAACCCTCTGTTTTATAGAGGGTCTTCTTTTAAGATTTCGTCTGTTATAGGATAATTACAATGCGGACAATTTTGTTCGCCTGCTATTAAATTATCTATATTGCCTTGAGTCTCTCCATCTTCCACTAAAAGTATTTCGATTTTGTTTTCGCAAGACGGGCAGATAATAAAGTCTTCAAACCATTCCAACCAAGGGCTCACATAAGCCTCCTTTCAACAAAAGAAGTAAACTTATCTTCGGCAAATATTATGTGGTCAAAGATATTTATACCGATAATCTTTCCGGCTTCAACCAAGGTCTTGGTTATTGAAATATCCTCCTGAGAAGCCTCAACGTTGCCGCTAGGGTGGTTATGGGAAAGTATTATGTTTGCGCAATTCGCAATAATAGCACCTCTGAATACGCTTCGCGGATCCACAAGAGAAGAACTAAGAAGTCCAAGAGTAACTTTTTCAAAGCCTACTACCCGGTTATTACTGCTTAACCATGCGACAACAAATATTTCCGATGGCTCCTCCTTAAACAGGGGTTGAAATAATTCGAAGAAGTCTTTAGGGGAGGTTATTTTTTTCTTTGGTATTTCCGAATGGTCGGGATATTTGAAACTTGTTTCTCTAAACTTCCAGACTAGGGTTTTGAACCTTACTATTTTATCGTTCATCATAGCCTCCTAAGCATTTCCTTTTGCTTGTATTTTAATTGTCATTTTGCAGCTCCCATCAAAACGATTTGCGACTTCAACTAAAGAACGAGTAACTTTTTTCCTTACTCGTTTTATTTCTTGCGGAGTAATAGGAGAGTAATCAAGCGGTTTAGCAAATATCAGGGATATAGTTTTTTCTGAGATCATCTCGGCCTCCTTAATTAAGAAAATAAATGTTTTTACTTCGGGGAGTTTTTCATAGCAGAATGGACAATGAATATAATCCTCAATAAAAATTTTGCCTTTCCCTTTTATCTTTTGAAGTGAAATCTTGACGGAAGTAAAATCGGTATTGAAGATATTTCTGAGGTTATCAAACATTAAATGACTTCTGTCTATCTCAGCGCAATTTTCATTCCGGCACACTAAACAACTCATGTTCTACCTCCTTTAGAAGAAAGTTTAAGATCTTTTCAGTGCGTGATAATACTTTCAAAACTGCGCAATAAGGTGTCATGTCTAGCTTTTTAGCATAGCTTTCAATATAGCGGTAGTGATTTCCGAAATATTTAGAACCGTCTAATCCGACAATCTGACAGAGAGCTAAGGCTCCTAATTCAGCGGTTATTTCTTGGATAGGGTCTTGGCCAGCTTGTATTCCGTTTATCTTATCATCCGCTAGATGACATATTTCGTGAAAGAAAACGGCTTCTTCCGGACTGGCTAATGCGATGACTTTTTTAGATTGGGAGTAATATCCATAATGATGATAACTTCCCGGTATCGCCGCAACATTCACTCCCAACTCTTTAGCCCTGTCTATCAGAGGAAAAGGAGGGAGATCTAACTTCTGATAATCCAACGGCTCGCCGTCTGTTTGCTCAACTGCGAAAACTGAAGCTGTAATAAATCCTGCCACGAAAGATTTTTCTTCATTGGTTTGTTCATCTTTATCCTTCCTAATCCAGGGGACAAGAATATTGGTGGCCTTTTCTCCTTTCTTAACATAGCGTTTACCTTCAAGCCATTGTTTATAACCTCTGAAATCATTTAGTCCGGTTATATAACAGACAAGTTGATTTAATAAAGACCACTTGTTCATCGGAAGAATAGAAACCGGATAAGTTGAGAGTGCGACCAGTTCAGGAATATTCCCATTCTGGAATTGGTCAAGGATTGTGTCTAATACTGCTTTTACTTTAGCGTTCATTTTATACCTCATTTTATTGATTGACGGATTTGTTTTAAGTGAAATGGCAGAGCGTCTTAATACTCATTTCTGCCACGAGTGCAGCGATTGGTTGCCTACCCTTGTCAAGGTGGAATTTACCTTGATAAGGGAAAGGCTATCGCTATAATTAGAGAGCAGATGAGTATTAATTTTTGGTGATTTTATCGAGTTGTTAAAGAGCTGTTTTAATTATTCAATTATCTTAACCTTAACTCCGCTTGGCATTCTCCAGATCGGCTTGGCTATGGAAGTAAACTCAGGGAAAGGTATAAAACGATAATACTTGTCACTTTCCACCTGTATAACATTTATAAAATGATCAAACTGCTTATATAGTAAGTCAATAACCTGCATAGCATCAGAATATTGCTGCGTTCTTAGATAAGGGTCATATCGGAGATTTGAACAAACAAATAAGACTTTAGACTTGGGTGATAGATTATGTTTAGCGAATAATCCTGCCTTGATAAATCTATTATACTTCAAAATCTTATCGCTGTAAATACGGGTTAATTCTTTCTTCCGTTCGATCTCAACTAAAAAGGTAAATTCCCTATTATTTTCAAAGTGCTTTGCTCTTACTAAAATATCCGGCTTTAATCCATCTAAATCAGCTTTGTAATTAAAACTGAACTCGTAATCCGGAAAATTTCTGATAAAAGCCAAAGCAATATCAAACTTCATCGACTCATGTTCGGCGTTATTCAAAGACTTGGTTATTTTCTGCTTATAATCTTCTAATCTGTCAATAGCCATCGCACCCTTCCTGGTAACGAAGTAGAAATATTGTTTTCTTCTTTCGCGCGGTTTAATATCAAAAGGTATCTGCTGGATCAAGCCTGCTTTCTGATATTCTTTCATCTTTTTGTCAACACCTAATAAAGCTCCTTTGTAGGTCTTGGCCTCATAGGAAAAGAGGTTGTTTTTACTTCCGGCTTGAATTGATAAAAGCTCATGGAGGGTTTGATGTTTCATATTATTTATATTATTAGCCGACACTCGTTCGTAAGAACGGCTACCGAGCTTATCTTGTGCGAAATATTGATTTTATTATGAGTCAAGTAAGGTAGGTAGCTGTTCTTTTTAAACGAGGCATATTGCTCGATTAAAAGAACGTAGTGTCGGCACAATTAATTCTGTTTTTTCCAATCCAATAGGGATAAAAACGGATTGTAGTTAAATCGGTGGGAGAAATTTGGTTATATACTTTTGCGGATAATCAGTGGAATATTGATAATTATATTCTATTGAATATAAGGAGGTTTGTCAATACTAACACATGGCATCTCATTCTTAATTGAAAATCAACCATCTACTTAAAAGGAAATATTTATAAGTTAATTTTCCTAATGCTTAATTTTTGCGAGTCCTATAGAATGCATTCTATTCAACTTTGAATTATATAGCGGAGAGTCAGGGATTCTCTTCTTTTCCAAAATTGCTGCTTTTTCAAGCTATATTCGAAACTTTTCAAAATGTTGTGACAAAAAAGTGACCAACTCGTTTATAAATACACCGACTACATCGGTTACACAGAATAGATCAACTCCCCGATTCTTGAATGTATCTATATATTACTTTAAAAGTTAATCTCTAATTATTATTTTCTGAGAGATTGAATTTTAATTAAGGATTCATTAGAAAAGAAGTCCACATTCCGGGTTAATTTCAGATTAAATTAGCTTGGGCTGAATTTTGAATAAGGACAGCCGGTACGAATAAACATACCGGCTGCTTAGATACACTTCCTAGGTTTACCCCACGAGCTCAAGGGACTCTTTTTCCTTCACTGTTAATACTCTTTCCAAATCCAAGAATATCAACAACCGGTCTTCGAGTTTGGCTATTGATGTGATATACTCCGTCTTTATGCCCGCTACTATTGCCGGCGGCGCCTCGGTTATACTTTTCGGTATTCGTAATACTTCACTAACTGCATCTACTATAAAGCCCACTGTTGTCTGATTGATTTCTACAACTACTATCCTCGTACTGTTGTTATGATCTATACTCGGCATACCAAGCTTTACTCTTAAATCCAATACCGGTATTACTCTGCCTCTTAGGTTAATTACTCCTTCTACAAATTCCGGTGAGTTGGGTACTTTGGTTATTGCCATTATGCGTATGATCTCTTGTACTTTCAATATGTCTATTCCAAATTCTTCGTTGCCTATCTTAAAACTTACGAGTTGAAGCAGCTCTTGATTATCCGTTTGTTTTATTTCTTTACTCATCTCTTACCTCGTTTGATTTTTTTCTCTTTTTCTTTTTCATCGATTGGTTACCCCGAATTGCTCGCCTCGCTGATGACGCGAGTCGAAGCGGGAAATTCGGGGCTGCCATTTTTATGAACGTACTATTACGCCATTGCTTCTTACGGCTAACTGTCCTTTTACATTTGATTTGGTCTTTACTGCATAACGCTCTCTTCCGTTATCTTCTATCTTAAACTGACCAACTAACTCTTGTAAGTTTACAGTTAGATTATTTAGATCTTCTGCCGCTCTTGCTATCTGCTGAACTCCGGCTGCCGATTGCTGCGTTACACTGTTGATACCTTCTATACTCTTACTTATCTGTTCTGCTGCACTGCTTTGTTCTTCACTTGCTGTGGCTACTTGATTGATTAAATCTACTGTCTCAAGAGCGCCCTTTATTATATTCTGAAGTGAATCTCCTGCCTTCTTTGCAAGCTCTTTGCCTTTGTCTACTTCTACGGTTCCTTGTTCCATCGATCTTACTGCGCCATCTGTGTCTTTCTGTATCTTCTTTATCATATCGCCTATTTCTTTGGTCGCTTTCGTTGTGCGTTCGGCTAACTTTCTTACTTCATCGGCAACTACTGCAAAGCCGCGTCCTTGTTCTCCGGCGCGTGCTGCTTCTATAGCTGCATTCAATGCAAGCAAGTTTGTTTGATCTGCTATATCATCTATCACTTGAATGATCGAGCCAATCTGCTGACTGCTTGCGCCGAGTTCTTGTACTATCACCGCTGCATTCTTTACTACATCGGCTATCTTGTTCATTCCGTTTATTGTTTCATTGATTACTGCACCGCCTTCTTTGGCGGCTACACTTGCATTCTGTGCATTCTGCGATGATGATGATGCGTTCTTGGTCGTCTGCATTATCGTGCTTGTCATCTGTTCAATAGCTGTTGCTATTTCTGCAGTTTGCGAACTTTGTTCTTGCGCGCCGGCTGCCATTTCTTCACTGCTTGAAGATATTTGAGTGCTTGCACTTGCCGTGGCTTCAACTGCCTCGCTTACTTTACTCAATGCATTATTAAATGAATCTGCTAAGTTGTTTACACTGTTCTTGATTATCTGGAAGTCTCCTTTGTATTCTCCTTCCATACGAGCTGTTAAATCTCCGGCTGATAATTTCTCTAACACTACGCTTTGTTCATTGATCGGTTCGCCAAATGCTTCAAGTGTGTTATTCAAGCCCTCTACTAATTCTTTATAGCTTCCGCTGAATTTACTTGCGTTGCCGCGTGTTTTTAATTTTCCGTTTACAGATGATTCTACAATTAAATTTATTTCGCTTACGGTTTCTTTTACTGCCTTTACTGCTTTTTCTACCGAGGCAACTGTGCCTGCGGTATTAGTTATCACTTTATTCATATTCTCTGCAAGCTGTCCAATTTCATCTTTTGATTCTACTTCAAGATGTTTTGTCCCTGTCACTATATTTATATTCAAGTCGCCATTAGCTAGCTGTTCGCTTCCTTTTGCTAGATTTGTTATACAAATACCCGACAAACTTTCCATCCTTTCTAATACTTGTTTTATTTGTTTTCCAAAATAATTTACAAGGAATAAACCTATTATTAATGCAAGTACTACTGATACAATTGAGAGTACCAATAATAACGTTTCTGCAAAGGTTGCTTCTGAATCACTTGTCTTATCTAATTCTTCTGCTAATTTTGCATTGATATCAATTAATGCTCTTAGATTTTTTCTTGCTTCTAATTGAGGCCCTAATGATTCGCCATTAATGAGTGTACTAGCGTCTTCATCTTTCCCGCTCATCAATAGGTCGAATATTTCACCCGTATGTTTTTTATACTCACTCCATTCCGGTCTGAACTTATCTAATGTTTCAATTTCTTCTTTTACCAAATATGTCTTAGAGTATTTTTCTACGCGTTGATCAACCTCAGCTATACTGCTTAATGCTGATTTTTTATATTCTTCTCTTTTCTTTAAATCAGTGGTGCCTAGTGCAGCTACAATATCTCCTCTGGCAATTAATAGCGCAGCATTTGCATACCCCAAATCTCTTATTGGTTCCAGACGGTCTACGTACATTGCATCTTGATTTTTATTAATACTAACCAATGATGTGTACCCTATTATTCCCACAACCAGTGTAATTAGTGCAACTACTGAAAAACTCAGTAAAAGTTTTGTACGGATTTTTAGATTTTTAAACCAGTTCATTTTAGTACTCCTTTTTTTAGTGAATAAATTTTTATTAAAAGCTCATTGTAAAAGCTGTTATGTAGCTTATGCCTTCCGGTTCATTGTTGCCCCACAAATCTTTCTGCAAACCAAAAACAAGAAGCATGTATTGCGAAAACTGATAGGTAATCCCCGGCGTGATAGAAATTTTTCTTGAATAAAAACTACCGTTAAAAGTTGAGAAGCCGTTAAGCTCGGCAACCAACTGAACTTCACCGTTCAAGAAATAACCAATGGAAGCGCTGTAGTTGAGCAAGTGATCAAATTCTTTGAGTCCGTTAATTTTTGAATAAGAAACCAATCCATCAAAAGAAATACTTTCGGAAAATGACTGTGAAAGTATAAACGCAAAACTGTAAGAATATTTTTGAGCAATATTTTCTTCAGCTTCCGATTGAGAAAAACTTCCGGCAGGTAACGAACCACCAACCGCCAGAGAAAAAGAAGTATTGCCGCTTGTTAAAAAATTAAATTTAGAGCCGATACAAACTTCTTCGAGGACTGAAGAGAAGCATGTTCCTATTTCAAAATTGTCTTTTAACCCGAGTGTTATTCTGAATGCAACATTAGATGATTGTTCTTTTAAGTTATTCGTTTCGGCATTGCCGTGTGCATCATAGAATCGATTCGAACTGAAGATTGAGAATGAGGGTTCAAAATCGAAATGACCTTGCTTTAGCGTAGCGGCATTAGGCGTTAAGAGTTTTGTGCCGGAGATCCCGCCGACCTGCGCTAAGTTTACATTCACTATTGCAATTAACAGTATTACTAAATTCTTTTTCACAATCTTTCTTCAACTTTATATTTTCTGCGTGTACTATCGAAGTGCAAAAAGGAAATGTTAGGAGTAGAGTTCAATCCGGTTATTTTGTGTTCTAAGCGGGAATGATGGCTTGGATGTTTGACTGCTCGGCTGTTTGGTTGTTTGGTTGAATGAGTTTTGTGAAGTTTAATTACTGTTTGGCGAAAGTTTCGATATGTGCAGATTGGATTTTGTTAATATCAAAGAGGTGAAATTTTAAATTATGCTGGTTAAGATAAACTTCATCAAGAATATCGGTAATTGCTTCATCGTTGGTTGTAAGTTCACAAGCAAGTGCAGAGAGCCGGTCTTTTAAAGATTTGTTTTTTGCACGTGTTGCAGAAAGTATCTTTAATAGATCTTGATACATTCTCTCATCACTTGCTTTTTTTATGATATTAATTTTTTCTTCGAGAGTAGAACATTGATCGTCGATATAATTAATCAGCGTAAGTGTTCTGGTAAAAAACGATTTAATAGTTTCGTACTTATCCATTTTTTAACCGGCATTTTTTAGCGGCAGTTCCACTTTACATGTTGTAGTGTTGGGGGTTTCACACTTTATTTCGAACAGACCGTTATTCAATTCAATAATTCTTTTTACTATTGCAAGCCCCAGCCCGATACCGTAATCAGAAATGCTGTCATCACCAAATTTGCTGAATGGAGAAATGTTGTTGATATTATACGCCGATATTCCATTGCCGTTATCTTTGATTGTAATTTCGTAATGGTTGTTTTTTCTATAACCGGAAAGCTCAACTTTTTGCGATTCTTCGGAAAATTTTAATCCGTTTTCCACCAGCTCAACAATAACAGATTCAAACATTTCTTCTTTTATGTTAAGCATTACCGGATCGAAGTTGATGGTAACTCTTTCATCTGCATGTAATTCTTTATCTAATTTTGAGAGAAAAAATTTAATATCATCTGTCATAACATTAATTGAGTAATTTTGGGGTGAATAACTGCTGCTGTTATTCGCTTTCAAGAGGAGAGAGTTGTACATCAAAAACTTTTCAATTCTGTCGCGAAGGATTCCGCTTGTTCTACGAATTGTTTCCGCCATTTCTTTTGCTTTATCCAAATCATTTTCTTCAGCTATTAAATCGGCATAGCCCATAATTGGAACAAGCGGAGTTTTAAGTTGATGTGGAATCATAGAGCCGATTTGTTCTTTCAGTTTTTCATTTTTTTTAAGGAGATTTTCTTTCTTCTTGAGCCGCGTTTCAATTGCTTGAAGCAGATCATCAATATGAAACGGTTTCAGCAAATAATCATCGGCGCCAAGCCGCATTCCTTTCCTAAGATCTTCACTTTCAACTTTTGCGGTAAGGAAAATAAAAGGTATCGAAGCCGAATCATCGTGGTTCATCAAGTTATCGAGCACTTCAAACCCGTCCATTTCGGGCATCATAACATCGCAAATTATTAGGTGCGGTGCGAAGGAGTGTACTTTTTCTATCCCGATTTTCCCATTTTTAGCTGAATCAACTTTATACCCTTCACTTGTTAAAAGTTTTGAGATATTTGTTCTTAATTTATCATCATCTTCTATAACAAGAATTTTCTTCATTTTATAAATCCTTTAAAACAATCTAATGCAAATATCGATTATTTATAAAATTGTTTTAGTAGAAATGTTAAATCCGGCTACTTATTGTAGAAAAACGGCTACATCTTAATCCGGTTGTATTTCAATATCTTGAATATATTTATGGAAGGAAGGTTTTTATTTTTTGTCCGAATCTTCTGCTCACGATGAAAGGTTCTTCCTCATCTTTTAGTCTTACTATGTAAGCCGATTTGTTAATCCTCTCAATCTTGGTTACAAATTCAATGTTTACAATTGTTGATTGATGTACCCTAATAAAGTACTTTGAAGGTAGAAGCGATTCCCATTCATCAAGCGATTTTCTGATGAGAGTATTTTTACCGCCAAAAAATTTAAGAAGCGCGTATGGATGCTCGGTTTTAATAAATTTTAAATCTTTTACCGGGCAAAATTCCATGCGCTTGCCAAAACTTAACAGCATTTTATCTTCAATCTCGTATGGACCTTCTTGTGCAAGTTCGTTATGACTAGATTTAGTTTTGCGTTGGCTTTGTTTTTCCAGGCGATGGTTAATTGATTTAAGCAGGTCGTCAAGATCGAACGGTTTGAATATGTAATCATCTGCGCCAAGCTGCATGCCTTTGCGCAATTCTTCTTTTTCAACTTTGGCAGTAAGAAAGATAAATGGAATCGTTTTAGCTTTATTATCTTTTGAAATTTCATCGAGCACCTGGTATCCGTCTTTAACGGGAATATTGATATCGCAGATTATTAAATCGGGCTGCCACTGCTTAACTTGTTTTAGCCCGGCTTCACCATCCAATGCGGTATTAACCACAAAGTCCATTCCTTCTAAAAATATTTTGATGTTGGCGAGCAGTTTTTTGCTGTCTTCAATTATCAGAATTTTCTTTTTTGCCATTACTAAGAAACCCATCTAATTAGATTTTAAGTTTTCAATTTCTCTTTTCAAATTTATTCAACTTGGAGATCAAATTCAGCAATAATTTATTAAGAAAACCGGTTATGTTAATTAAGATTGGTCTGGACAAAAGTAATTTTTTTATCTAAAAACAGAACGCAGATATAACAGATAAAACATGATTTACACCGATCTTTTTTGAACAATTACTTTTGTCTCGCTTTATCAACAATTTTTTCTAATTCATACAACAGGTTAAGAAATATTTCTAGATTTTTTTTAGTATTGTTTATTAATCTTGCGTTTATTCTTTAATTGGAATCTCGACTTTAAATGAAGAACCAAAACCAAGTTTGCTTCTTAAACTTATTCTGCCGTCTAAAATTTCGACCATTCGCTTAACAATATTTAATCCGAGCCCGGTTCCATCAATTTCAGCTGCATTATTTGCACGGTAAAAGGGATCAAAGATAAAGGGCTGTTCTTCATCTGCAATTCCGATTCCATTATCCGTAACATGAATTAGGAGTTTATTCTTTTTCATTTCCGTCTCAACTTTTATTTTAGCATCAGAGCCGCTGTATTTTATTGCATTAGAGATGAGGTTACCAACAATATACCGTAATACTTTTTTATCGGAATTAATTTCAAGGGAATCCGTTTTATCGGCGAATGAAATTTTTTGATTCTCTTTTACGAGTACTTCATGTTCCTTAATAATCTTAGAAATGAACTCATCTACTTTTATGTTTCCCAATTGAGTTTTAAACTTGCCTTCTTCAGTTTTACTAATTAGAAGAATATCATCCATCATCTCTGTAATCTGTTTTACAGATACGTCGATGGAGCTGAACTGATCGAGCAGTTCTTGTTCAGTCCATTTCTTACTAAATTTTTTAATCAATTGAGCGGAAGAAAGAATAGTTGCAAGAGGAGTTCTAAATTCGTGAGAAGCAGTTGAAATGAAACGACTTTTTAATTCATTTAATTCTATTTCTCTTTGCAGCGCTTTATTAATATCCTCTTCATAATTTTTTATTTGAGTTATATCGCGGGCAGAAGTTACAATTGAGTTTACTTTTCCATCCTCTGAAAATTCCGGAATTAAAATCCAGTCAATCCACTTACCGTTCGGTAATTGGAATTCAGTCCTTTCTATTTTCCCGGTCATGAATACATTCTCTAATACTGTCTCCCAAAAATTCGCGAATTCATCCGGATAATTAAGTTCTTTATATCGTTTCCCTATAAACTTTTCAGCAGGTATTCCTGTTAATTTTTCAACTGCCGGGTTGACAAATAAATGTTCAAAATTACTATTGAATCTCATAATCATATCTTCGGAGTTTTCTGCTAAAATCCGGTACTTTTCTTCACTCAATTTTAATTCTATCGTTCTCTCTTCTACAATATTCTCTAACCTTGTACGGTAATCATTTAATTCTTTTTCCAATCTCTTTTTTTCTGTAATATCTTCTTTTATGGCTACAAAATTTATTATCTCCTTTCTGTCATTATATATTGGTGAAATTATTATATACTCCCAGTAAAATTCACCGTTCTTTCTTTTATTTAATAATTCTCCATTCCATATTTCCCCTCCCAGTATTGTATCCCATAGTTCTTTATACTTTTTCTTTTCAGTCTTCCCGGATTTGAAAATCTTTGGGGTACATCCTATTATCTCTTCTAGCTCATATCCTGTAATTCTTGTGCAGCTCGCATTTGCAAATTCAATTTCTCCTTTTATATTGGTAATCATAATTGATAATGGACTTTGTTCAATTGCTGTGGATAATTTATATATTTGTGTAAGTGCGGTTTTAGTTTCTGTTATGTCTTCAACTGCGCCGTCATAGCATAAAGTCTCTCCCTTATCATTCTTTACTGCCCGGGCACTTTCTCTTACGGATATTATTGTGCCATCCTTTCTAATCCATTCAGATTCAAATCCAATTATCTCACCGTCATTTTCTAATATTTCTTTAAATATATCCCTTCTGTTTGTTTCAACATAACTCCCTTCAGCGGCTACATTTCTTTTGGCTAATTCTTCAAATGAATTATAACCCATCATTTTCACCAAAGCCGGGTTTGCTAATAATATTTTACCATCCGGCGTGGTTCTGTAAATTCCAATGGTTGCATTCTCATATAAGCTTCTAAATCTTTCTTCGCTTTCCCTAAGTTTTTCTTCTGCCATTTTATTTTCGGTAATATCCCAGAAAATTCCCAGTATACCAATCGTGTTGCCCATTTCATTAATTGCCGGAAGTTTAACAGTGTTAACAATATACTCTTTTCCATCGTGGATATAATTTTCTTCTATGTTTTCAATTTTTCTGTTACTCATAATCCTCAAATCATCATTACGATACTTTTGTGCAAGCTCTTTTGGATATAATTCGAAGTCGGTTTTTCCAACAAAGTCTTCGGGCTTTAAGTTAAAATCTGATGAGTAAGCGGGATTAACGGCAATATATTTTGAATCAACATCTTTATAAAAAACTTTTTGCGGAAGATTATCTAACAGTGTTCTGTATTTTATTTCGCTTTTTCTAGTAGCGTCTTCTGCATTTTTCCTTTCAGATATATCATATATAAAACAAACAAAATTATCCTCATGTTTTAAATAGATTAAATCAATTTCTACATCGAAAACAGAGCCGTCTTTTTTACGGTGTTTAGTTTCAAAACTTTCATGCCCCTTTTTAATTACTCTTTGTATTCTGTTACGCACAATTTTATCGTTATCTAATGCATCAAATTTAGGGACGTGAAAGTTTAATACTTCTTCTTTTGTATAGCCGGTGTATTGTAAATATTTTTTATTTACTTCTACTATTGTTCCTTTATTGTCCACAACCCAGAATCCGAATAATTGATTAGATTCTATTGCCAGGTATTTTTCCGCATATTTCTTAATAATATTTTCCTGGTTTATACGCTGTGTAACATCTTTAAGCGACCCTATAACGAGCACCGCACTGCCGTTGTTATCAAGCAGAACAACCCCGTTATCTTCTATAATTATGTAATGCCCATTTTTATGACGCAGCTGGTAATTATAAGAGAAATTTCCTCCTTTGGTCTTAGCTTCTTCAAATAACTTTTTTATCTCAACAAGTTCATCAGGTAAAAGTAAATCATAATATTTTTCATTTCCCATCTCCTTAAATTCTTCAATTGTATAACCAAGTGTTTCTTCAATAGCTCCCTCTCTATGAATTTCATTTTTAACTAAATCCCAGCTGTAAATAATAGTGCCTGTTTTCTCTGCAAGTATCCTGAATCTTTGCTCGCTTTCCCGCAGCAAAGCCTCCGCAAGTTTCTCCGCAGTAATGTCTAATACAATTCCGTTGAAAACTTTTTCCGGCTCTTCTATAAAAGGAATAGACTGAATTCGAACCCAAATAATTTCTTCATTTGGCTTTATAAACCTTCCTTCAAAGAAATATGGTGTAAAGTTCTGAACAGCCGTTACCAAAGCCGTATTAAACATTGCCGTATCTTCGGGGTGGATGCTGCTTATAAATCTTTCATATAGTGTTTCATCGTTTTGTAAACCAAGTGTTTCACCTATTTTTCCATCGGCATATTTAAGCCCGCTCGTCCCGTCCTCACGCGCATAAAATTGAAAAACAATTCCCGGAAGATTGGCCGTTATTCCCGCTAATTGTTCTTGACTTTTCTTTAATAACTCTTCTGCATTTTTTCTCTCGGTTATATTTCTTACAGTGCTTTGAAAAGATATCATATTTCCGTTTTCGTCAAACTTCCTGCTTACAGATTGTTCAACCCAAATATGTGAACCATCTTTCTTTTTCCATTCTTCATCAATTGTTTTTGGCTGCAAAGGGTCCATTAAAAATTGTGTGAATCTTTCTAAACCGGAAGGGTCTACTAAAAATTTATGATATGTAAAGGGATCGGCATAACCTACTTCGGGCTCGTAGCCGGTAAGTTGAATGCATGAAGGAGAAATGTATTCGTAATGGGGCTCGGGGAAAAAACTATATACATAAATCAAGTCGGTAGAATTCTCCGCTATTAACCTGTATTGAATCTCTTTCTTAGCTAATTCTCTCTCTGCTTTTTTAATATCGCTTACATCACGAACAATAACCATCGCTTCTGTTTCATTCATCTTAACGGAGCGGGCTTCATAACTTCTGATATGATGTCTTATTGGTAGATTGTACTCAAATAGTTCAGTCGTATTATTTTCTAATGCGCCCGTAAGTGCCCTATTTATTTTATCCGATACATATTCCGGCAGAATTTCTTTATAATTTTTATTTAAAAATATATCCGGCCCTACATAAAGACTATCTTCTGTTGATGATTGATAATCAGTTATTATCCCGTCTCTATTAACTATAAATATTATATCGGGTAGTGTCTTAATTAATGTCCTGTTCCTTAATTCGCTCCTTTCAAGTTCTTCTTTGGTCTTTTCTAATTCCTGTTCAATTTTAATTCTGTGTAAAACCATTTCTAAGGTTACACGTAAATCCTTTTCATTTATTGGCTTTGCTAAATAACCATAGGGGAGTGTCTCTTTTGCTCTGTTTAATGTCTCTGCATCTGTATGTGCCGTTAAATAAACTACCGGTATTTTTTCTATTTCCTGTATCAGCTTGCCTGTTTCTATTCCATCGGTAATCCCTTCAATTCTTATATCCATCAATATAAGATTCGGTTTGCATTGTTTTACAACTTCTAATGCATCTTCTGCGCTTACTGCTTTCCCGCATACCTCATATCCTAACCGTTTTAGTCTCTCCTCAATTTCAAGTGCTATCAATCGTTCATCTTCAACTATTACTATTTTTGCTTTTTCCATAGTTTTCTCTTTTATTTATTCCGGGAATGTAATTCTTACTTCTGTTCCGTTTGTTGTTAAAAATTCAGAGCTCCCCATTAATTGCTCTGCCAGTGTATCCACTATTCTCATTCCAAGTGTATTTCGTCCCCTTATCTCTTCATAATCCTTTATTCCTTTTCCATTATCACTTACATTTAAAAGATAAAAACCGTCTATTTTTTCGAAATTTATTCTAATTAATCCATCCTTTTTTCCTTCAAAAGCATATTTCAAAGAATTACTAACCAGTTCGTTTATTATCAATCCGCAGTAAATTGCTTTTTCAAATGGGATTCCTTCCTTGACTTCAAACTTAATATTTACAGTTTGCTTTTCACTAATGTATGTCTCCTTTAATACCGAAATTAACCCAGCTACATATTCTCTAAAGTCTAGATTCTTGTAATCTCTTGATTGATATAAATACTCGTGCACTAATCCCATTGTCTTTATTCTGCTCAATATATCATTAATTATTTTAACTGTATTCTCGTCCGAAAGTTGTAGTAACTGTAAATAAAGCATGCTTCCTACAATCTGTAAATTGTTTTTTACACGGTGATGTATCTCCTGAAGTAATATCTCTTTTTCTTTTAGTGAATCTGAAATTAATCTATCCTTTTTTTTGCGTTCTGTTATATCGATAAAAGATCCTAAAAAATGGGTGGGATTACCATAATCATCAGTTAAATAATTACCCATTATTTGTGCAACAAATGTTGAACCGTCTCTTCTTTTGGCTATTCTTTCACCAGACCATTTATTTTTACTTCCTAAGCTTTCAACTATCTCTGTAATATTTTCCCCATCTTGCCAGAACTCAAAAACATTCTTCCCGGTTACCTCCTCCACCTTTTCATATCCCCATAATTGTAATAATGATCTATTTACATAAGTTAGTATCCCATTTGTATCTGATATTGCTATCCCGGTAAGTGCATTTTGCACCGCATTATCTTTTAACTCTAAATCCTTTTCAAGTTTTTTTCGTTCGGTAATATCTCTTACGTTGCAAAATATTTCTATTATGTTCCCTTCAGAATCTCTTTTGGCGCTTCCTTTCGTCTCTACATTAATAATTTTACCATCTTTTCGGATAATACTATGCTCTACAATATATTCATCCCCATTTTCAAAACTGCTTGAAACTGTATTCCTAACCCTGGTATGCTCTTCTGAAGGAATAAAAAAAGTAGCATCTTTTCCAATAAGTTCTAAAGGTTTATATCCTGTTAAAGATTCGGAAACCGGTGATACAAAAATAACCTTCCCGTCTGCCGTATGCCTCGATATCATATCTGTAGAATTTGAAATAAGAATTCGGTACTTCTCCTTGCTTTCTCTCAGTGCCATCTCCGCCAATTTGCGGTCGGTAACGTTTTTTATCGTCATTAAAAAGAGTTCCACTTCGTTAGCAGCATCCAGAATCGGCACGAAGTCCAAATCCCAATACGTTACACCCCATTCGGGATGATCGGCGTAAACGAATGGTCGTTCAGTTTTATGGTACACATATTTTCTGCGCTTTACGTCATCCGCCTCCTCCTTGAAATCAGAGGGATACATTTCGAAATGATTCTTCCCTGTATAATCTGAAACCTCTTTTGCACCCGCTCTTGCAAATGATTCGGTTACCCGCACAAAGTTGTAGTCCCTGTCAAGAATCGCCATGCTGTCCTGCGAATATTTAAATATCAAATCCAGAAGGAGCGCCTGTTCACTAATAGCTTGCCCGGCTTTTTCCTGTTCGGTAATGTCCTGGACAATTCCCAGAATCCCGATGGGACTGCCGGCGCTGCCTATGATGATCGATGTGGTAAGCCACTCCGGCACTATCGAACCGTCCTTCCTCCTGCCGTTTACTCTGCCTGCCCACTTGCCGTATTTCTGGATGGCGGGAATCATTACCTCTTGTTGGTGTTGCGGATCGGCGTCCAGAATGCTGATGTTGGCGCCCAATAATTCGCCGGCTTCATAGTTATATAATTCCTCCGTAGCCCGGTTGCAAAAAGTTATATTGCCTTGCATATCCACTACGATGAACGGATTCGAAGATGTTTCTATGGCTTGTGCAAAGACTAGTAAACGTTCCTCTATCTCTTTGCGTTTTGTGATATCCAAGAATGAAGCCAACAAGCGGATTGGTTGCCCGGCTCTATTGGTAACAACATTGGATACCAGTTCGGCTGGAAAGAAGGTTCCATCGCGCCTCCGGCATATCAATTCCCCTCTCCAGTTATTCATTCTCTTGATGCTCTCTACTATATTGATGGCTTCTTCGGGATTTTGAACGTGGTCTAACGGCGTCGTCCCAATCACCTCTTCGGGCGTTTCGTAGCCGTGCATCTTTAACCAGGCTCTGTTTACGTAGTTAATTTTGCCATCCATATCCGACATGGCGATGCCGGAAATGGCCGACATCATTGCGCCGTTTCTAATTTGCAGCTCTTCTTCAGCCAGCATACGTTCGGTTATATCTCTATATATGGCAAGAATACAAAGATGTTCATTTATTGTTATAGCTTTTGAATAAACTCTAACATTCCTGATGCTGCCGCTTTTTGTTCGGTGCAACGTGTCAAATTCATCTGCTCCTTCCGAAATAACTTTATTAATATGTAATGCTGTCTCTTCAACATTTTCAACAGCTTCATAATCCGAAATTCTAAGTGCATTAAATTCTTCTTGTGTATAACCCAACTGTTTTGCCGCTGCGGCATTTGCTTCTAAAGTGTCTCCTGTAGTAATATCAATCAATACTACACCATAAGGTGATTGTTCAAATAAGGTACGGTACCTCAATCCGGTTTGATATATTTCATCTTCATATTTTTTCCTTTCGGTTATATCACGCACCCATGCCCATATACCGGTTGGTTCATTCTTTTCATTTTTTAGAAAAGCTCCCATCACTTCTACTGCTATTATTGATCCGTCTTTTCTTATGAACTCCTTTTCAAACAAATCGCTGTATCCGCGCGGTATTAATTGGTTATTAATAACATTAAGGTCTGCCTCATGCCATTTTTCCGGTGTTATTTCCTGGAATGTTATTTTACTTAATTCATCTTTATCATAACCCAGCATATTTTTAAAAATATCGTTAAACTCTGTAAACCTTCCTTCCATATCTACTTTCACAAAACCAACTATCATTCCCTCATAAAGGGTTCGAAACTGTAATGCTTTCACCTGTAGTAAAGTATCTTGTTCTTTTCTTCCGGTAATATCCCGTATTATTGCCCACATTTCTTCGGGCTTCCCTTTTTCATCTTTCAGCAGATAAGTTCGCAGTTCTATTGGAAAAATAGTGCCGTCTTTTCTTCTGTATTCTTTTTCATAAACTCTAGAAAATCCATTTGGTATAATTTCTTCCTCTACAATCTTCTGTTCTAAATCATGCCATTTTACCGGGGTAATATCAGTATATGTCAGCTTTTTTAATTCTTCATCGTTGTATCCCAGCATATCTTTATAGGTTTTGTTATAAGTAAGAATTTGTCCTTCCATATTCACGCTTACAAAAGCATCCATCATGCTGTCAAATAATTTGTTATATCTTTTTTCTGTTAGATTGTAGGTCTCTTCTGTCATTTTATATTTTGTAATATCCTGGACAGTACCCCTGGAGACTAACGGATTACCTTTACTGTCATATTCGGTTTCACAATTTTCTCTTACATATTTTACGTTTCCATCTTTCATTAATAGTCTGTGTACAATTTCATATGGTTCTTTAGTATTTAATGAATTTGTATATGCATTATCAACCGCATCCCGGTCTTCCGGATGAACAACCTGTAGAAAAGCTTCGTAGCTGGCTCCAAATTTCTCTTTATCTATTTTAATAATTTCAAAAACTTCATCAGACCATTTAAGGTTATTGTTTATTATATCTAATTCCCAATAACCAATTTTTGCATTCTGATGCAAAAATTTAATTCTGCGCAAATACCCGCTTACTTCATTTTCAATAGGTATCTTCTTTGTTACATCGGTAATCGTAAGAATAATATTCTTTATTCTTCCATTCTTATAATATAATGGAATCATCTGCAGCTCATAGATTGATTCATTCCAATTAATGCTGCACCCAATTGATTTCCCCTTTAAACCTTTGTTAATATATTTCTTAATTCCGCCAAATGGTTTCAGTACATCAAATATTGTTTTACCAGCACTCTCATTAATGGAATATCCTAATTCCAAATTCAAGTCGTTTTCGGCAGATAATATTCTTCCAGCGGGATTTATTTCAAAAACAGCTTTCAACAGCTTGCTTTCTATAACTATTGTATTTTCTTTTTTCATATTAATTATCAATTGATTTTAAAATTAATCCCAAAATAACTTGTAGAATGTTTTCTGCAAAGTTATTTTTTAAGCTAAAAGATTAAACTTCTCAATAATTGTTGGCATAAAGTCAAACTTAGTTGACATTCAAAGACTCCATAATTTTTAAGCTACAATTTTCTGTTCAAGTATTAGTTCATTTTTTATTGCGGTTCTAAGTAAATGTAATTTTTCAAAACGATTTACTCTTATCATCTTTTTCTCTATTTCAATAAGCGCAACAGCAACCCAACGAGCTCTCATATCTGAGTTGATCCAGCGTTTTACTTTTCTGATGTACTTGGCTAGTTGAGAGTTCAGATTTTCAATCAAGTTAGTTGTTGTAAATGCACGTCCAAGTGTTTCAACTAATCCAAGTCTATGTATCGTAAGTGTTTCTTCAAGCCCTTCTTCAAGTGAGTTTGTAGCCGTACGATTTATTTTACTCAACTCATCTCTCACTTCAAACAATCTTCTTTTAGCTGTTTCGTATTCCGGCTCATCATATGCTCGTTGAAGTTTTCCCCTGTAAATATCTCTCTTTTCTTCTGGTAAATAACTGACTACATTTTCTCGCTTGTGCCACCTGCCTACCGCAGGCAGGTTTGCAGCGTTGGATTAACGATAAGTTTCCAAAGGTTTCTCCTGCTGCTTTTCGTAATCCTTTTGATCCGTCGATTATTGTCAGAAGTCCTTCTTCAAAGTGAAAATTTCTTTCGATTAAATTCTTCAACAACCCTTTGACTGCTTCGCTGTTTTCCGTTGTTGTTTGGATAAATCCTAACGGCACTTTGATTCCCGTTATTGTTACACCAAGAGCTATTACGATATTATCCCTTGATAAGTATTTCCCGTCGATTATCAATGCCGCAAAATCATAAAGTCCTAAATCACGTTTCTCATATTCTTCAAGCTGCTTTTTACTCTCCTCAATAAATGTTCTGCTAACCGTCGATTGGCTCAATCCAAAACTCTCAAGAACACTTTTGTTAATCAAATTCTCATTCAGATTGGACCCGAAACGGGGTGCACTTCCATTTAATTTTTACTAACTAAAAAGTGGATCTCTTTTTGGGGGGGGCATGTCATGCTGATCTACCCCTTTCATTTAATAAATGAATTACAATAGGAGTTATCATTTAGTAATAGCACATAAAGGCGAACTCCATCATCTTTAAAAAATTAAATATTTTTTGATAAGATAACAATTCATGATTTAAGTGAATCAAATTATTTTCTTCTTGACAAACTTCTCCTCGCTACCCTAAAATCCTGTATTCCACTCAGGGAGTAGTTAAATCCTCATGGTGAAAAAGCCTCTGTACTTATTGATTATTTCTGTCTATATTTAGCTGTTGTCTGGCTACGATTTGGCTACGATTTATCTTCCAAACATTAGAAAATAGTCCAAATCGTTCCAAGGATTACAATGGATAAGTTCTTTTAATATAATAAATTAGATTGAAAAGCGAGTTTGACGAGAATTATCTGGACCCCCTGTCACGCAGGAGGTCGCGAGTTCGAGTCTCGTCGGCCCCGCAAAAATTTGGAGCTCAGTTTTTCTGAGCTTTTTTTATTATGTGGTTTATTTACATTCTTTA
>Ga0172368_10002164_pt1 | contig 25529 bp, 24 predicted proteins | sample Lak11m_FD_114540 | JGI IMG/M metagenome (GOLD analysis project Ga0172368, IMG submission 114540) | Freshwater microbial communities from Kabuno Bay, South-Kivu, Congo - kab_022012_11m | ecosystem: Environmental > Aquatic > Freshwater > Lake | place: Democratic Republic of the Congo: South-Kivu...
ACCATTCCAAATCCTTGTTGCAGGCGTTGCTGGGCTCCTCCATGACGTCGGCTGGCACGACGGACAAAATCCGTTCCAACTTTTCCAAACGGCAATACCTTTCCGCCGTGAAGAAAATTCAGTCCCACATTGCCGCCGGCGAGACGTTCCAGGCAAACTTGTCGCAACGCTTCCAAGCTGCAACGACCAACACGCCTTGGCAAGTGTTTATCGACTTGAACCGCGTCAACCCGTCACCGTACTCGGCTTTCTTCCAATCCGGCGACTTCAGCATCGTTTCGGCTTCCCCCGAGCTTCTCTTTTCCCTCCAAGGCGACCGGATCGTCACGCGGCCCATCAAAGGCACACGACCCCGCGGCAAGGACGCGAAAGACGATGCGCGGCTGGAACGCGAAATGGTGCGCGACGCCAAAGAGCGCGCCGAAAACGCCATGATCGTGGACTTGGAGCGCAACGACCTCGGTCGCGTCTGCCAGTCGGGTTCCGTCAAAGTCACTGAGGCGTTCGCGGTGGAGAAGTATTCCCACGTCCAGCACATGGTCAGCGAAGTGCAAGGCCGCCTCCTTCCTGACGCCACTGCATTTGACGCCTTGCGGGCGTTGTTTCCCGGCGGCAGCATCACGGGCTGTCCCAAGGTGCGCACCATGCAGTTGCTGCGGCAAATCGAGCCGGTCGCGCGCGGGCCCTACACCGGCTCGCTCGGCTGGATCGGTTGGAACGGCAATGCCGCGTTCAACATCCTCATCCGCACGCTTTACTTCAAAAACTTGGGCCGAGGCAAAAACAAGGCGTATTTTCATGCCGGTGGCGGCATCGTGTGGGATTCCGTGCCGGAAAAGGAGTATCAGGAAAGCCTGCAGAAAGCCCAGGCGATGCGGCAGGCCTTGTTGGTCTGAACTGCAATCGCACGCTTTATTTGCGCTGGCTTCCACGAATCGTTCATGCGCGCCTTTGCCAACGGCCAATTGGCGGACTCTCCGCTCATTTCGGCGTTCGATGAAGGCCTGCTTTACGGCTACGGCGTGTACGAGACACTGCGCGCCTGCTCCGGCGTCTGTTTCCGCCAAGCCGAGCACGTCCGCCGCTTGCGCCAATCCGCCGAAAAAATCCAGATGCCGGTACCCTCCGAGGAGAAAATCAACGACGCCATCGACCGCAACATCCGGGGCAATGGCCTCAAGGACGCCGCCTTGCGCGTGGTGCTGACGGCCGGGGGAAGCAGCGATTGGGGCAAGGCTGAACCGTCCTTGCTGGTCCTCGCGCGCGGTCTGACGCAGGTTCCCTCGACTTTTCGCGCTATTTCCGTTCCCTTTCACCGCGACGTGGCGCAGGCCAAGACGCTGAATTGCCTTACCTCCGTCATGGCGCGCAAACACGCGCAGGCGGCTGGGTGCGACGAGGCCGTCTTCCGCATCGGCCGCTCGGTCCTGGAAGGCACGACCTGCAATGTCTTTGCGGTTTTCGGCAATCAGTTATTGACGCCCAAGGACGGCGTCCTGGAAGGCGTCACGCGCAACGCCGTGCTTTCGTTGGCAACGGATGTCGGCCTCGTTCCATCGGAAAGACCATTGACGTACGACCGCCTGTTGCAGGCGGACGAGGTCTTCCTGACGGGCACCCTTAAGCAAATCGTTCCGCTGGTGGAATTGGACGGGAAAAAAATCAAAACTGGAAAAAAGACTGCCGAAATCCAAGCCGCGTACGCGGAGCTGGTGCGACGTGAAATTCAAGGCCAAAAATAAGTCGCTGGACTTGTCCAAGCCCGTCCTGATGGGTGTGCTGAACGTCACGCCGGACAGCTTCAGCGACGGCGGCCGTTTCCTTGACGCGGATTTCGCCGTTGCTCGCGGCCTTGAAATGGCCAGCCTCGGCGCCCGCATCATCGACGTGGGCGGCGAAAGTACGCGTCCCGGTGCAAACACGGTGAGCGTCCCAGAGGAAAAAAAACGCGTCATTCCCGTCATCAAACGTTTGTCGCTGGCGTTGAAAAAAATAAGGAGCTCCGACGTGCTGATTTCCGTGGATACCTGCAAGCCTGAAGTCGCCGAGGCCGCGTTGGTAGCCGGCGCACACATGGTCAACGACGTGACGGGTTTTCAGGACGCGCGCATGCGCCGCGTCGTCGGCCTCCGTCATGCCGGCGCCATCATCATGCACATGAAAGGCACTCCAAGGACCATGCAGAAAAAACCGCTGTACGCGGATGTAGTGGCCGAAGTCAAATCATTCCTGCAACGGCAGTCCGACTTGGTCCTCAAGGCCGGCGCCTCCGGCGTGATGATCGATCCGGGCATCGGTTTCGGAAAGACCTTGGAGCACAACCTGGCAATACTTCGGCATCTGGATGAATTCGTCGCCCTGGGTCACCCCGTCTGTGTGGGCGTTTCCCGCAAGAAGTTCATCGGCGTGCTGACGGGCGAGCCGGACGCATTGCCGCAAAGCCGTCTTGAAGGCACGCTGGCGGCCGTCACGGCTTGCGTGCTGGGCGGCGCTTCGGTCTTGCGCGTGCACGACGTGGCGGAATGCAAGAAGGCTATGGAGGTTGCGTACGCGATGAAACCGCTTGAACCGGTCCGCGACGAAATCCGGGTGCAGGGAATCATTCTCGACGCGCGCGTCGGCATCCTGTCCAAAGAAAAAAAGCAAGGCCAAGTCGTCGTGGCCAACGTCTCCGCCTACCTGGATGCGTCCGATGCTGCCAAAAGCGAGCGCGTGCGCGACACTCTGGATTACCGCCGTATCGTCTCGATCGCTGAAAAAGCCGCAGCAAGCCGTCATTGGCCCCTTTTGGAAAGCCTGGCTGAAACCATCGCATTGCAAGTCAAAGCCGCCGGCGCCTTCCGCGTCATCGTGCAGCTGACCAAGCCGGAGGCGCTGAAAAACGGAGTGCCGACGGTCAGCGTCACTCGTTGAAGGTCTTCCAGATGCCATACGTCTTTCTCGCTTTGGGCTCGAACGTCGGCGACCGCCTGCAGCAGTTGCAGGCCGCCGTGGATGCCTTGGCGGACGTCTTTGCCGTTGTCGCCTGCTCGCCGGTATACGATGCGGCACCCACGGACGAGCCGGACCAGCCGCGTTTTTACAACGCCGTCGTCAAGGCCTATACGGAAAAGGACGCAGCTTTAGTCACCAAGGCCGTCTCAGAGGCGGAAAAACGCCTCGGCAAGAAGAAACAGGAAACTGCCGGAGGCAAAGGCCCGCGCACGATCGACATCGACGTGCTCCTGATTGGAAGCGAGGTAATCGATCAAGGCGGCTGGCAGGTGCCGCACCCGCGCATGGCCCGGCGGGCCTTCGTGTTAGCCCCATTTACCGATTTGGCTCCTGCATTCCGTCACCCGGTGTTGCACAAGACCGTTGCTGAGTTGTGGGCCGCGTTGCCCGAGGAGGAGAAAAAATCCGTGCACAAGACGAACGCGAAACTCAAGGCCGTGCACTCGGCCGTCGTACCCATCATGTCCGTTGACGCGGCCGAGGAACTCATTCGCTCCGTCGGCGTGGACGACGTTTATTCCGTCAAGACCATGGCGCAAAAGACCATCACGCGCGTCATCCGCCTCAAAGGCGTTCGCGCCACCATGGCCAACATCCTCAAGCAGGAAATGCTATCTCTGGGCGGCGACGCGGCCGTGCATAAGGACGCCATTTCCTGCAAGGTCGAGAAGACGGACGTCCTGCTCATCGGCACCCTCAAACAACTGCGCCAATTGGTGTCCAAGCTGCGTGTCCAGGTGGCGGAAGCTCAGGAAATCGCGTACGCGGTGGACAGCGCATTGCGCGAGGGGGGATGACGGATGGAAAAACTGATGGAGGCCGTCAGGCGAGCGGAGGAATTGGGCGAACACGCGCGAACTTCCCCCGACTTCCCGCTGTTTTCCGGGCACGAAAAGTCAGAACGGAAATTGACCTTGGGCCGCGAGCTCAGCTGGAAGCGCAGGCAGGGACCCGCTTCCGAGCATATTTGTTTGATTCAAACTGCCATCCGAGCAAAACAGGACCGACAAGTAGATGTGACTCTCCACATCCCGGACTCGGCACAGGGCGCGGACACGGTCCACTACCATTTTCCCGGCAACCTGGGTGAAACACGAGAACATCGCCAACAGCCCACGCTGTCGGTGGCGGCAAGCACTCGGCCACTGCGCGAAAGCGAATCCGTCGTCTTGCCGGACCCTCGGACGGCATTTGAGGCGCTTGAACGGGCGGGCTACCGGATGGGAACATTGATTCGCATCGAGGGAATTGGGCATGGGGTGTTCGTGCGGAACGGGCGGGACACGGTGGGCGAAATCCACTTTTACGATGTCGAAAAGCTCAAGGCGGGTATCAACCCGGGTTTTTCAATCGTGGCCCATGCCGGACACCTCCGGCGCATCCTTCTGGCATTGTTTGGGAATGAATCAGGACCGAACCGGCCCGCATTAATAGGATGAGCATGAGGACCGTTCTTTTCGATTTCGATGGCCTGATTGCCGACACCGAACCGGCGCACATGCAAGCCTACGACGACGTCTTTTCACTTTTGGGCATTCCGGCCCAATCCAAACCCGCGGAATGGGTCGGGCGAAGCACCCGTGACATCTTGCAAGAAGTAATCCGCGAAACCGGCACGACGATTCCGTTGGAGCGCATCCGAGCCGAAAAACGTGCCCTTCTGCTCAAACGTCTTCAGGAGTCGCCCCTGATGCCTCACGTTTCCGGCGTGTTGCGGAGGTTCCAGCGCGTCGCCACGCTTGGAATCGTGACTTCCAGCACGTCCGCCGAAATCGAGCCCATCCTTTCCCGCCACGGCCTCAGTCCGTTCTTTTCCTTTAAGGTCTGCTTCGACGAGGTGGCTCAAGTCAAGCCTTCGGCCGAGCCGTATCTGAAGGCCCTGCAAGTCGCGGGCGTGGACGCCAAAGACGCGTGGGCGTTGGAGGATTCAAGCAAAGGGGTTCAATCCGCACAGAAGGCGGGAATTCGTTGCGTCGCGGTGCCCAACGCGTTCACTCGCCCGCAGGACTTTTCGCGCGCCGATTATGTGGCCCAAGACCTCCAGGATGCTGAGGCGTTCATCCGGTCCGACTGGGGGCTTGCATCGGAGGCTTCCGACGCATGAAGGCCGTCATCTTCGACTTTGACGGCGTCATCCTGGATAGCGAGCCGCAGCACCACGAGGCTTTTGCCGAGTTGTTCCGCCGCAACGGCATACCTTTTTCCGAGACGCCGCAGACCATGACGGGCATCCCGGCACGCAAGCTCATTCCGATGGTCGCGCTCAAGGCCGGCATTTCGCTTTCCGCCGAAAAGATTTCGGCCATGGACCGTCAGCGTGACGAAATCTACCTCGAGCTCATCCTGCACCAAGCCACGCTCCTTCCCGGCGCCTTGGACCTGTTGCATGCACTCAAGAAATCCGGCGTCAAGATTGCTTTGGCCTCGTCATCCAACCACCGCCTGCTGGAAGCCATCCTGCCCCGCGTCGGTCTTACGGATGCCTTTGACGCCGTCGTCGGGGGCGATCACGTGCCGCATGGAAAACCCAATCCGGACATCTTTCTCAAGGCGGCGGAAAAGCTCGGCGTTAATCCGCGTGACTGCGTCGTCATCGAGGATGCCAACGCGGGCGTGCAGGCCGCCAACGCCGCCGGCATGAAGGTGCTCATGGTGCGCAACGACCGGATCGTGCAGGAAAAGAACTTGGCAAACGGTTTTGCCGATTCCCTGGTCGGAATCATGCCGGAAACGCTGGCCGCGCTTTGACCAACGATTTAGCAAGCTTTTTATCCGGGCGCCGGTTACCCCCTTGCAGTGGGGTTTGACATGTCGTTGTTCCAGTCCATCGGGGAAATTTTCCAATCCGTCCAGGAAAAACTCGAGGAATGGGACGAATGGATTCATGAAAAAACCGGCGACAAGCTCAGTTTGGGCATGGTTGCCGCCGGCATGTTGTTGCTGATCGTCATCCTTCTGGCCGCCGTCTTTTTGCTGAAGCCCTCCGGCGTGACGTTCCAAGTGTTGGATGAAAACGGCAATCCCATCGACGGCGCCCTCGTGCGGCTGTACGACGAAGATGGCGACCTCGTGGCCACGGCGCGCTCCGTCAACGGCACCGTCCATTTCGACGGCATCCCTGATAAGAAATATTCCTTCACGGTGACCAAGGACGGATACGAGGATGCCCGCGGCGAGTACGACCCGACCAAGCCCGGCTCCGCCATCATCCGTCTCAAGCCCGCAACGCCTGGCGGCACCGGTGGCGGTTCCTACTCTCCGCCCGGCTCCAACCCCCCGGCTTTGATTGAGCCACCCGTCCTGCTTCCCGGCAGCGGAGGCGGCGGGACCGGCGGAGGCGGTAGCGGCGAGCCGACGCCTCCTCCTCAGGTCTATATCGCGGATGCCGAACTGACCGTCGTGGTGCGTGACACGCAATCCGGACAAGCCCTTGCAAACGCCATCGTCACGTTGCGCGACGCTGCGACCAACGCCTTTGTCGTACAAGGCCCCACCACCGCCCAAGGCTCCGTCAAAGCCGGCTTACGCCAGGGAAGCTCCATTCTCGTATCCGTCTTTGCATCCGGATATGCGTCGCCGCTTCCCAAGACCGTTACTATCGGAGGGCCGCAGACCACTGTCGAGATGCTCATGTCCAGCGCGGCCTCAGGTTTAGCTTTGGAAACCAACGTGACGGTGCTGGACGCCACTCGATCTGCCGTCGCTGGCGCCCGCGTGCAAGTCTACGCCGCGTCCACCGTCGCCGACCAGATCACAGCTGCCAACGGCAGCCTCTCCATCCTGCTGGAAAAGGACCGAACTTACAATGTCCGCGCCTCGAAAGCCGGCTTCCAGGACGTGACTGCGGCCCTTTTGGCCGGAGCGTCCGCGGAGTTGATCCTGAACGCGTCGGATGCATCCATCCCGCCCGCATCGCTCATCGTCGCCGTGGCGGATTCCGACGGCCTGCCTTCCGCAACGGCTCAAGTGGGCATTTACAAGCTCATCGCAGCCGACTGGGTGCCTTTCGTCGCCCTGACGGCCAACGCTCAAGGCGTCGCGCAAGTCGACGGCCTGCAGGCCGGTTGGTCCATTCGTGCCAACGCCACATCGGTGCGGGGCACGCCATCCGCGTCGAACGAGACCATTCTTGCCGCAGGCAACAACACGCTGACTTTGCGCCTGCCGGCTGAAGACTTCCACACGCAAGTCTCCCCTACGCCTACGCCCACCCCGATTCCCACGCCGACGACGTGTCCGGACGGCACGGTCTGTCCAAGTGGCCAGGTCTGCATCCAAGGCACCGGCGGCTCCTACGCCTGCCAAGCAACGCCTACGCCGACTCCTTCCCCTTCAGCCAGCGTCACGCCGACTCCTACACCGGGCACGTCAACGGATTACACGGCGTGCCTCAAGCCTGCCAACGGTGCGACGTCGCTGGAGCTCAACGGATTCACGTACGCCTTGAAAGACCTCAACGGCGTGCAACAGGCCACGTTCGAAGTCACGCGCGGCAATTCCCTCACCTGCGCCGCCTACACTCCCCGCTGTACGTACGTGCTGGGTGTTTCCAATGCCGCTAACGATGAATTGGCCGTCATCACGAATGGCAAACTCATCGTGACGTCAATCGACCCGCAGACTTCCTGCGCGGACGTCTCGGTCACTACGGCATGCACCGGCGGCTCCTGCACGCAGACTACCCAATGCCCCGCGACGTATGATCCGGTCTGCGGCTCCAATGGCGTGACGTATGCCAACTCCTGCCAGGCAAAAAAGTCCGGTGTGGCCTACATTTCCGGCACCTGCGGCGTACAATGCACCGACCAATACGACCCCGTCTGCGCCGACGGCGTGGAATACCCTAACTCCTGCATTGCCAATCAGAACAAGGTCCAATATGTGTCCGGAAAATGCCCTCTGCCTTCCGACGGAACTGCCCTGGACGTGCCGGCCGGTTGGAGTCTCGTTGCGCCCTTGAGCCGCGGGGCGCTTTTGGCAACCGACTGCACTGCAGTTTACCATTACATATTCCGAGGTTATGACCCCTCAACCGGCGCATACCTGCCGGTCCGGCCTTCGGAGGGAACTTCGGCGGTCATGGAGTACGCCACCGGTTATGCGGTCTTCAGCGATCATGCCTGCAAGCTTTATTGGCAATCCGGCGACGTTCCTACCTATTACCGCAAGACGATACCGCGCGGTTGGAGCCTCATAGGCGCTCCGTCCACGCCCAAGACGTTCCGGCAAATCCTTGGAGACTGCAGCAACGTCGCCTTCTACGCCAACTGGGGCGATAATGAGGCCGATGTGCAGCGCACTCCGCTTTCGCTGGATCAACAGATGCAACCCGGTCGTGGATACTGGGTCGGCGGCGACGCCTGCACCCTGACGGACGAGCCTCCCGAGCCGGACCGCCTACTTTACCGGTGTTACCGCAGCGTCAGCGGGGAGGGGGACCATTTCCTCTCGCTGGATCCCGCTTGCGAAGTATCCTCGTGCTCGAACTGCCAGAATGAGGGTTCTTTTGCAAAGGTTTATTCGAGCCAGCTGGGCGACACGCAGCCGGTCTACCGATGTTATCATTCCTCCACTAGTCAGCATTACACTTCCTTGGATGCCGCTTGCGAGGCTCAGAACGCCCCCGGGGCCGTGATGGAATCCATCCTCGGCTACACCCGCAAGAGCGCGGCCAACGGCTTCTCGACGTTTTACCGTTGCTGGAACCGTCGCATCGATCATCTTCCCACGTTTTCCGACACGTGCGAAGGCGCTGCGGGTTTCATCAATGAAGGTTCGATGGGCTTTGCAAAGCCGGATAATTCCGTCACGGGTGGCACCACGGGCCCACGTCCTCCGGCAGTAGTCTGCCGGCGCACCGCCGTAGGTTCATGCGCGCCGACCGGCAACCTAGGCACTCAGACTTGCGGCACTAGCTGTCCTGCCGGCTTCTCGGCTTCGGGAGGTTCTTGCCAGTCCAGCGGCACGACCGGCGAATACGGCCTCCAAAGCTGCACCGGGTCGGCCGAATGCCGCTCGGACGAGTCCTACCCTGCTTTGGGCCAGTGCAACGCCGGCGACGTCTCCGTCGAGTCCGGCCCCAGCGACACGTCGTACTTCTACACCTGCAAGCGCAAGATCGTGGGCACCTGCGCCGCCAGCGGCTCGTTCGGCTCATCCACCTGCGGCACTACCTGCCCTTCCGGCTATTCCGGAGCCACCGGGTCCTGCACTGCGACTGGTTCGGTCGGCGATTACGGCCTGGCCTCCTGCTCGGGCTCTGCTGATTGCTTATCCGACGTCTCCTACACGACGCTCTCCGGCTGCCAGTCCGGCGACGTGCAAATCAGCCGTGTGTCGGCCAGCCAATACGTCGTCTGCCGCCGCGCCGCCGTCGGCTCATGCGGACTTTCAGGCCAATATTACTTTGCCTCACTGACTTGCGCCAATACGTGTCCCTCCGGATATTTCGCGAGTCCCAGCTCCTGTTCGGCAACCGGCCAGATTGGCCAATATGGCGCGACGGCCTGCACCGGAACGGCCCAGTGCCTCTCCTTCGATTCCTACGTCGCTTCCAGCAACTGCAACGCCGGCGACGTCAAGATCAACACCGTCAACCCCCAAGTGTATGCGATCTGCAAACGCATGGCCCAAGGGAGCTGCAATACGGTCACCATCGCCCAAGGTGGCATCATTTCCTACTGCGGGACGGTATGCCCCGACGGCTACACGTCAACTGACAATTCCTGCAAGCAAACCTCCTCTTGGCTGACCGGGTTAGGTTGCCGGTATGAAGGCGACGCCGTCTACAGCCCCATCAACGGCGCCAACATCGCCACGCTCACCTGCATTTCCACCGCGACGTACACCCAAGCCGGAGGCTGCAACACCGGCGACGTGCAAGTCGGCACCGTGACGGGCACCTGACGGCACGCGTGCGTACAAATCGTTATAATATTTCGTGCCGAAATAGGCCCTAACGGCTGCAAGTACCGCTGTCGCGCTTGCCGGCCCTTCTTTAAGTTCGAGGTGGGAAGTTTCATGTTGGAACACGTCAGCCAGTCCGATCCCCAGATTGCCGACATCATCCGCCACGAATTGGTCCGCCAGCAGACCGTGTTGGAGATGATTCCCTCCGAGAACATCGTCTCCCCAGCCGTTTTGGAGGCCATGGGCTCGGTACTGACCAACAAGTACTCCGAAGGCTATTCCCACAAGCGCTATTACGGCGGCAACGAGTACATCGACCAGATGGAAGACTTGGCCATCGCGCGTGCCAAGCAACTGTTCGGCGCCGAGCACGTCAACGTCCAATCCTTGTCCGGATCTCCTGCCAACATGGCCGTCTACTTCGCCCTCCTGCAATTCGGCGACAAGGTCATGGGAATGAAGCTGTCCGAAGGCGGCCACTTGACGCACGGCCACCCCGTCAACTTCTCCGGAAAAGCCTATCAATTCGTCCAATACGGCGTGGATCCCAAGACCGAACTTCTGGACTATGACGTGATTGAGAAACAGGCGTTAACGGAAAAACCCAAGATGATCGTCGCCGGCGCCACGGCTTACCCCCGCACCATCGACTTCAAACGCTTCGCTGAAATCGCGGAAAAAGTCGGCGCCATCACGTTCGCCGACATCGCCCACATCGCCGGCTTGGTCGTCGGGGGCGCGCACCCCTCCCCGTTTCCCATGTTCGACGTGGTGTCCACCACCACGCACAAGACGCTGCGCGGCCCCCGCTCGGCCATGATCATGTGCAAGGAAAAATACGCCAAAGCCATCGACAAGGCCGTATTTCCCGGTTTGCAAGGCGGGCCACACGACCACATCAACGCCGCCAAGGCCGTCGCATTCGGCGAAGCGCTCAAACCCGAATTCAAGACGTACGCGCACCAAATCGTCAAGAACGCCAAAGCCCTGGCCGAGCAGCTGAACGCGGAAGGCATCCGCCTGGTCACCGGTGGCACCGACAACCACCTCATCCTCGTCGACCTGCGGAACCAGAACGTGACGGGCGCCCAAGCCGAGACGGCGTTGGACCAGGCGCACATCACGGTCAACAAGAACACGATTCCGTACGACCCCCGCTCGCCGTTCGACCCCTCCGGCATCCGCCTGGGCACTCCCACGCTCACGAGCCGCGGCATGAAGGAATCGGAAATGACGCATGTGGGCCAACTCATGGCGCGTGCCATCAAGGGCTGGGACAAGCCAGCCGAATTGGCCGCCGTCAAATCCGGCGTGCTGGACTTGGCCAAGCAATTTCCGATTTACGGGGATTTGTAAAACAAATGGAGGAAAAATCGGCATGACTCCCCTTGGCGAATCGTTTGGTCCCATCGGAAAACCCAAAGGACCCTTTGTCAAAGGAAAAGGTTTGGAACATATCGATCCCGCAGAGGGAAGTGCGTACAAGCCGCCACGGAAATCCTCCGGACAAGGTCTTAAGTCTCATTTAGCCCGCATTTTCGACGACTTATCCAGCCATGTCAAAATGAAAACGTTGGAACGTTCCGGTTTTCAAAGTGACCTCTATTCCAAGTTGCATCCGCATGAGCGAAAAGAACTCCCGGCAAAAATCATGCTGACTTGGCTGGTCCAACATGCCGGCCAAGCCGCGATTAAACCGGATTTGCCGCCCCTGACGTTGGATTCCGTTTATGAACAAGCCAAAGAAAAAGGGTATCTGGTCCGCGATGAGGATTCATGGAATCGCGATGACGCGTTTTGGCGGGGAACTGATTTTTGGAAAAAATTCCTCAAGCCGATTGCCCAAATGGGCTGGTTGATTCACGATCCAAAAACCGGCGTAATCCGTTTGGACTCAGACAAACTCCATTCGGCTTGAGCCAGACTATTATTCGCCACGATCCCCCGTTGCTGGCGTGTTCATCGTTTCCTGTCGAACTCCTGACCGGTTTAAAAGTTTTTAGCCCGCTATGAGATGCAGTTCTGTTTGGTCAGGCCAACCTTAGGCCTTAGAGGTGCTCTGAACATGTTGTCCACGCCCGAAATCACGCCCGACGAATGGGGGCCTGAATACGTCATCAACGTCTACGATTCGAAGACGGGAATGGAAGGCGTGGCCTGCATCGACAACACGGCCCGTGGTGTTGCAAAAGGCGGCATCCGCATGGTCCCCGACATCTCCACCCAGGAAGTCTGCCGCCTCGCCCGCGCCATGACCTGGAAAAACGCCTTGGCCGACATCCCGTTCGGCGGCGGAAAATCCGGCATCAAATGCGACCCCAAGAAAGTCAACAAGGAAGCCATGATGCGCGCCTTCATGGAAAAACTCCGCATCGCCATTCCCGACGTCTACATCGGCGGGCCCGACATGAACGTCACGGAAAAAGAAATGGCCTGGATGATGGACGAAGCAGGTGACTACCGCGTCGTCACCGGCAAGCCCTCCGCAATCCAAGGCCTGCCACACGAGCTGGGTTCCACCGGATTCGGCGTCGTCCAATCCGCATTGGTCGCCATGAACGAGGCCAAGATCAACCCCCAAGGCGCCACCGGCGTCATCGAGGGCTTCGGCAACGTGGGCATCTTCACGGCCCGCTTCTTCAAGGAAAACGGCATCAAGACCATCGCCGTCTCGGACTCCTCCGGCACGATCTACAACCCCAAAGGCATCGACACGGACGCCTTGGAGAAGATTAAGATGGAATCCGGGAAAGTGTCCAACTACAAGGACGCCGAAAAACTGGACAACGCCGCCCTCTTCGGCATTCAATGCGACGTGCTGGTTCCCGGTGCGCGGCCTGATGTAATCACCGATGCCAACAAGGCTTCCCTCAAATGCAAGGTCATTTCCGAAGGCGGCAACCTGCCCATCGCTCCCCGCATCGAGGAAGAGCTGGAAAAGAAAGGCGTCATCGTCCTGCCTGACTTTTTGGCCAATGCCGGCGGCGTCATCTCGTCCTGGTGCGAGACCGTAGGGTACACGCCGGATCAGATGTTCGACGTCGTCAAGCGCAAGATCACGACCAACACGAAAATCGTGATGCAGCGCCGCCGCGACGAAAGCAAGTACACGCGCGCCATCGCGCTTCAGATTGCGCAGGAACGCGTCCGCGCCGCCATGGAAGTCCGCGGTCGCTGGCCCGCGAACAAGTAAGCCCTTTTCTTTCTTCAATTTGGCGGCCTTGGTTTTTGGCCGCTCAAGCTTTTTTCCATTTTTCTGTTTTTCACGCTTGCATTTCAAAACGGCGTTTCGTCTGCTTGCCACACCCACTTTGTTGCCGTTAATGGTAACGCTTTTCAACTCACGGTTCAACTTCTGTTCCTGGATGTCTACCGCGGAAAAAAGATTCAAGGTCCTTGCCGAGGAATACGGCGTCAACTTCTTCCTCTGGTCCTACCACGGCGACGGCTTCGCCTCGCCCCTGATGAAGCCCTACTTGGGCACCTACCTGCCGCAATTGGTCGTCGTCATGCGCGAGAACAAGGGCGCCTGGGGCTGCGACGAGAAAAACTGGCTCATGCTCGGACGCATGATCATCACGGGCCTGGAGCAGAAAAGCCTCGACGTGGACGCCCTCCGCGCCAAGACCAAGAACGTCGGCGAAGACCTCATCCAACAAAGCCTCGCCCTCACACCCGCCAGGATCGCCAAGATGTCGGAAGCGGAAATGGCGGCCTGGATGGAGCCGGCCTGGCGCGCCTCGGCTGACGTCGTGGCCATGGGTTTCATCCCAGTGGCCAGCGATTTTCACCACAACTTGTTGACAAACCGTCTGGAAGATATTTTGGCCGAGCACATGGGCCCCCGCACACACATGACGGCCAAGGAATACCTCGCTTTGCTTTGCAGCAATGCTTTGAGCGAGCATTCCTGGGCCGAAACGAAAGCCGCCTACGAACTGGCCGTCCAAGTAGCCCAAACGGCAAAAGGCAAAACCGATGCCGACTTTTTCAAGCACCATCCCACGTTGCAAAACGCCCTCGCGCGGCACGTCGAGAAATACGCCTGGATTTTCTACGGCTACGAAGGCCCCCTTTGGTCCGAAAAACAATTCGCCGAACGCATCCTCAAAATGGCGCAGGGAAATCCGCAATCCGAATGGGCTGCCAAGCTCCAAGAGCGAGATGAACTGGCCGAAAAGCAACACCATGCCATGGACGAACTCGGCTTGAATGAAGACGAGCGAGCTTTGTTTCACGCCGCGCAGACCTTTTTGTACATGAAGTCCTATCGCATGGACGTCCGCTCCGTCACCAGCTCCCGCTTCGATTTGATCTTCCAGGAATTGGAACGCCGCCACGGCATTGCGCTGCGCGTCTGGCGCTGCGCCGAATTGGACGGCATCCTAGCGTTTCTCAAGTCCGGCGACAAATCGGCTTTGACTGACGCGGAAAAACGCACGTCGTTCTTCGTCTGCACCTGGCTCAAAGGCAAGAAGATTTTCCGCTACGGCGCCGAGGCTGACGACTACCTTAACACCATGCAGCTGAAAGACGCCGTGCAGAAGACGGACGAACTCAAAGGCCAGGTAGCCTGCACCGGCTTGGTGCGCGGCCGCGTCAAGATCGTCAACACCGTAGCCGACATACTGAAAGTCCTGCACGGCGACGTTCTCGTTTCCTTGGCCACGAGTCCCGACTTGCTGCCCGCCATGCACCGCGCCCGCGCCTTCGTCACCGTCGGAGGCGGCATCACGAGCCACGCTGCAATCGTCAGCCGCGAGATGAAAAAGCCCTGCCTCGTGGGCGTGCGCCATGCGACGGAACTGCTGAAGGATGGCGACCTGGTCGAGGTGGATGCGAATAATGGGTTTGTCAGGATCCTTCCCGGCTAATCCGGTGAATTTACCTGAACCGAGTTTTGAGCTGACGGATTCATCAGCATCCATTTCCATGCAGGCATGACGCGGACTTTGTTCTTGTCTGAGCCCATTTGATTCTCGTCTTCCAAAGTCAGGATCAGTCCTTTGTCTGTCTTGAGCGCTTTCATTGCGTCTTGAAGTCCCTGGTTTTCCCGTTCGCGGTTTTCCGGGGTGATCCGGTAGCATACTTGGATTGCCGTCCTTTCCGCTGGAATCACGAAGTCGCATTCGGTTCGGCCTGTGGAGTGATAATAGATTTCTTTTCCGAGGCGTTTGAGGTGGATGGCGACGGCATTTTCCAATAGGGCGCCCTTTTTTTCGTTGATCGAAGGCGTGTTTTTCGCGATGATGCCATTGTCGACGCAGTAGATCTTCTTCGGGCTTTTTTCCAGCAGCTTCGTTTTAGTCTCGTACCGCTTCAACGTGAACAGCAGGTAGGTTTCCTCGGCGTATTCAACATAGCGCTGGACTGTCAGGGGGCTTTTGATGTTGAAGTTGGGGGTGATTGACCGGTAGGTGAATGGTTTTGCGACCTGGTCCATGAGGAACTTGATTGCCGTCTTGAATTCGGCCGGCTTTTTCAGCGAGTACCGAGTGACGATATCCTTCTGGATGATGTCGTTCAGCACTTGAGTCAATACGGCCTCGTTATCAAATACGATTGCTTCCGGCATGCCGCCTTCAAGCAAGTACTTCTTGAACTGCCGATTCAATTCAGCTCTCTGCATTGTTGAAAGATGGGCGGGGTCGACATCCGCCGCTTTCGTCTCTTTGGCTCGGAGGTATTCGCGGAAGGAAAAGGGATACAGTTCGACATCGGTATGCCGTCCTGTCAAGTGGGTTCCCAGTTCCTTGCTAAGCAAATGGGCGTTTGAGCCCGTGATGAATACGCGATGGCCTTCGCGGAGCATGCGGTTCACGAACAACTCCCAGCCCTTGACGTTCTGGATTTCGTCAAAAAACAGGTTGTTCTTCTCTCCGTGGGCCTCGATGGCCGCTTCCATCAATGTCTGAAAATCAGATGCAACAAAACCGATGACGCGTTCATCATCGAAGTTGAAGTAAAAGTGGTCAGACTCAAACCGCGCCTGGATGATTTGCTTCATCAACGTGCTTTTGCCGCAGCGGCGCAAGCCCTTGATGACGAATGCCGAAGTGCCTTCGAATGCCTCCGCCTTTGGAAGCAGGCTCCTGGGGATTGACGCATCGGGCAATTCCTGCTCTTTGGATTGGTCCTGAAGGATGGTGGCCAAGACGGGTTTGGGTATCATGAGGGATATTTGGCGGAGTCAATATATAAAGATGATTATTGTAATAATCAATAAGTAGATATGTTGAATATTTCATTATTCACTTTCGTTAACTTCGTTCAGCTTCGTTTCCGGATCGCATCCATCGCAGCCGCCGCCTGCGCCTGCTTCTTGGGCTCCATGCACCTGGCTTTGATAACGTCCAAATCCGCCAATGCCGCGCCGTCACCCAATTCACCCAACAACGAAATGGCGTAAGGCGAAAAAGTCGACGTCTGCTCCGGGTTGCGCAGGTATCCGCTCAACGAGTCGGCCCGGCCTTGGTTGCGCAATGCCTCGGCAAATCCATGCACCTGCTTGTGCGCCAGCCGCTTGAGCTTGGACGTCAGACCCTTGCGGTGCGCGCCGGAGGAATGCAGCAGGCCCTTGAGTCCGGCAAGGGTAGCGCTACGCAAGTCGCCAAGTTTTTCAAAATGGACCAGGACTTCGTAAGCGGTTTTGGGCGACAAGGGAGGGCCGGCTTCGATGCGGCCGAGGTTCCAGTCGGAAAGAAGGCGAATGGCGTCTGGGCTCAAGGTCGGCTCCGGCTCCGTCTGGACGGAGGGCTCCTCCATGGTTTATCCCACGTCGTCCCGCTATAAAACCCTGCAAGTCTTCGCCTTGCAACCCCGCCTTGGGGACAAAATCCGTTTGTTTTTAAACTCAAAAACCATTCTATTGTCCATGCTTAAAGGCCGCAAAGTGACGTTCTTTATCCTTCTCGCCGCTGTTTTTCTCATCCCGGCCGTGTCGGCGGCGTGTCCGTTTCTTGACGTTTCCGGCATCTTCCAGGCCAACGTGACACAGGGCGGACAGGCCGTTTTTCCGCTGACGTTGACCAACTTGGGTTTCAACAACCAGCTCATCCAGCTGTCCGGCTCCTGTCCCGAGGGCTTGACGTGTTCCTTCTCGCCGTCCAGCTCCGATGTATTGGTGCCGTCACAGACCAAGACCTTTTCGCTGGTGGTGGATGCCAACCGCGTGGGCAACCACTCATTACCGATGATTTTGTCCGCGGACAACAACGCGTGCCAGACGCTGGATTACGCGCTGAAAGTCAACCCGGCTCCCTCTGCGGGTCAGCAGGCGTTCGTCGTTCAGGTGTTCCCCGAAGGCAACGCTTCCGCCCGGCCCGGACAAAGCGTTTCTTACCAGGTCAACATCCGCAACAATCAGGCGTCATTGGGCTATGCACGGCTCAAAGTCGTCAGCCCCTTGAAGACCACGACCGAATTGGAAGCGGTCGACGTCGACCTTGCCCCACAGTCGGACAAGACCGTCACCGTCAAGGTCATCGTGCCGGCCGGCACGCCCCGAGGCACGTATGAATTGCTGTTCACCGTCGAGGCGTTCGACGGTTCCGGCTGCTGCTCGTACTCGTACGCCGTCCGCCGGCCTCTTTTCGTCTTTTCCGACAAACTCCAATTGACGCTTCAGAACGAGCCGTTTTCCTGCCTTTTGGCGCCGCACGACCAGGTGACGAAGTATGTCTTCCGTCTGCGCAACGACGGCGAGATTGCAGGGCCTTTTGACCTTGAATTGGTCGGCGGCAAGGCGATTTTTGATGCGTCTTCCTTGGATGCATCGCGACTGGAAATCGCGCCCGGCGACGCCCAACAACTTACCTGGACCACCAAGCCGCCGTCCAGCATGGTGTTGGACAAGTACCCCCTCATCCTGCGCGCCAAGTATCTGGACTGGGTCATCTTCGAAAAACCGTTGTGCTTCGTCGTCAACGCGCAACGCGGCTTCGTTGTCTCTTCGCCGGATTCCTACACGATTACGCGGGCGGAACCGGCCGAAATCAACTTCACGGTGCGCAATAACGGCACTGCTGTGTCCGTCCTGACCGTTTCGGCCACGCCACCGTCCGGCTTTGACTTCCGCCTGCCGGAAGCGTCCTTCACGCTTTCCCCGGGACAGGCCAAAGTCGTGCGCGTGTTGGTCTCGACCACGCGCTTGACGCCGTTGGGCGAGCGGAAACTGCCCATCGAGGTGTCTGATGGGCGTATCCGCCAATCCTTGAATGCATACGTCAACGTGGTGTCCAGCCTCAAGCCCGGAAAGTCGTTCCTCAAGGTCGAAACGGCCAGCCCTGCCGTGTATGCGGGCGTCCCGTACAACGGCCGCATCGGCGTGACGAACCAAGACGCCAAGACGCAGCCGAACGTGACGATCCGCATCGACGGCCTGTCGCCTTCCTGGTATGACGTCCAGACCGAGTCGCTGAACATCGTGGCCGCCAAGACGGCTTACTACGACGTGCTTTTCACCGTTCCGGCAGGTGAGCGCAGCCAGAGCGTGCCATTCCAAGTGACGGCGGAGAGCGGTAGTGGTGAAAAGGCACGGGCCACGCTCAGCCTGAAAGTCACCGAAGCGCCGGCGCACCTGGACGTGGCCGTGACGAACGTGCAGCGCAGCGGCGACGACGTCGCGTTCACCGTCGTCGTCTACAACAACGGCCTCAAGCCCCTGCAAGGCGTCGATGTGACGGCCGGGGGCAACACGCAGTCCGTCGGCACGCTGCAACCCGGCGAGCAGCGAGTCCTGGCGTTCCAGGCCTTGGCTACGGCGCCGTTGGTGGTGCAGGCTCGTGCGTCGGACGGCACTACGAGCCGCGAAGTTGGTGTTCCGGACCAGCCGGCTGAACGCCTCAGCCTCAACGGCCTGCTTCTGATCCTCGTCGTGCTCATCCTGGTTCTCGTCGCCATCGCCTTTTTGCTCCGCAAGGAAAGCTTGGAAAAATTTGCCGAAAGCACAAGCAAGGCCTAAGCCGCTCTTTTTGTCCGTCAGCTGTCACTTCAATGTTTTCGGCCTTTTTCCCATTTTGTTGATTCCATGGCTCACCGCTTTTCAAAAACCGTCGAGTTCTCCGGCTTGCGGTTGCACACGCAGCCCTCCGTCTACGTGCCGCACGAGGATTCGTTCCTGCTGGCGGAAGCCGCGCGCACCCACGCGAAGGGTAGGAGTTTGGATCTGGGTTGCGGCACTGGCATCGCGGGCTTGAGCGCCGCTCAGAACCGCAAGGTCAAAGAAGTAGTCTTTGCCGACGTCAATCTCGATGCCCTCAAACTTGCAAAGCACAACGCGAAAGAAAACAACCTCAAAAAGCCGTATTCATTCGTCCAGTCCGACCTCTTTTCCAACCTGGCCGGCCAAAAATTTGACACGATCAGCTTCAACCCACCTTACCTGCCGACTGGGCCGGAAGAGAAGCTTATCGGCCCGGATAATGCCGCCTTTGATGGCGGGAAAGACGGCCGCAAGGTGCTGGACCGCTTCCTCAAGGTTTTCGACCATTATTTGGCCAAAGACGGCTTGCTTTTGCTTCTCAATAGTTCGGTCAGCGCGAAAGATGGCCTCTCCGGCAACGACGAGACGAAAAACAAGCTGGAAAAGAAAGGCTTCAAGGTCGACGTGGCAGGCGAGCAGGCGTTCTTCTTTGAGAAGTTGGTCGTCTTTTGCTGCCGTCGGTTTTGAGCTTCAACCCATCCCACTTAACTCCTTCGTCTCGTAGCTGATCATGGTGCGCGTCTCGCTGACGGCCTTTTGCTTGCGTAAGTGCTGCACGATAAGCTCGTTGAGGGCTTGCATCGACGCGACACGGGCCTTGACCATGAGGTCGAATTCTCCGGTTACCATGGCCACCTCAAAGATGTTGGGCAAGCGGGCGATGTGCTCCATCAAGACCTTCTGATCGGCCTGCGGCGCGGCCTTGACCAATACGTATGCCGTGATGGGCTGGCCCAGTTTGGCAAAATCCAGCCGCACGGTATACTGGGTGATGACGCCTTCTTTCTTTAAGCGTACGAGGCGGTTGTGTACCGTCGTCATCGGAATGCCCGTCTTGCGGGCCAATTTCTGTTCCGATAAGCCGCCGTCGCGCCGAAGCTCGGCTAAGATGGCGATGTCTTTTTCATCGGGCTGAAGTGACATGGCAACTACCTCTGCGTTTTCACTTTTTTTGGAGTAATTGTTCCATTTAATGTTGATTTTTGTGCGTTTTTAATCCATTTGCTCCGGCTTTTTCGGATAATCCTTATTATGCCGTTTTTGGACGTCCAGGTACGGCAAAGCCCGCGTTTTGGATGGCGTTGCCCATTTCCGAGGTGGCTCACATCATGGCGCAATGGTTCGTTCCCGGTCCGGTTCCCGTCACGCAACAGACGCAGGCGGCGTGTGCCGGCGAGATGGTGTCACACCGCTCAACTCCTTTCCGCGAGCTGTACGCCGAATGCACTCAACGGTTGCAGCGCGTCTTCCAGACCAAGGGCTACGTCTTTTCCATCACTGGCTCAGGAACCTTGGCGAATGAGGCGGCTGTAGCGAACCTGCTGCCGAACACCAATGCCTTGTTCTTGATCAACGGCGAGTTCGGCGAGCGTTTCTTCAAGGCCGCTCAAATCTACAACCCGGACGCCCAAGCGTTCGCGGTGGAGGATGGAAAAGGCCTGAACGTCGAGCGCGTCAAGGATGTTATCGATGCCCGCAAGCCGGATTGGGTCTGCCTGGTGCACAACGAGACGGCCACCGGCGTGACGAACGACATCCAAGGCATTGCCGCTTATGCGAAGCAAGCCGGCGCGAAAGTCCTGGTGGATGCCGTCAGCTCGCTGGGCGGCATCGAGTTGGACATGGACGGATGGGCCATCGACGCCTGCACGTCCGCATCGCAAAAAAGCTTGTGCGCGCCGCCGGGCTTGGCCTTCGTGGCGTTGAACGAGGCGGCCATGGACCATATTGAAGCACAGCCGCGCATTCCGACGTACGGCTTGAACCTCAAGACGTACAAGAAGTTCCATCTCAAAAACGAAACTCCATATACCCCATCGTTGCCGACGTTCTACGGCCTGCGTCAGGCTCTTCGAGAGTTGGAAGCGGACGGTTTGCAGACGCGCTGGCAGATGCACCGCCAGGCCGCGATGGATGCCCGCATGGCCGTGAAAGAAGCCGGCTTTGACCTCTTCTCTGAAGAAGGCTTCGACTCCGAGACCATCACGGCCTTCCTGCCGGGCGATGCCAAGGTCGACGCCATCAAGAAAGCCATGGCGGCGATGGGCATCCAGATTGCCGGCGGCCAAGGAAAGTGGAAAGGCAAGATGCTGCGCATCGCCACCATCGGGCCGGAAGAGACCCGCAACATTTCCGCTTGCATCGCCGCGTTGCGTCAAGCCGTCCAGAATCTGAACGTTCAACCGGAGGTCGCGCTCGTATGAACACCACAAACCGCTTGAACATTCTCATCACCGACAAGATTGGCCCGGCCGGCCTTGCGATGCTCCGCCAGCATGCCGAGGTGACGGAAGCGTACGGCCTCAAAGGCGACGCGTTGCTGGCCTCCGTTTCGCAAGCGGACGGGCTCATGGTGCGCAGCGGAACGCAAGTCTCGGCCGATGTCCTGGCTGCCGGTACCCGTCTGAAAGTCGTGGCGCGCGCTGGTTCCGGCGTGGATAATGTCGACGTCGCGGAGGCCACGAAGCGCGGCATCTGGGTCGTCAATGCGCCGGGCGGCAACGCCACGTCGGCGGCCGAGATGACGATTGCGCTTTTAATGGCCGCGGTGCGAAAAGTCCCGCAGGCCAATGCCTCGCTCAAGGCCAGCGAGTGGAAGCGGGAGCAATTCAAAGGCATCGAGATCGGCGGCAAGGTCGTCGGTTTGGTCGGTTTAGGCGCCGTCGGAAAAGTCGTGGCGCGCATCCTCAATGGTTTTGGCGCGCGCGTGTTGGCGTACGATCCGTTCATCACGGCCGAGCAGGCTGACCGCATGGGCGTGCAGAAAGTCGAGCTGGATGCATTGTACGCGCAAAGCGACGTCGTGTCCGTCCACGTGCCGCTGACGGATGCTACTCGCGGCATGATTGGTGCCTCCCAATTCGCTCAGATGAAAAAAGGCGTCGTGATGCTGAACGCGGCACGCGGCGGCGTGGTGGACGAAGCCGCCCTTCTGGACTCTTTGAATGCGGGCCAGGTTTCCGTTGCTGGAATTGACGTCTTCAGCGAAGAGCCTTTCCAAGCGGATTCAATCGCCGCTCAACTCGTTGCCCATCAAAACGTCGTGGCCACGCCGCACTTAGGCGCATCCACCGTCGACGCGCAGGAAAAAGTCGCGGTCCAGGCGGCCGAACAACTGCTCTTGGTACTCCAAGGCAAGCCGGCTCAGTACGCCGTCAACAAACCCGAAATGCGGACCAATGAGGCGTTGGCCGTTTCAGCTTGATTGGGTCGATTTTTGGGCTTCGGAGTTGATTTTGTTGTATTTAGTTGCTTTTGATTTCGATTCGACGCTGATCGAGCAGGAAATCATCGACGAGTTGGCCGTGCGTGCCGGCAAAGGCGCCGAAGTGGCCGCCATCACGCATGCCGCCATGTCGGGCCAAATCCCGTACGAGGAAAGCCTTCGCCGGCGCGTCGCGGCCCTGGCGGGCCTGACCGAAACCGACTTGCAGGCTGTCGCGGATGCCGTGCGTTTCCGTCCCGGTTTTGAACGCCTCGTGGCCTTCCTAAAGACCAAAGATGCCAAGATCGCCGTCATCAGCGGCACGTTCGCCTGCATGATCGACCGGTTGCCGCACCGCGAGCATTTCGATGCCGTCCATACCAACGACTTGGTCCTTGAGGGAGGCAAGGTCACGGGGGACGTCGTGGTCCGCGTCACGTCCAATAAAGGCGACGTGTTAGCCGGTTTGCAGCAACAGTACGGCATCCCGCATGAGCGCACGATTTCCGTGGGCGACGGCTCGACGGACATCGCCCTGTTCAAGCGCTCGGGCCTTAGCGTGGCCTTGAACGCCAAGGAGTCCGTGAAGAGGCAAGCAAACCTCGCATTGGATTCAAAGGATCTGGGTGAATTGGTGCCGCACTTGGAACGGCACTTCGAGCACCTTCTGTTGGCGTCGGACGCTTGAGCGGATTATGCCTTTCCGCCTTTCAGCAGTGCCTCAATACCGCCTTTACCCGGGGCCGAGGCGTAGCGTGGAATCAGGTGGACGTGGACGTGGTCGATCATGCGTCCGGCGGCTTTTCCGTCGTTCACGCCCACGTTGTAGGCATCCGGCATTGGAACTTGCGTGGCGTCCAACTTCTTTTTCGTCTCGGTCAGCGCTTCCTGCAACGCCATCCATTCGCCGCCGTCCAATTCAAAGATGGACTCCTTGTGGTTTTTGAGGATGACTAAGGCATGGCCCGGCGAGGCAGGGAACTTATCGGGAATGGCGTACCACGAGGCGTTCTCGCAGACGTAAGCGGATTTGTTTTTCTTCAGGGTGCAGAAGAGGCAGGTCATTTCTCGACTCCTCCCGTCTTTATCTGATGCAGGGCTACCCATTCGTGCAGGTGCATCAGTAGCGTTTGACGGGCGAGGAGCACTTGTTTTTCCTCAACCACCCAAGGTTCCCGCATTCTCTTCGCGGACCCGCCGATTTTTCCGGCTGCCTGCGGAAACGCCTGCTTGACCATGTCAGGCACTTTGTCCTTCAAATGCTTGGCCGCGTCGGAAATCCATTCGGGCTTATGCTGGAAGTACCGGTGATTCCTTATCCAGCGGTGGAATTGCTCGGCAGGGGCCATGCGGCGGTTTCGCCCTTACGCCGGCGAGACGTACACGACGGTGTCGCCGCGAAGCAGGACGGTGCCGATCTTGCGCTTGACCTGGCCGTCGGCAAGTTCCTCGGCGTTCTCCAGCACAAGGTTCATGTGCACGTCGAATGAAGCAAGAGTGCCGCGGACTTCCACGTTGCCCTTGAGGCGGATGAGCACGTTGTTGTTCAACGATTGGTTGAGGATGTCAAAAGGTCTGCGTTCTGCCATAAAAAATTTCACCTGTGCTTTTTCAAAAAACTAATGCGAATTCACAGCCGGCGCCTGTGCCGCCTTGGGCTTCTTGCGGAACAGGTTGGCCAGAAACTCAACAATACTCCGCAGGATGCCTTTTTTAGGTTTCGTTTCCGGCAAAGTCACCACCTGGCCCGTGATTTGTCCAGCCAGTTTGGTCAACGAAAGCATGAATGGGCTGTGGGGATTATCTAACGCGATGGGACGCTGGCTGGCTGATGCGCGGCGCACGGCGCGGTCTTCCGGCAATACGGCGGCCACCTTGATGCCCAACAAGGCTTCGACTTCCTTGGGTTTTACCTCGACCGGATCGTTCATCACCATGTTGAGGATGGCGCCGTTGAGCTTGGTGCCTTTGCGTTCCAAGTAATTCTTGACTTTGAGGCCGTCGGCCATGGCCGGCGGCTCCGGCGTCAGGATGACGAACGCCTCCGACGCGGCATCCATGGCGGCTTTGGCATCCGGCATCCAGCCGGGCGCCGGGTCGATCAACACGTAGTCGTATGACTTCTCAAGCGCAAGGACGGCGTCGCGCAGCTTGGAAAAATCGACGGCGGAAAGCCGGTCGACGGAAAGCTCGGATGGGACGTACCGCAGGCCCCACGGGCCTTCGTATACGGCGTCGGCGATGGCGTTCTCGCTGGAAAGCACCTGGTTCAGCGTGATGGGCGTGCGCTCGACGCCGAGCATGAGGCCGATGTTGGCCATGGACAAGTCGGCGTCGACGATGACGACTTTTTTGCCGCTTTTTGCCAGCACCAAGGCGAGGTTGAGGCAGATGGAGCTTTTGCCCACTCCGCCTTTTCCGGATGCAAAGACGATGCTGGTCATGGGTGGCTTCCCTGTGGCAGGACCGGTCCGGAAGCGGCCGGCTTGGTCAAGTCGTACATCTTGTATTTCTTGTCCAACGCGTCGGCTTTGTTCGTCTGGACTTCCTTTTTGATCTCGTCTTCGAAGAACGGCGAGTAGGCGGGAAGCTTGATGTGCCGCAGGCTTTCCTCACTGGGAACGAACACGGCGTCTTCGTGGAACGCCAACGCCAAATGGACTTGTTCCGGCGTCAGTTCGATCACGTCGATGACGCCGGACTTGTGCGTCGCGGCGTTCAGCATGCGTTGGAATGCTTTTTCGCCGGCGACTTCCCTGTCGTAGGCGTAGTATTCGTACGTGGAGCCCACGACTTTTCCGGTGTCCACCAGGATGGTTCCTTCCTCGACGCCGGCTTGTCCCTTGATGGCCAGCGCGAGGTAGCCGTTGAAGCGTTTGCGCCGCAGTTCGTCCAATAGCGCGACAAAATCGGTGGACGTGGCGTCGAGGTTGGTCTTGAGGGTCTTGCCGGAAGGCAGGTTCATGGCGTTGGAATCGGACGCCATTAGGAATCCGGAGTATAAATAGCGCGGCGTTTTTGGCCCTCGATTCCCGTCTTTTGGAAAGGGTTCATTGGCGAAGATTGATGACCAAGTCAGCCGTGTTCTGCAAGGCGGCGGAGAAGTCCGGCTCGGTGCCCACCACGATGGTCTCCTTGCCGTGCTCCTTGGCCTTCGTAAGCAGGGGCTTGAAGTCCGAATCGCGCGAACAGACGGCGATGGTGTCGATGTTGGGGTTG
>Ga0172368_10002165_pt1 | contig 25526 bp, 20 predicted proteins | sample Lak11m_FD_114540 | JGI IMG/M metagenome (GOLD analysis project Ga0172368, IMG submission 114540) | Freshwater microbial communities from Kabuno Bay, South-Kivu, Congo - kab_022012_11m | ecosystem: Environmental > Aquatic > Freshwater > Lake | place: Democratic Republic of the Congo: South-Kivu...
CCGTTGAAGGATAAGACGTCGCCCGGAGCCGGCGTCAGGGCCGTTGAAAGAACATACACCCGCACGTTGCCGGCGCCTGAAAGGCTGATGGATAGAGATCCGCCCTCGGAGGTGACGGTCTTGCTGTCGCCGGTGACGACGTCGACATAAGTGCCTTTCGGGAGATTTGAGAACGTGGCCCCGCCGCTGACGGCGACGAGGGCAAAACTGTCGACCGTGCTCGAAGTGAAGCGGCGTTTGTACGCGAAGTCACCCGAAACGTTGTCGGTCGAATACTGGCCTTTTTGCAAAGCGGGAACGGCGCGGCGGATGATGTTGAGCGCGCGGATGTGCTTGGCCAGCGGATGGTTCAGGGTCGTGGCGACGTTGCCGGTGGCGTTCTGGTATTGGCCGAAGCCGGTTACTTCGAGCGAACCTTCGATGTGGTTGCCGAAATAGGCGCGGCCCGTTTCCGCCAGCGGACGCTGCGGACCGACGTCGATTGGAGCCCCTTTCATGAATTGAATCTCGCTGCCGTAGTAAATCGTCGGAATGCCGCGGAACGTGAACATCAAGGACAGGTTCTGGGCCCATACCCATTCGTCCTGGTTAAAGCGTTGGCCTTCGGGAGCCCCATCGGGCGCGTAGTCATGGGAATCGACGTAGGTGATGTTCGTCGTCGCGTCGTTGTACCAATGGTCGCCGCCTTTGGCGACATTGAAGGCATCGGAGGCGTTCAGAAAGTTCCAATGCATCGGAAAGTCGATCATCGCCATCCCCGAATTGCGCGAATAGTCGACCGGGCGATAGTTGTTGCCGTTCAGATAGTGATTACCGCTGGTCGGTTGGGAATCGACGTTGCTGATGTTGTCCTGAAAATTCTGATAAACGCTGTTGGCGCGGTCTTCCGGCGTCGCCCACGGATAGCTCTTGTTTTCCTTCCAGGTGTAAAACGGGGTGGAAATGGCCGGCATGCCGGTATTCCAAACTTGGCGGTAGCGCGAGGCGAGTTCCCCGAAGATGAAGAAGTCCTGACCGCCGCGGTTTTTGAACGCCGGCAGGAATTCCTTGTTGAAGACCAAGCGCGAGATGTGCTTGACGGTATCGACGCGGAAAGCGTCGACGCCCATGTCGATGTAGCGGTTGTAAGCGTCGATCAAATAACGCGTCACATACGGGTTTTCGGTATTCAAATCGACGCAGTCGCCGGCGATTTGCCCTGTCTGGACGGTGTAGCTTTCCCATGACAAGCTCTTTTCATGGTGGTAGATGTTGCGGACGTCGTTGCTGTCTTCCTTCATCGCCGCGATGCGGGCGCCGTATTGTTCGCCGGCGGTGAGGTCGGCGTAATTGTCGGGCAGCACTTGGTACGGATCGGTCTTCATCAAATTGGCGGCCGTATCCTCGGCTTGGTAATTTTTCGCGAACAGCGGGAACAGGTTCTTTTCGCCGAAGTTTCCGGAATGGTTCAAAACGATGTCTTGAACGATCTTCATGCCTTTCTGATGGGCGGCGTCGATCAGATCCTGGAACGTGGCGCCGGGCGCTTCGAGGCGCGGGTCGACTTGCGAGAAATCGAGGGCGTGGTAACCGTGATAGTCATAACCGGAGCTGTTTTCGACGATCGGGGTGATCCAGATGGCCGAAAAGCCCAACGCTTTGATATAGTCGAGTTTTTGGATCAGCCCGGCGAAATCGCCGCGCCAGGCGGGATCGGAATCCGGGTTCATGGCGGCGGTGTCGTCCCAGCAGTGGACGTTGTTGCCGGTGTATCCGTCATAGAAGCGGGCTGTCATGATGAAATAAATCGTTTCTTCGCGGAAATCGCTGCGGCCGAGGGCGTCGGTCTTCGGCTTGAAACTGGTCAGCCTTCCGGCGTCATACCACCATTCGCCCGTCGTTAAGGTTTGCTCTGTCCCTTCCGTCCCGTTGACGGTAAAGCGGGCCTTCAAGGACGTGGCCGGGCCCACCACGTACCGATACCAGTAATCGCGTTCGCGCGTCATGGTGATGGCGCCATCGGGGGAAGTCCCGCTCGGCAGGATGTCGGAGTAGCGGACCTTGGCGTCGCCCGACGTTGATTTGGCGTGCATGATCACCGTCGGCGTCTTATCGAAATCGGGGACTTCGATTGTGCTCGGATCCTGACTGTACCAGCGGTTGCTGTACCACCATTCGCCGGTCGTCCGCGACAGGTTCGAGGTCTGTTGGACGTTGCTGCCGTTATTAAAAATCAGGTTGATATAGGTGACGTCGGGGAATACCTTGGTGTACCAGCCCGTTTCGTTGTCGAGAACCATCGGTTCGCCGGGCCAGGGGGCCGAGGCCGTTCCGGCCGGTTGCGAGTCCCAATAATAAATATACGGCGTGGGATAGTCGCCCACGTAATGGACCGTGATGCCACCCTCGGCGTCGACGATCGCTTTGATCGTTCCGTGATAGGAAGCGGCCATCAATAGCGCCGTCAAGCCCAAGGCATACCATTTGCGTTGCATCGGATTCCTCATAAACAATGTTTATAATACCAAAAATCACCTCGTAGAAAAACATAAAAATATGTGGTCGACCGCAACGAAAACATTTGATTGCAGTCGCCGTATCCCTCGTCTATAATTCAGGCAGCGAATTATGAGCAAAGTTTTTCCTAGACTGACCGTTTTGATTCTCGTCGCGATTAGCCTGGCCGGCTGCGACGTTTCTTCGCTGTGGCTCAGCTCGACTAGCGTCGACGGCACCTCGAATACTTCCGCCTCCGTCTCGGAGGCGACGAGCGTTTTCAGTTACGATAGCACGACCTCGTATCAGACGTATACCGTCACCTTCGTCACCAATTGCCCGACCGCACTCGATCCCGTCGTCACCTCGCTGATCGAGACGACACCCATTCTCAGTAACGGCACCCTGACGTTGGAAGGTTGGTATTTCGACGCCGGGTTCACCGATCCGGCCAATTTCCCGTTATTCGTCGACCATGACATGACGCTTTATGCCAAATGGGTCGAAGCCTCGGCCGGATTCACGTTCAAGCCGACGCTAGACGGGCTTGGCTACATCGCCGAATCCTACGTCGGAAACGCCACCGCAATCGCCATCCAGTCAACCTATAACAACAAGCCGGTCGTCGCCTTGGGCGAATATCTGTTCTACAACAACGAAGCGCTGCTTTCGGTCGTCATGCCAAGTCAGTTGCGGACGATTGGTTTGGCCGCTTTCAAAAACGCGACGCAGCTCGAAAGCGTCGTCGTTCCGAACTCGGTCACCGAAATCGGGACCGACGCCTTCAGCGGCGCGCTCTCCCTAACTTCGATCACCTTGTCTTCGACGCTCGAAATCATCGGCAACAACGCCTTCGAATTCCTGCCGAACCTGACGATGATCGACATTCCGGCGTCCATTCTCGAGATTCGTGCGCGGGCGTTCGGAAGTGCAAGTTCGCTTGTCGAGGTGCGCGTTCGGGCGACGACTCCGCCGCTAAGATTCGCCAACTCGTTTGAGGGAACGCCGGAAAACATGCGCTATTATGTGCCAAGCGCGGTTGTCGACGCATACAAAACAAACGAAAATTGGCTGCCCTTCGAGGGACAAATATATAGTCTCTAATCTTGGCTCGATGAAACTTTAAGGCGCAAAGCGCCTTTTTTTTACTCAGGCGATGCCGTAATGGAGACGGAGGTTGGATCCGGTGACGTAGGAGTCGGTGATGGCCATGCCCGAGCCTTCGAACATCTCGTTGACTTTTTCTTCAGGGATGACGAGGGTATCATCGATCATCAAGGTCGGGTCGAAGATTTCAAACAGCGTGGCCAACGTCGCGATATCCAAATCGATCTGACCGAGGTTGGCTTCGATGACCGTCAGGATCATGTCGCCGCCCGCATTCATGCTGACGTGGCTGCTGAGGTTGAATTGCATGTCAAACGATCCGACCAGTCCGGCCCGCGTCAGGCTCATCAACAGATGGATTGAGAGCACGTCGGCATCCATGCGGATGAACAGGTTGGTCGAGGCGAACGTGTATTCGATGTCCGTGCCCGACAAAGGGACGACGAAGGGGACTTCGAACTGGACGTCTTCGTCAAGCGTATAGTCGAGGATCGAATTCAAATCGGCTTCCGACATGTCGATGTAGGGATCAAGCGGATTGGCGATGGCGTTCAGGACAGCCTGGGTTCCCAGATCGGCCATGAAAGCCGCTTTGTCGGCTTCGGATTCCCACCGGTCGAACGCCGGTTCGTCGGGATCGGTCAACAGGCGCCGCAATTGGCCGAGACGGAGTTCGATGTCGAAACCTTCGTTGGAAATGTCGAGGATCAGAAGCGATTCCTTATAGACGATTTTGAGCAGGGCGGCCAGCGTCGGATCGACACCGTAAAGGTAATCGGCCAGTTCCGTCTCGCCGACCGTGAAACTCAGTTCTTCCTCGTTAAAGACGCCGAAACTGAGATACTCGGCGATCATCTCGTTGATGCTTTTGGAAGCGATGGCGGTGGCAATCGAATTGGCGAATTTGTAGGCGCCGGCCAGCGGTAGTTTCATGTTGCCGACTTGGATGCGCTCGATTTGAAGATAATATTCCTCGTTTTCCGACAGGACGATATTGAATTCCATCTCGATGCCTGTCTGGTAGATGCGCGTGTTGTTGATGACGACGTCGGCGCCGGCGGTGACCGTCAGCGTGTCGTCGGTCAGCGTCGTCCAAAGACCTTTGACGCCTAAGACGCCACCGGCGACCATCATGTATTTATATTCGAGTTCGCCTTCGTAAAGGGGATTTTGAAATTTGTCGTTGGACCCCGTCAGTTGCTTCTGGATGATGCGGTTGACGAAGGAATCGGTGATTCTGATATCGAGGGCTTCTTCGTCCTCATCAGTGATTTAAGCTGACAGCTCGTCGTCGAGCGTTTGGAAGAAGACGGTTTCCTGCGTGGCGTTATAGTCGGCAATCGGGGCTTCCGTCTTCATGTTGAACAGGATGAGCGGCAGCCCGATGAGCACGAAAAAGACAAGGCCGAGAATGATGACCGTTTTGATGAGGCGGCGCAGTATTTTCATGAGGATTCCTCCTAGTGACGGACTAACGGCGTCCTAACGATATTTTAGCATTTATCGCCTTGATGTCGCCTGTGACGCCCAAACTTGTCGGCGCCGTCGCGGCGCCGGCATCAGCGGCGCGTCTTTTTCTGGCGGGCGTCCTCGATCTTGTTGAGAAAATACTCGACGACCATCAGATACAGTTTTTCGCCCAGAATCTTGTCTTCCCAACCATGGTCGATGCTCGGACAGTCGTTGACTTCGATGACATATGTCATCCCGTCCTTGACTTTGATGTCGACGCCATAGAAACCGTCGCCCATGAACGAGGCAGCCTTGACGGCGTACTCGACGACATCTTGCGGGGCGTCCTCGATCGCCAGGGTCTCGACGCCGCCGACGGTGATGCGGCCGCCCTCGGCGTGCCAGTTGTAGATTTGCCAGTGGTTCTTGGCCATGAAATATTTGCAGGCGTAAATCGGCTTGCCACCGAGGATGCCGATGCGCCAGTCGAACGGGCTGATGACACATTCCTGGGCGATCAGAAGCTCGCTGTCGCGGAACATCTCTTTCAGCTTGGCTTTGAGTTCGGCCAGGTTATTGACCTTGAACACACCTTTGCTCGAGGCCGAATCGGGCCGTTTCAGAATGATCGGGAACGGAATCTGCGCCGTGATTTCCTCAAGCGCGATCCGGCTGCTGACGATCATCGTCTTCGGCGTCGGGATGTTCTCGCTCCGGGCGGCCTCGTGGAAATAAATCTTGTTGGCGCATTTGATGATCGACCACGGGTCGTCGATGACGACGAGGCCCTCGGAATAGGCATAACGGCTGAATTGGTAGCTGTAGTCGTTGACGTTGGTGGTAACACGGATGAACAAGGCATCGAACATCGGGAGCCGATGGTAATCTTCCTTGGTGATGAATTCGGTGTAAAATCCGAGTTTTTCGGCCGCTCTGACGATGCGCATGAGCGCCGTTTTCCCCGAGGGCGGGGCCGGTTCTTTCGGGTCGATGAGGATGGCCATGTCGTATTTGTATTGCTTGATGCCGCTGACGTAGAACCACTTGTTGTCGAGATATTCGGAGATGATTTCGGCGATGTCCGGGAGTTCGGCCACGTCGGCGATGAAAAGCGGGCGGACGTTGACGAGATGCCAACGACGGTTTTTGGCGAAGGTGAATTCGACCATCGGGGCGTCGAACAGCCGGTTCAAAGCTTTACCGAGGCGCGTGTATTGTTTCGGGCTGACGCGTCCGAAGACGCTGGTCATCTTGAACGATTTGTCGCGGCGCTTGCCGAGGGTTTTTCCGATCAGGTCGTCGATTTCCTCGCCGATCGAAGTGGCGATCGTCTCTTTGGAGAAGTCCTCGATCGTGGCCACGCTCGGGGAAGCGCGCAAGCCCCGGGCGCTCGATAAGAGCGACACGTAATATCCGATCGACTGATAATCGTAGCTCGAACAAAGATTGAAAATCCGTAGTTCCTTGGCGGTGATGTATCTTTCGTCATTCAGGAACGTTTCGGCCGAAATGACTTCGCAGTCCTCGATGTCGGAGAGCCATGGGTAGCGGCGATCGGTCACCAGGACGTTGGCGAAATAGCGGGGGGCGTTGGGGACTTCCTTGAGCACGAGGACCAAGCGGTAGCCATGCTCGCGGCGGCCGTAATAATCTTTGAGCTTGACGGTGCGGATGAACCCGAACGACTCGTACCAGGCGAGCAGCCGCGTTTCTTTGGCGTCGGCTTCCAGCACGATCTGGGTAACCCCGGCTTCCTTGGCCCGGGCGATGACGCGGCGGACGAGGCGGCGGCCGTAATCGTGGCCCCGGTATTCCGGCAAGACGGCGATCGTGTAGATGCGCCATGTTTTTTTGTGGCGCCACACAGTGACGCTGCCGATGTCGTGGCCGGTCGCTCCCAGGATGAAAACGTCCTGGTGCGGGCTTTTGAGGCTGCGCTCGATCGTTCGTTTGTCAAAGCGGCGGGAGCTGGGGAAGGTTTCTTCTAGTTCTAACAAAAACGGCACATCGGATAAGGCGGCTCTTCGTATGTCATCTCCCATGGGAATGCATTACGCTCCTAGCGTCCGGGCGCAGCCCGAAACGTTTTCTCGTTACGAATAATAGATTATCACTAATATGACCGCTTGTGTCATCAAGCTATAACCGCAAAATAAAAATAACCCGCGAAGGTCATCATACGGCGCCGCATCGATATATGGGCCAAGGTTCGGCGGCGCACGAACCGAAGTCTGGTGCCCGGGGCCGGACTTGAACCGGCATGGTGTCGCCACCGCAGGATTTTAAGTCCTGTGCGTCTACCTGTTTCGCCACCTGGGCAACGATGATATAAGATGGTCTCCCGTACAAGATTCGAACTTGTGACCCCTTGATTAAAAGTCAAGTGCTCTACCGACTGAGCTAACGGGAGTGGCTGGGGTACCTGGGATCGAACCAGGGAGATGCCAGAGTCAAAGTCTGGTGCCTTACCGCTTGGCTATACCCCAATACTTGAATGGTGGAGGAAGGTGGATTTGAACCACCGAACCCGTTGGGAACTGATTTACAGTCAGCTGCGTTTGGCCACTTCGCTATTCCTCCACAAAGGCCAGCTTGTGATGGTGGATGTTGAGGGGCTTGAACCCCCGACCCCCGCCGTGTAAAGGCGATGCTCTCCCAACTGAGCTAAACATCCGCTCGGTCCCGTCACATGCCTAAATAATATATCAAATCGACCCTGTCAAGTCAATTACAAATCAAGGAACCGTACTAGGCGCCAATCGCGTCTAGTAGCCCTCTTTTCCAAGCAGGTGGAACATATTGCGTTTGTATACTTCGACGCCTGGCTGATTGAACGGATTGACGCCAAGCAGATAAGCCGACATCGCGCATGTTTTCATGAAGAAATAGAACAGATAACCGAGCTGACGGGCATCCATTTTTTCCAGTTCGATGATGATATTCGGAACGTGACCGGTGTTCACATGGGCATCAAGCGTTCCCAAGAAAGCCTTCTCGTTGACGTATGACAGCGGGCGGCCGGCCAAGTAGTTCAATCCATCGAGATCCTTGGCCAATAACGGAATGTTCAAATCCAATAACGGTTTATTGACGATAATGTTGGTTTCGAACATAATCGGGTTTCCTTCTTGGATGAATTGACCGAGACTATGAAGGTCAGTCGAGAAGGATACGGAGCCTGGCAGCAGCCCTTGACCCTGTTTGCCCTCGGATTCGCCGAAAAGCTGTTTTAGCCATTCCGACAGCTGGGCGAACTGCGGCTCATAGGTGACGAATAATTCGACGTGCTTGTTTTGGAACATCGTATGCCGGATCACGGCATAGCGATAAGCCATGTTTTTGGCCAACGACGGTTCGTTAAGGTTGACGTAGGCTTGTTTGGCTCCTTCGATAAGCGATGATATGTCGATGCCGCTGGCGGCGATCGGCAATAGTCCGACCGCGGTCAAGACCGAGAAACGCCCGCCGATATCGTTAGGAAGCGCAAAGGTCTTGTATCCTTCGGCCAAGGCCAAAGCCCGCAGGGCCCCCTGTTTGGGATCGGTGGTGCAATAGATGGCTTGCTTCACTTCGTCCTTCGGCAGCTTCTTTTCCAACAACGTCTTCAAGAGACGGAAAGCAATCGAAGTTTCCGTCGTCGTTCCTGATTTCGATATGACGTTGACGGCGAATTTTTTGTTTTGAAGATACTTCAATACCTGGGAAGTGTACGTGCTTGAAAAAGTTTGTCCCATATAGATGATTTCTAATTTGTTCTGGTCATACAAGCCGTTTAAAGCTTCGATGGCTGCCCGGGAACCAAGGTAGGAACCGCCGATGCCGCACACGACCAAGACGTCGAAATTCTCGCGGATATATGCTGCGGTCTCAATGATCGAATTTAGTTCATCCTTATCAAAGCGATCGGGCCAGTCGAGCCAACCAAGTAAGTCGCTTCCGGCGCCTTTTTTCTGGTGCATCTGTTTATTGATGCGGGTGACGGCGTCTTGGTATTTGGAAAAATTTATCGTTTGCAATAGATGTTGTTCGATTAGTTTCATGGTTCATTCCTCATGTTTCTTTAACGTTGTTTCGATCCAGCCCGGCAAGGCGTCTTGCAGCTGCTTGAAGTTAATCTCGGACGCGGGTACCGGCATCCGAATCGGTTTATGATGGTCGGATTGTGGCGTTTGTTGGCATTGTTTTAGCGATAAACGCAGAAACTTGTTGGTCGGGTCGATGGCGATGATTTTTAAGGTCAACCGATCCCCGAGCTTCAAGAACTGGCCGATTTCGTTGACGTATTTGTCCGACAGTTCGGAAATATGGAGCAATCCGTGCGCTCCGCCATCGCACTCGATGAAAGCGCCATAAGCAGCCAACTCCGACACGATGCCTTGTATTGTCATGCCGACCGTATATTCATTGACCGTCATGGTGTAACCTTGGCGAGATGCACCTTCGCCCATCGTAAGTCGTCATCGGTCGTGATTTTGACGTTATTGGAGGAACCGAGGAAGGGGATGACGGGCATTCCCAACGCCAATACGAGTGAAGCATCGTCGCCGGCGTTGGTTAAACTCGTCTCCTGCTGGGCTTTTTTGATGATTCTTAAGCGGAATACCTGCGGTGTTTGGATGATCCATAATCCCTCACGGCTCAAAGGAGGTCCCTTCAAACCCGTGTCGGAAGCATACATCATCGTGTCTTGGCATGGAATGGCTGCGGTCGCCGCATCGTTAACAGTCATCGCCTGTAATCCGCGGTCGATGATATCGTGAGTGACGAACATCCTAGCGGCGTCATGTATCATGACGAAGTCATCGGATTTGCTTGATTCATGGATATGATTGACGCCGTTGGTCGAAGAGGCTTGCCGCGTCGGTCCACCGGAAATAATTTCAATCGATGCCGAACCGAATCTTTCGACAATCTTATTAACAAAATCGATGTATGAATCCGGAACCACGACGATGATGCGGTCGATCTGGCCATGGGTGGCAAAAACGGTCAATGTCCGCTCCAAAATGGAAACACCATCGATTTGGATGAATTGCTTCGGTATGGCGCTGGTGGTGATGCGCGAGCCAGATCCGCCGGCGAGAATGATTGCGGTGACCAAATGAAAACCTCTTTATAATTCTATCAATAAGTAAACTAACCGGAGTAGGATTTCCGTCCTATTTTACGACTGCGCTCAGTTCTTTTTTAATCAGTTCTTCGGTGATCGAGACTTGTTGGATGATCAGTTTGATGACCTTGTCGAGTTCGCTGCCCGAGCGATAGTCGGCTTGGCAAATGTAATTGACTCGCGCATCTTCGATCAGCGGCATTACGTGCTCTTTGTTACCTTTGGAATAGACGGCGATTGATTTGCCGCCGTTCTCTTTGACCAGAATCATCGGCGGGACGTCGGTCAGTCCGTCTCCGATATAGATGATGTTGCGATAGGGAATCCGTTTTTCCTTAGCCCGTTCGTTGACCAGATGGTCGTCAATCTGCCTGACGACGCCTTTGGCGATGCGGAAGAAGTATTGCGTCTTCATGGTGTAATTGATGGCTAATTTCGGCCATACCGGTTCGCCCGTCACTTCATCGAAATAGAACTCGCAGCCATAGATGGCTTTGAATTCATGGGCGATGGCGCTGCCGTCGATGATTTCCTTGGTGCCGCTGGAGATGATGTAATGTTCGACGACGACTCCCCGTTTCTCGCCATAATCGTTGATGCGTTTAAACCAAGTGGTGACGCCGTCGAAGAAATGGATGTCCTTACCGAGGCTTTTAAGGAATTCGCGCGTGAGTTTGATTTTCCGTTCCTTGGCCAGTTTCACCATCATGAACATGTAGGATAATATGCGTTCGACGCCCTCTTTGATGGTGAATTCGTTGGTGGCGCCCCAAAATTCGGCCGGGGTCATCCCGAGGGCAGGAATCAGCGAATAGTTTTGCATATCCTCGCTGCAAAGCGTTTTGTCGAAGTCATACATGATGGCGATGATGGGACGGTTAGGCATACTTGTACCTCGTGAAAATATTAGCAAAAATGGGCCATTTAGTCAATTTATAGTAGATATCGTCAAATGGAAAGGTTTTCAACAACTATAGCTATGCTATAATTACAAAGTTACTAGAGAGGTAGCCTCAATGCCTTGGTGGGCGATCATCATTTTGTTGGCCTTCATCTTCGTCGGACTATATATCGCCGCGGTGATTATTTTCATTTACCAGATGGGCGTATACGCCAAACGGATGGTCAAGAGCCTGGAAGCCATTGACGTATTGATCGTGCAAAAATACGATATGTTGCGCCTGATCAGCAAGCTGTTCGTCAAATACGACATCACCGTGCCACCCGAATTCGTCTTAAACGTCCGACCGAAATTCGAGGAAACACTAGCCGACATTTCCCCCGAGGAACGGGCGATCGTCAAAGCGTTTTTGACTCAGACCGCGCAAGCCCTTTTCTATTACGGCGAGGTCAACCCGCAATTAGCCCAGCATCCCGATTACATCGCCGTCAAGGAACGCTACGCCGAGATCGACCGCCAATACCGGCAGTCGGTCACCTTATATAACGCCGACGTGATCGGTTATAACTACTGGATTCGGTTCGGGTGGTTCCGCTGGGTATCCAAATGGCGGAAACTGACGAACAAAGAAGTGATTTCATAGCATATCGGTGCCTGCTTTAAGCACCAATGCTTATAATATTTACGAAGAGAGGCCACTTATGAAAAAACCATTAATCCTATGTATCATGGACGGTTACGGTTTGCGTCGCGAAACGTACGGAAACTGCGTTTATAAAGCCAAGAAGCCGAACCTCGACCGGTTCTTTTCCATTTATCCCCATACGAAAATCGCCGCTAGTGGCGAAGAAGTCGGCTTGCCCGAAGGGCAAATGGGCAACTCGGAAGTCGGCCATTTGAACATCGGAGCCGGCCGTATCGTCTACCAATCGCTTACTCTGATAAATAAAGCGGTCAAAGACGGAACCTTTTTCCAAAACAAAGCTTATCTTGACGCGATGGCCTATGCCAAAGCCAATCACAAAAAACTTCACGTCATCGGTCTCGTCAGCGATGGCGGCGTCCATAGTCACATCACCCATTTCGAAGCGATGTTCAAATTAGCCCACGATCAAGGGTTGAAAGATGTGTATCTCCATGCCTTGATGGACGGACGCGATGTCGATCCGCAGCTGGGCGCCAGTTATATCGCCCGTCTCGTCAAAGTGATGGCCGAACTGAAGACCGGCCAGCTGGCCACGATCGGCGGTCGCTACTACGGCATGGATCGCGACAAAAACATGAACCGGGTTGATATCCACTACCGGGTGCTCGTCGATCAAGACGGACCGAGCTTCACCGACTTCCGTCAGTATTTCAAGGATCAATACGCGTATCTTCCGACGACGGGCAAAGACGCCAGCGACGAATTCTTGATTCCGCATTTCCATCAAGGAGTCGATGGGCGCATCCAAGACGGCGATGTCGTCATCTTCATGAATTTCCGCCCCGACCGTGCCATCCAACTTTGCACGTTATTTACCAATCCCAACTATTATAAAAAGCCGCCTCATAAATCCGACGGTACTCCGGCTTACAAAGCCTACGAAGCCGCCCATCCCCTCAAGGACATCTATCTCGTGCAAACGATGAAGTACGCCGATTCGGTCAAAGGTCCGATCGCTTTTGAACTTCCGGCTTTGACCAACACATTAGGTGAATATCTGGCCGCTAATGGTAAAACGCAACTCCGGATCGCCGAAACCGAAAAATACGCCCACGTGACCTTTTTCTTCGATGGAACCGTCAATTACGACGGCGTCACCAAACCGGAATTGGCCGGATCGCGCCGCGTCCTTGTCAATAGCCCCAAAGTGGCCACCTACGACCTCCAGCCCAAGATGTCGGCGTATGAAGTCCGCAATAATCTCATCAAAGAATTGAACAAAGGCGATCTCGACGTCGTCATCATCAACTTTGCCAACTGCGACATGGTCGGCCATACGGCGATTGAACATGCCGTCATCAAGGCCGTGGAGACCGTCGATACATGCGTCGGCTCGATCGTCGATTGGGTGGAAAAAAACGGCGGCATCATCATGATTACCGCCGACCATGGTAACGCCGAGATGATTCTTGACGCCGAAGGGCGGCCATTCACGGCCCATACGACCTCCCTTGTCCCATTCGGAATCAACCTGCCGAAAGTCAAACTGATGCCAAAGGGCGGAAAACTTAGCAACATCGCCCCGACGATGCTGGAACTCTTGGGTATGCCGATCCCGCCTGAAATGAACGAACCGAGCCTCATAATCAAATAACAAGGAGCATAAGTATGAAACTAGAACAATTCCCGCTGATCATTCCAAACATCGCCAAGATCAAAGCCAGCTTCGAACTGCTGCTAAAAGATTTCAGTGCTGCCAAGTCGGCTCAAGAACAGAAGAAAGTCATCGACAAGCTCATCAAACTTGCCGACGAAGTCACCAACCAATTCACCGTCATCAGCGTCCGCTACACCCAAGACACCCGCGTTGAGGAATACCAAAAAGCCCAAGACGCCATTGATGAAATGGCGCCGCTGTTCCAAGAGTTGTACAACCGTTACCAAAAAGCCCTCGTGGCCTCCCCGTTCCGCCAAGAACTCGAGAAGATGCTTGGCACTTTCCTATTTACCAAGATCGAACTGAGTTTGAAGGCGTTCGACCCCAAAATCATCGGCGAACTCCAGCAGGAAAACAAACTGACGAGCCAATACTCGAAAATATTGGCCAGCGCCCAAATACCCTTTGAAGGCAAAATCTACAATCTTTCGCAGATGGGCAAATTCGTCGAAGCATTGGAACGTAACACCCGCAAGAAAGCGGCGCAAGCCGTCGCTAAATGGTTTGAGGAACAAGAAGAGGCGCTGGCGAAGATTTATGACGAACTCGTCCATCTTCGTCACCAGATGGCTGTCAAGCTCGGCTTTGAAAACTTCATCCCGCTGGCGTACGCCCGCATGGGAAGAACCGACTATGACGCCAATGACGTTAAGGGCTACCGCGATCAGGTGCTCCGTTCCGTCGTTCCGCTATCGAAGAAACTCGTCAAGCGGCAAGCGGTCCGCATCGGTATCAAGAAGCCGCTCTTCTACGATTTGAATCTCAACTTCACCACCGGCAATCCAACCCCTAAAGGGGATAAGGAATATCTAGTCAACGCCGCCATCAAGATGTACGACGAGATGAGTCCCGACATCGGTTCTTTCTTCCATCTGATGGTCGAAGAGCACATGCTCGACCTCGAAGCCCGTCCCGGCAAGCAAGGCGGCGGCTACATGACCTATTTCCCGAAATACCAGATGCCGTTCGTGTTCTCCAACTTCAACGGGACTTCCGGCGACGTCGACGTCTTGACCCACGAAATCGGCCATGCCTTCCAAGGCTACAGTTCGCGCAAGATCAAGATACCCGAATACCGCGATCCGACGATGGAAGAGGCTGAAATCCATTCGATGAGCATGGAATTCTTCGCTTGGCCATGGATGGAACACTTCTTCAAAGAAGACAAAGACAAATACCTTTATGCCCACCTTGTCAGCGCGCTTAACTTCCTCCCCTATGGGGTCACCGTCGACGAGTTCCAGCATTTCGTCTACGAAAACCCGAAACTGAGCCATACCGAACGGTGTGCCAAATGGCGCGAGATCGAAAAGAAATACACGCCCTACAAGAACTACAAAGGTTTTCCGATGTATGAAAAAGGCACGCGTTGGATGCGGCAAAGCCACATTTATACGAGCCCGTTCTACTACATCGATTACACATTGGCTCAAGTCGTCGCCTTCCAATTCCTGACCTTGATGGAAGAAGACCGCGAGTTGGCTTGGTCGCGTTACGTCAAGCTATGCAAGCTCGGCGGTAGTTTCCCATTTACCCAACTTATTAAGAAAGCAAAATTAAAAAATCCCTTCATCAAAGGGACGATCGGCAAGACGATTAAGAAGCTTAATGTCATCCTCGAACGCTTTGACGATTCGAAGTTGTAGTTAGGCGACTTCGACGGCGGCCTTATTGCTCGTCTCGATGTCGAGGAACATTTGCCGCGTGAATAGCACTAATAAAACAGCATAGCCGATGGCAACGTATTGGTGCGGGAACGGTTCCATTCCGAATAGGAACGGGAAATAAGCGAATAGCGAAATAAGATTCACCATCAGAGGCACGTATTTGTGCCTCTTTTTAATGATGTAGTAAACCAAACTCAAGACGTCGGCCACGTACAAATAGCGTTCATGCATGGCCGGAAGGAAGAAATTGGCCATCAATAGCGACCATAGGGCGACGTCGATGATGGTGTCGGAGCGGACGCGCCACTTGCGGACGACGAGATAGAAGAAAGCCACTGCCATCAATAGGGCAAATAGGCCAAACGCATAGCCGCTCAGCATGTTGTACACATACTCGGTTTCCGGGAACCATTGGAACATGTTTGGCATGTTCAGCGTCAGACGAGGATAGGTGTTGGTCTGGTTGATGTAGATTGTCAGTAAATCAAGAAGCGGTCGCCCGGCGATAAGAGGCGGAATGCAAAAGACGAGATATACAGCAGGGATAAGCAAGAAATGCCAAAGTTGCTTCGGTCGGTTGAGCACATAAACCATGATTAGGAGCGGCAAAACGAATATGGCTTGCAGTTTGAAGCTGAAAGCGACGCCGTAAAGAATCATCGCCCCGATGTGTTTTTGCTTGATTAATAAATAGAACGACCACACGATGAACGCGGTATAGATGGAATCGGCCTGGCCCCAGATGGCGCTGTTGAGAAATACGGTCGGCAGGAATAAGGTGATCGTACCGCCTAAAGTGGCTGCGGCAAAGCGCCGTTCATCTTTCTTCAGCGCGGCCAGCACGAGAAAGAAGACGCCCACCGCCAGCACGAGGTCAAAAATAACCGATACGTATTTAATGGGCAGTAGCCATGGAGTGGCCGAACCGGGAGTCGGAAAATATGACAAGAAAGTCAAGATGAGAACATAAGGCGGCGAATAGTCGCCGATGGTCGTCCCGAGTGACTGCCAGCCGCCCAAGGCGACAATCTGATCCATCCAGTGGCGCAGGAACGAATTGTAATCGCCGGAAGCGTGACCGAGATTGGTGAGCCGCAGGTACATGCCCAAAAACACGAAGAAGACGGCAACCGGGGCATACGGATGCTTGAGGAGATATTTCCAAACGGCGGTTAAGGCTTTTTTCATTTATGAATTAGTGATGACAAAACGTCCATGTTTGATTATAGCAATTAAGCGGACGGGAAAGAACTTTTTTGGGAATGTTACATTCCCTCGAGGCCGTAATGCAGTCTAAGTTGGCCGCCGATGACATAGCTGTCGTTGATTTCCATACCTGAGCCCTCAAACATTTCGTTGACCTTTTCGCTAGGAATGACCAGGGTATTGTCAACCATGAGATTAGGATCCAAAACGCCTATCAGCGTACTTAACATTTCGTTATCGAGATCGATCTCCCCGAGATTGGCCTCGATGATTGTTAGAATCATGTCGCCATCTCCGTTCATGCTGACCGTGCTCGACTAATTGAACTGCATGTCGAAGGAACCAGCCAAATCTTCACGTGTGAGACTCATCAATAGATGAATCGACAGCTCATCGTCATTAAGCCGCACGAATAAGTTCGTGCTCGCAAACGAATATTCTATTTCATCGCCGAGAAGCGGAATCACAAACGGCACGTCGAACTGAACGTCTTCATCGAGCGTATAGTCGAGAATGGAGTTGAGATCGGCTTCCGAAAGTTCGATGTATGGGTCAAGCGGGTGATTGATGACTCCCTGGACTGCCTGAAGGCCTAAATCAGTCATAAACACAGCCTTGTCGGCTTCTGATTCCCACCGGGTAAAGACAGGTTCATCAGGGTCAGTCAATAGACGTCTTAACGCCCCGAGCCGCAGCTGGATGTCGAAGCCGTCGTCGGAAATATCCATCGTCAGTAACGATTCTTTATAGACGACTTTAAGCAATGCCGCTAGCGTAGGCTTAACGTCATACAGGTAATCCGTCAGTTCGGTTTCTCCGACGGTAAAACTCAATTCATCATCAAGCGACTGGAAGAACACGGTTTCCTGGGTGTCGTTATAGTCTCCGAGTGGTGCCGCTGTATCCATATGGAACAGAATCATCGGCAAGCCAATTAAGATGAAGAAAATGATTCCTAGCACAATGACGGTTCTAATTAAGCGTTTGATTATTTTCATGGAGATACCTCGCGATGTAATCCGTTAGCAATAGTTATATCGGCGCATTCATATAGCCATGAAAGCAATAATGAAAGAAAAACCCGCCATCAAACCAATGTCGATAGCGGGAATATTTTTGAATTGGAACGTGTGACCTATTTTAATACAATTACGCACCCCTATAAAAATGACTTAACAAAGAGAAGTATTCAAAAAGACTGTTGCATTTGCCCTAAACAGTACAAGTTAGAAGCAAATTGTCTATACTCAAGTGGTTTAATATAGTTCAATTTAACTCTTACCTTTAAAACCATCTAATAGAGTTATTGAAAGTATTTCAGCTGCTTCATTTGCAGCGACATCTCCATTATGGATTGCTTTCCATATGATAAACATCAAGTTATATGTCACTTTAAAAATCCAATCAGCTTTTACATCAGATCTGAGTTCACCCCTTCTTTGACGCTTTGTAAACTCAGCAATAAACTTATCCCATATCACTGTTTCTTTTCTTACTAATTCAATATCATCTGTTTTGAACATTTCAGCAAAAAGAAAATATATATTATCCCCTAAGGGAATTAGGGTACTCGCTGTGTTTTTAACAAAAATTCTCATGTCTGGTTCATCAAAATTAATCGTTGAAATTGCATTTCCAACTAATTCAATCGCTCTCAGTGATATAGTTTTAATCAAATTGTCTCTTGATGAAAAATATCTATGTAGTGTAGCAATCCCTATCTCTGAATAGGCAGCTATTTCATTTAAGGATGCATTAGGATTTTCTGCAAGACATTTTGTAGCACTTTCTACAATTTTAGATTTTCTTTTAATCATTAAATCAATTTTTGACATATATTTTACCTCATCTGATTCATTGTAAATCTAGAGTCATTCGATAACTGGTTTTATTAGTTGAACTCTGATCTACTATAAAACCCAATCTTTCATATAGTTTTTTTGCGCTTAAATTGTTTTTATCAACAATCAATGATACTCTTTTTGAGTTTAATCTTCTTGCAGTTTCAATCTCATCAAGAATGATCATAGTTCCAACTCCCTGACCTCTCTGACTTGAATGTAATGCAATGGTACTTATATAATATTCACCTTGTTTGCCTTCAGGAAGAGAAACCGCTGTAATCAGTTCTCTAAAGTGTGTTAAATAATACCATAACATTTTAAAACCACCAAACCTTAAGAGTTGTAGAACATTAAGTGAACTCTTTTTTGATTTATCGACAAAATAAGATACAACAAATCCAATTTTGTCATATTCGTTCAAAACAATCTTGGCGTTCTCATAATGAAATCTGTTACTCTTTCCTTGCCATATCGATTTAAAAACTTTATAGGCAAAATCTTTAGATCCACAACCTAAAAATCTTTCTATCATTCCAGTTCCAGCTTCAACAGACATTTCAAAAGCAAAATCAAAATCTTCCATTTTTGCACTTCTTACAGTTATATTTTTCATATTTACCTCTCTATAAAATGATACTTACCTATCATATAATACTATTTTCTATCATTTATGTCAATTGTAGTGTTCTCGATTCATCTTTTATTTAAGGGAAATGCTTCATCACATCATTATTTGGAAATCATCAAAAAAACATTATATGAACATTTCATCAATACTTAAGTTTACTTTAATAATGAAAAAGCCCTTATTAAAGCAAAAAAAGGCTGATACATATTGTATCACACCTATGCTTCTTATATGGTGCAGGTAGTGAGACTTGAACTCACACAGGTTACCCCATACGCCCCTCAAACGTACGCGTCTACCAATTTCGCCATACCTGCGGCGTCGTTTATTATAAGCAAATAAACGGCTGATTTCAATTAGATAATATCGGGTGAATCAGAAAAGCTGGAAGACGAAACTTGATAAGAAGAAGTAAATCAACAGCGAACTGACGTCGACGATCGTCGTCACGAACGGACTCGACATGACGGCTGGGTCTTTCTTCAAGACTACGGCTAGTAAAGGTAACGCTCCGCCGACGAGCTTGCTGATCAATATGGCGCAGAATAACGTCATCGAAACAAGTCCGGCGATCTTCGAGATGGCGATGAACCACGGACCGCTGAATGGGGCGCTGCCGGTGTTATAGACGAGGATGCCGGTGCCGATTTCAAAGAAGATCCACAAAAACGAGAACGCGGCCACGCCCAAACCGACCAGCAAAGCCACGCGGAGTTCCTTGAAAATGACGTGTCCGAAATCCTTTTTTTCGATTTCGTTGAGGGCGATGCCGCGCGTGACGAGCGTCGAACTTTGGTTGCCGGCGTTGCCCCCGGTATCCATCAACACCGGAATGAATGCGGAAAGAATCACGACTTGTTCGAATGCGTGTTCGAAGCGATTGAGAATAATGCTGCCGAATGCCCCAAGCACCATGAGCACGAGTAGCCACGGAATCGATTTTTTGGCCAATGTAACAGCGGATGAATTCGTATATGAATCTTCAAGGGGGGCGATGGCCGCCATCTTCAGGATATCTTCGCTCGCTTCCTGATCGATGACGTCCATGACGTCGTCGATGGTGACGATGCCGATGATGCGTTTGTCGTCGTTAAGAACCGGCATGACGTTAAGGTCGTAACGTTTGAACGCTTGGGCGACCGCTTCCTGGTCGGCGGTGACCGTCGTCGTGATGACATCGGGATTCATGATGTCGATAACTTTGACTTCAGGTTCGGCATAAATTAGATCATCGATGCCGACGGTTCCGACAAGGAGGCGCTTTTCATCTACGATGAAACTTGTGGTGATCGTCTCTTTGTCGCGACCGACTTTGCGGATACGGGCCAAGGCGTCGGCGACCGTGAAATTGTTCGGGAGGATGACACACTCGGTCGTCATGATGCTGCCGGCGGTGCCTTCTTTGTAATTAAGGAGGTTGTTGATGTCGGCGCGCATATTCTTATCGGATATGTCGAGGATGCGGCTGACGAGGTTGGCCGGCATGTCCATCAGGAAGTCGACGATGTCGTCGGTGTAGGAGTTTTGAATCAGTTCCATCAGCTGCTTATCGGTGAACAGGTTGATGAGTTTTTGCTGTTGCGGTGCATTCAAGTAGGCGAATAACTCGGCGGTGAAATCGCTCTTGACGGTCTTGAAGATGAATAGCAGATCGGCCGCGTCTGATATTTCGTCGGCGACCTCGGCCACGTCGATCGGCTCATAGGTGTCGCACAGCTCACGCAGCTCGATTACTTTTTTCCCATGGATGATGTCCAACAAAACATCGAGACTCAAACGTTCGTTATCCATAAATGGCCTCCTGACCTAGACATTATAAATGGGCCGCATATAATGCGGTAGCCTTTTAGCAAGCATTTAGGAAACTGCGGTTTGGCAGCCAAACCAAGTGTTATAATAAATGGAAAATGTACCAAGAAACGGAAATCACACCAACCACTGCCCCGAGGCGGAACCGCCGCCAGAAATGGCTGACAGCCATCGTTTTGATCATTTCCATCGGTGCCGGCATCGCCGTGTCGTTTTTGTCGTTACGCCGCGATATGTCGGTCGTCAATTTGTCCGATTTGATCGAGGCGGGCGTCGTGTGGATCAACGGATGGTATTGGATGCTGGGGGCTTTGCTGTGCCTGGCGGTAATTTTGGTCACCGGCGCCCTCCGTCTTTACGTTTTATTGCGGGCGAAGCGCGTCCGAGTGACATTGCGCGATGCCTACCGTTATTCGATTTTAAGCAAATATTATGTTCTTATAACTCCATTCGGGCTCGGCGGCCAGCCGGTCACCACGGTGTACATGCGCCGTAAGAACATCCCGTTCGGAGTGGCCACGATTATTCCGATGATCGATTTGTTCGCGATGCGGTTTTCGATGCTTTTAATCGGCTTGGCAACCGTCATATTCGCCGGTCATTTGGTCGTTCCTTGGGTGCGCATCATGGCCTACATCGGCCTGTTTTTCAGCTGTATCCTTCCGGTAATCGGAATATCCGCGAGCTGGTTTCCGATATTTGAGAAACTGGTCGTCGGTTTTCTGAAGCGGTTGACGTTTCTTAAAAAACGCGATACATACATAAAAACGACGACGGATGCTTTCCGCAAATACCGCGGCGCCTTCCAGCAGTTCCAAGGGTATAAAAAAGAACTATTGGCCGTTTTCTTATATGCGCTAATGTCGCAGTTGGCGCTTCTTTCGATTCCGTTTTTTATCCTTAAAGCCTACCCTTCGACACATTTAATCGGAGAATTCGACGTCGCTTTGAACTATCAAAACACGGTCGCCATGGTCGCCTTCGCAAGCATCGCCGTCACTTTCATTCCCACGGTCGGCAACGCCGGGGCGATCGAGTTCTCGTTTTCGACGGTGTTTTCGACATTCATGGAAGGACGGTTCCTGTTCTGGGCGATGTTGGCCTGGCGCTTTCTGACATTCTACGTATTCCTGCTGCTCGGATTGATATTGACGATGTATCTAGGCGTTAACAGCGGCGCCGAGCGGCGCCGGCACCAAATACCCGATTTGACCAAAAAACTCCGCATCGTCATCTTCACCGATAACTTTTTCCCGATGATCGACGGCGTCGTGCGCACGGTCGATGCCTATGCCCGCCATTTATTGGCACTGGGCCATGAGCCGCTGGTGATCGCCCCGACTTATAAAACCAATAACGAACGGTTGCCGTACGCGGTGATGCACGTTCCGTCCCTCCGCCTCCCGCGCCAGGAGTATGCCTTAGGTATTTTTCCGTTTACGAAAGCGATCAAAGATGCGCTTCGTTATGATGGTCCCCAGATGTTCCATACTCACGCACCGTTCATGATTGCCCATAAGGCGCTCCGCTACGCCCGGGCCAATAACATCCCGATCATCTCGACTTTCCACAGCAAATACTATGAGGATTTCTACGAGAACACCCATTCCCGCACGTTGGCCAGGTGGGGCGTCAACCGCATCGTCCATTTCTACCGACGCATCGACGAGGTGTGGACCGTGTCCCGCAAGACGACGACGACTCTGAAACATTACGGGTATCGCGGCGACGTGCGCATCATGCCTAACGGAAGTGATTTCGAAGTACCAGACAATTTGACTTTGTTCCGCCGGCAGGCCGAGGAATATTTGAAAATCGGCCCCGAAGACAACGTGTTGCTGTTCGTCGGTCATCTGATTTGGCAGAAGAACCTGAAGTTCATCTTCGCGACGCTGAAAAAACTTGATGAGCGCGGTTTTGATTATCACATGGTGTTCATCGGCGAAGGCGGTCATGAGCGGATGGTCCGCAAATACGCCGATTCCCTGAACCTTAAAGGAAAAGTCACTTTTGGCGGCGTCATCAAGGATCGACTCTTGCTGGCCGGAATCTATGCCGCCAGCAGATTGCATTTCTTTCCATCGGTATACGACAACGCCCCGCTGGTGATCAGAGAGGCGGCGGCCGTTGGGCTTCCGAGCCTATTGGTGCGCGGTTCCCACAGCGCCGAGATCATCGTCGATAACGTTTCCGGTTTCACCGAACGCGAAGACGAAGGCAAAATGGCCGACAAGATTATCGACATAATGACTCATCCCGACCATCTCTCAACGGTGGGCGAAACGGCGCGGGCGACGATACCGATGCGGTGGGACGCGATTGTCCAAGAAGCCGTCGAGCGGTATCATATGATTGTTGCCAACTATTATGAAATCGAAGAATAAGCCGCTTCCCGGGGCTCATTGGTACTCATATCTGTTTTTGTACGGTCTATTGAAACCGGCGATGTTTTTATATTTTCATCTATTCCAAGACGTCCATTTCCGCACAAACGGATATAAGGTTCCCAAAGGGCCGGTGTTTTTTATCGGCAACCACCATACCAATTGGGACGGTTTCTATCATTGCGTCATGTTTTATTGGCGTTTTCCCCATTACATCATCCATGACGAAGCGTTTAAAAACGATAAATATGCCAATTTTTTTGGCGACTTTCTTGGACAAGTGCCGCGCGCTCGCGTCAATGGTGACCTCGAACCGGTGATGGAGCTCAAACGCATCGCCAGAAGCGGCCGAAGCGTCAATGTCTACCCCGAAGGCGACATCCACATGTTTGGCCGGACGCTTGAGGTTGACGATGGCATCGCCAAGATGGCGCGGTTGATCAATCTTCCGATCGTCCTGACTCGCGTCAAGGGAGCGCACTTACGGGCGCCACGCTGGTCGCGCCTTGCCCATCATACGCATATTGAATACGAAATATCTGACGTGATTAGCATCGAGGAATCCAAATCCTTAAGTCCTTCGGAATTAGCTAAGCGCATCATCGATGGCATCACCGTCAGCGCCTATGGCGATCAAATCGCCAAACCGCGTCCTGTCTGGGGTCAACATCGCGCCGAATGGCTGGAATTAGGATTGTACCAATGCCCGCGCTGCCAAAGCTTTGAAAGCTTTGTCTCCAACGGAAATGACATGGTGTGTCAATGCTGCGGGCTGACCGTTCATGTCAATAAATACTTGTTGCTCGAAACCGATGTGGCAGGACTCAGCAATCGCCCCGACGTTTGGGATGACGCGCAAGAAGAGAATCTAATTAGAAAACTCCGTACGTCCAAACCGGGAGAACACATATTCTCGCTCGTCGGGGGATGTTATCAATCCGTCGCCATTGACGATTTCTTTTCAAAAGAAAGCAAGCCCGCCGACGCACGGCTTTATGCCGACCGCATCGAAATTCACCCGGCCGGTTGTGAGCAAGTGACTATCAATATAAGCGACGTCTTCGAGGCCAATCTCCAATATAAAGACGTGTTGGAAATCATCACCAAGACGAACCGGTATCGCCTGTGGCGGCCGTATCCGAAATGGTCGGCGTACTTATGGGTAAAAAGCGTGAAAACGCTCACCCGTTACGATATAATTGAAGCGAAAATATGAGGTAAATAACATGAAACCGATTCTTGTCGAAACCAGCGCCCGCCACATTCATTTGTGTATTTCCGACATCGAGAAACTGTGCGGAAAGGGCTATGAGCTCCCATTCAAACGCATGCTATCGCAACCGGGACAGTTCGTCAGCGATCTGCGCCTGGACGTGATCGGTCCCAAAGCCACGCTTAAAAGCGTCGTCGTCCTTGGCCCGCTTCGTAGCGCCACCCAAGTCGAAGTATCGGCCACCGATGCCCGTTTCCTTGGCATCACCCCGCCTGTCCGCGAATCAGGCGACATCAAAGGCTCGACGCCCATCCGCTTAAAAGGTCCCCTTGGCGAAATCGATATTCCCGAGGGCGTCATCATCGCCAAGCGTCATATCCACATGCATCCTAACGATGCCGTCGAGTACGGGGTCAAGGATAAGCAGATCGTCGCCGTCAAGGTCAAATCGAACGATCGCACGCTTATCTTCGGAGACGTCGTCGTACGCGTCCGGGCCGACTTCGGCTTGACGATGCACATCGACACCGATGAAGCCAACGCCGCCGGAATCAGCGGCGAAGTCTATGGCGACATCTTGCTTAACATTTGAATTGACAACGTCGGGTCAACCCGCAATAATCTAACTTAATCCATATCAAGAACAACGTGTCAGGGATGAAAAACCGTTGTGGCAACTCTATTAACATAGTAAGTGCCAGCCCTAGCGAAGCCCACTTCGAGCGATATGGATGGAATGTGTAACGACTTTCCGTGGTGGGAAGTCGTTTTCATTAAAGGAGTACACCATGGAAGAGAAAATACTGTTTACGAGCGAGTCGGTGTCCGAAGGACACCCCGACAAGCTGTGCGATCAAATCAGCGACGCCATCCTCGATGCCTGCCTGGCTATCGATAAACAAGCCCACGTGGCCGTCGAATGCTTCGTTAGCGAGCAGCATCTGACCATCGGCGGCCAGGTTACGCTTAAAGAAGGCGTCCATACGCCCGACTATGAACATATCGCCCGCGAAGTCGTGCGCGCCATCGGATATAATGATCCAAACTTAGGTTTCAGCGCCGACGAGATGAAGGTCGACGTGCTCATCAACCGTCAAAGCCCGGAAATCAAAAACATGGTCGACGCCGCCGATCCGATGCTACTCGGGGCCGGTGATCAAGGCATCATGTTCGGCTACGCCACGAGCGAAGATCGTAACTACATGCCCCTAGCCATCGTCATCGCGCATAAATTGATGCGAATGGCTTCCAACATGCGCAAAGAAGGCCACTTTCCCCATGCCCGCCCGGACATGAAGTCGCAAGTGACGATTGATTACACCAACATCAAAAACATCCGCATCGATACCGTCGTCATGGCCGTTCAG
>Ga0172368_10002166_pt1 | contig 25521 bp, 19 predicted proteins | sample Lak11m_FD_114540 | JGI IMG/M metagenome (GOLD analysis project Ga0172368, IMG submission 114540) | Freshwater microbial communities from Kabuno Bay, South-Kivu, Congo - kab_022012_11m | ecosystem: Environmental > Aquatic > Freshwater > Lake | place: Democratic Republic of the Congo: South-Kivu...
CGGCCGTTCATTTGCGACAACAAACACGATAGAAAATTTGAATTCCCAGGTCGCAAAATATCTGAGAAAAGTAAAAAAATGGCAGATAGGAGATATGAGAGCCAGGTGGCTTGCAACAGCACTACAAGAAATTGAATACAGAATGAGAAGAGTTAATAATTATGCGAAATTATCTTTACTAAGGACATCATTACAGTCTGAACTAAAAATTAATCAATCTATGGTTGCTTAAATTAATGGGAGTCATAATTATTTTCAACTAAGTTTGACTTTGTGCCTACTTTTTATTTATTTTTCATTTAAAAGATAGGCCGAGGACACGGGTAAAGGAATGATTAAAGATTTATCGACTAATAAACTGCTCCAAATCAGTCATACATTTTCGAAATTGAGATTAATACATATTAAAGGAGCTGCAAGAATAATCCAAAAACTAATCTCACTTCTACCATTACCTAAACCAACAGGACCTGTTATTGTTAGTACTCTCCATGGTTATAAACTCATAGTTGATCCTCTTAAGGATAAAGGGATTGAAGATTCATTATTCCGTTATGGGACATATGAAGAAGGTACATTAAATCTCATTCAAAAATTGCTGACTTTTGCCGACCCAAAAGGTGTATTTATTGATGTCGGGGCAAATATCGGGCTAATAAGTCTTTTTGTTTCAAGAACCTTTAGTAATTCGATTCGGATTTATGCTTTTGAACCTCTTCCCTCTACTTTCAACATACTTAATGAAAATATTAAGTTGAATGAAGTAAACAACATTATACCATTACGCAAAGGCTTAGGCTCATCTAACAAAAATGCGGAAATTTTTGAAAGTAATTCAATTAACCGGGGGGCTTCAAGTTTTGTCAAGGAAAGTACTAATGTGGATGGCTTTCAAACTGAGATAATAAAACTTGACGATTTTGTTCAAGATGAAAGTATAGATAGCATCAATTGTATCAAAATAGATGTTGAGGGATGGGAACTTGAGGTTCTTAAAGGAGCAGAATCAATTTTTTCAGCGCCAAATGCACCAGCATGCATAATAGAATATAGCATTGAGCGTACGACTTTCGGAGGGCAAGTTACAGATATTTATCATTATTTTAAAAAGGTTAACAACTTTAGTGTTTTTAAATTAACCCACGGAAAAGAAAAACCATCAAAGTTAGTTAAAGTCAGTGATCTTCAATATCTACCAGATCATGATAATATCATTTGTCTCACCGAAAAACATATCGCAAATCTTCCGAAGAAAATATTTTCATGAAAAATTTACTATCATCCTTATTCTTAATAACTACTTTTATTGTTATTGAGTTTGATGCAGCGGTTTTTGCTCAAATTAATACACTTCATCAATCTGTTTTTCAAACTGACACTTTATCAATGCCACCATATGTCACGCGAAAGAAATTTGATGAGACTGAATTTAAGAGATATTTTGGAATCGGCACAAATTTATTAAATTGGCCAGAATCTAATTCAACAAACCTAAGATATTGCGATTCCCTTGAATTTACTTCTGCAAAAGAAATTTTTACTGTGCTTAATAATCCCTATCCGGAAATTTGGCCATCTTATTATGAAGCTAATCCAGCAGAATACGATTGTTTGTTTTTGACTGGTAATGGTCATTTGCATTGGAGAATGAGGATGGATACAGTTTTCAATACTTATCCCAATATACCCACAGAGGGTTGGTATATTGGTCCAACGGATCAAGATTCAGCCTATCAGAGGGAGTGCATTACTGGCACTTTAAAAGCTGTGGTTTTCTCTGTTAAAGAAAAATGCAAGGATAGAGGAGATTTTTTGCTCTATTTAGCTGATGAGCCAGAAAGAGGCCAAAATGGTTCATGGTATTTTCATGACAGTTTATTAATCCACTTAAGAAGAATTAATAATGACACGCTCGGCTATCTAACTTTGATTGGTTTAGGACCAATTGATGGAAATATGCTTGTTTATGATTATATGAATTTTGCAATTCCCTTAAACAATCTTCAACGTTATGATACATCCCATTATCAATATACCAGTTTTCCGGAAGCAGACTCCAATCTTAGACTAGCATTTAACTATTATGATTCTGCATGTGATATTATCAGTTTTAATTCTTATCGTTACATTGCAAATAATCCAGCCAATATCGGCTTTATTATTGACTTGTTGATGGGAGAAAATCCGAAAAAACCTGTTTGGCCTTGGATTAGTACAAAACATAGTATTTATGGAGATATTGGATTAGAGGATTTTCGAGGACTATTGCGCAGACAGGTTTTCACAGCGATTGCGCATAGAGCCTCAGGAATACTATTTTATTCCGAGGAACGTGAAGGAAATGATCCAGATTGGGATATAATAAAAGGTTGGGATGTTGTCTTAGATATTGCAAAAGAATTACAATATTATCGAAATATTTTGGAGCTTAAGAGTTATTATGATTGGAACTATAGTCATTTAACTCATTGGAGGACATTAAAGCATGGCACAAAATATTTTTTATTTGCAGTTAATAATTCTGACACTTCAGAAATAATATCACCAAGTAAGTTTCCTAATACCTTAGTGGATGAAGGTGAAGCAGCAGTCTGGTTTAACGATGATGCATTGAATTCATCACGAAAATTGAAAATGCCACGAAACCTTGGTTTTGAGTCTCCATTGGAAATATACACAAATTGGGTTGGTGAATTACGGTTTAGAAACTGGGTGGCTAAAACAACTGGAAGAGCCGAAAGCAAAATAGACTATTCCGAGAGAAAAATTGGTAAAAACTCCTTACGGCTTTCGATAACAAATGATAATAGTGAATCTATTAATAAGGCATCCGCTGAACAATTTGGAGTTGCAATTCCCAGTGCAACATACAAATTAAAGGCTTGGTATAAGCATAAGAGTGGAAATGAGCAACGTATGATACTCCAGTTTTACAATAGCAATTTCATATGGTTAGAGGAACACAGTATACTTTCCGGTACAAAGCAATCTTGGGAAATAATCGAAAAGGATATTAATGCACCTGCTGGTGCATACTACTTCAAAATTATGTTGTATTCTGGTGACTTCGGAACAAGTTCTGCTAATTGGGATGATATTTCACTACAAATGAAAGTGGGGAACATAAATTTTTGATATATTATTTTCTTCGTATCCGAAATCCCCGCTGGTTTAATTTTAGATGCGTATTTTGATAGTCTGCAATTATTTTTTCTTTTTTAATGCTCAACCCCATTGGGTTGCATGAAAATGGGTATATTCATTAATACTTTTAAGATTCGTTGGTTAATCACTAATTGCCTTTTTTCTTTGACTCCCTCTGCTAATAGTTACCACGTATTTGAGTATTATTTATTTAGACTTAGGAATAATTTATGATGCATTTGTTATTAACCTTTTTTGTTTTTTTTTCAATCACTATTTTATCTCAAAAGCCTGAGTACCTGAGATATAACTCAGAGAGAGTTGTAACATTGACGATGCATAATAATATGGTTTGGATTGGTGGCGCGGATTTTTTTGCCGTTGATAGGTTATCTACTCAATCAAACTATTCTCCGATTAAAAAATCTCATTTCAGCAAAAATATTGTTTCCTCTATATCTTTTGATATAAGTGGAAATATCTGGATCGGGACTATTGGTGACGGTTTAATATTTTTCAATGGAAAATATTATAATAACTTCAACACTAAAAATTCGAAGTTGCCTAATAATAATGTTAATACACTTGCTATTGACCATAATGGGATTATCTGGATTGGAACCGATGGAGGGGCGCTTACAAAATTCGATGGGAAAAATTGGACAATTTACAATCGCACCGATGCTGATTTTCTGCAATACTCTATTAATTCTATCGCTATTGAAAATTCTGGGCTTATCTGGATTGGAACTGATGGAGGTGGCCTGGTTAAATTTGACGGCAAAAATTGGACAGTTTTTAATACGGTAAATTCAGAAATACCTATCGATCATATTCGCACAATTATTATTGATTCCTGCCATAACATATGGCTCGGTACTTGGATGGGATTGGTTAGTTTTGATGGTGTCAAATGGACTGTATATGATACTCGTAATTCTGGCCTTCCCGATAATGATGTTTGTTCAATTGCAATTGACAGCCGCAACAACAAATGGGTTGCCACTTATAGTGGTTTAGCAAAATTCAATGGTTCCGATTGGTTAGTTTATAAAAAGTCTAATTCGATTCTTCCTTCTGACTTTGTGCGTGCTGTTGCCGTTGATGACAGAGACAATATCTGGGTTGGGACACACGATTGTGGTATAATCCTATTAACACCTAATGGACTGTCTGAGAACTCAGCACAAGCATTAGATTATAATCCGAAATCCTTTTTACTTTTTCAAAACCACCCAAATCCTTTCAATCCTATTACCCGAGTTCAATTTGAGCTCCCTTATGCGGTTCACGTTGAAATAAAGGTTTTTGATATTCTTGGAAGGGAAGTTACTAATATCATAAACGATTATCTTTCAGCGGGCAATCACAGTATTTCATTCGATGCTAGTAACCTTTCAGGTGGCATATATATTTACCGTATTCGTGCAGGCTCCTACTCCGAATCCAAGAAAATGCTTCTGCTGAAATAATACCTGCCATTTAACAAATTTCACCATACGGGCTGCTCAGAAACGGGCAGCCCGTTCTGTTTTAAATGAAGGCGTTGAAATGTTACAAATAGATTTGTTTATATGTTACATGTTGATTAAATTTTACTTTACCTAACTATTATTACAATCAAATAGAGACCTTTGTGTTACATAACAAAAATCATGATGCCGTATTTAAACATTTCGATTTGCAAATATTCAGCCCGGATAGTGGGTCTGACCTGACAGTTTTGATGATTAAACTGGATTATCTGAGAAAAAAGAGGTGGATCGGCGCCACTCACACGGCAATATTTTCCCAATTAAAACTTATTTTCAGTATGCTCGACAGTATAGGATCAGCCCGGCTTGAAGGTAACCATACGACTATCGGGGAGTATGTTGAAATAAAGCTAAAAAATAAAAAAAGTAATGACGAAAAAATTATTGAGATCAGAAATTATGAAGAAGCGATCGGGTTTATTGAGAAAAACGTAAAAAATAAAGAAATTAACAGGAATTTTTTAGGTGAGATTCATAAAATAATTGTAAAAAACTTAAACAGGGAAGGAAGTAAATCCCCCGGGGAGTATAGAAAAAGTAATTTGTTGATAAATGGCTCCAATCATAGACCCCCTGATTATATTAAAGTTACAGAGTATATGAACGAGCTTATAGGTTTCATTAATAAAAAAACACCGAGAAAATACGATTTATTAAAAACAGCTATTGTACACCATCGCTTTGTATGGATTCACCCTTTTGATAATGGAAACAGCAGAACAGTAAGATTATTGACATATGCTATGCTTTTAAAGCTTGGCGCCAAGGAAGATGCTGGAAGAATATGGAATCCAACCGCAATTTTTTGTGATGACAGAAAGAGTTACTATGAAGCATTATCATGGGCAGATGAGGGTACAGAGGAGGGAATTCTTAAATGGGGGGAATATTTTCTTAGTGGTTTAAAAAAAGAAATTGAAAAAATTGACAGAATGCTGGATTATGAATATTTATCAAAGACTATACTAACAGGCGCTGTTGATTTAGCGCGGAAAAGAAAATCAATTACAAATTTTCATAAAAAGTTATTACTGATTGCTATTGATAAGCCAATATTTATGTCATCGGATGTTGAAAAACTCTATCCAGGGAAAAATCATTCCTATAGAGGAATTGCGCTGATCGGTCTTCGAAAAGAAAAATTAATAACAACCTTGAATAATAAAACAAAAAAATACATTATTCGCTTATCCAATAATCATTTGTTAAGGAGTTTAATTGAAGTTTTGAGTGAAAATGGCTTTATCCCATTCAAAGAATAATAATTAACTGTAGATATATTCGACTCCAACTCTAACATTACTTCCTCCCGTTATTTAGTATCTGTAGCTGGCTTGCAGGCGCAAATCGCCGGCTTGGAATAAAAATCCCGTGTGAGACAGGCGAGATGAATGAATTCGACCTCATCCCGTAAAATAAACATCCGGTTAAGCTGATAATTTGTAATTTTAATTGCATTACAAGAAAAGGAATTTTTGCACATAAAATACAATTGGTTCAGAACATTCAGATTGGTGAACAAAAAGCAGCGTTGAAATCTTAATACAATTCACCCCACTGGCTGCTCAATCGGGCAGAAGGTCCTGTTGCTAAAATAAAAACACAATGCAGCAGCAACCATAAATTATAACGATTTTTAATTGTATCAGTGCGATATATTTGCATATGATGAATATTTAGTTTATATTTGGAATCGTTAGGCAGTAGATTCAGAAATAGATGTAAGTAGTAATCTCCATTCAACACTTCCACCCAGTTTTTAGAGTTCTGTCACAACAATCAATTAATTTAATTTATAGGAGCATCTGTAATGTCAGAGCGCAAACAAGGATCTGTTAAATGGTTTAACAGTGTAAAAGGATTTGGTTTTATTACTCAAACAGACGGCGAAGATGTATTCGTACACTTCAAATCAATAGTCGGTGACGGCTATAAATCTTTGGAAGAAAACGATAAAGTAGAATTTACCGTAACAAACGGTGCTAAGGGTCTTCAGGCTTCAGAAGTCAGAAAAATATCCTAAATATAAAATTCACGAAAAGCCGCCAGACTTAATTGTATGGCGGCTTTTTTTTTGCCTGGAATTTCTGCGTAAATGTTTTTTATATCATTTCCGGAATATAAATTACCTCCGGGGCCATCGCTCTGCCAATGCTCACCACTAAAATAGATTTTTGCTTATCACTCAGAAATGAATTCCGGGTAAAGTTTTAGTAACCAATTAAAATCATGCCCTGAAATAATAAAAGTGTATTCCCTGGCGTTATAACCCTACCCTGACTTCCAAGGTAAAAACGGCTAAAGTGTTGTAATACAATAGGATAGATTTCGCCATAGGCACTACAGATTTTTGTAAGGTGATATTTGAGGGGTACTTATTTTATTTCGAAGGGCATGTTGTCTATCTTTTCACCCATGATCTGATATATTTTTCAGATGTGTTTAGTCACTGAAGAAAGCACACCATACCTTTTACCGGTTTTCTGACCTAAAAGGGTACTGCACCGAACATGCAGCAGTTCATTCTTTATCACTTCCGGTGAGAGCTTTTTATATTGTGTTTTTAAGGGTGTGTGAAATTTTAACGCAGCATCAATTCCCGGAAATTTCACCCTTTCAGGTGCGCCAGACTTTTTTTAATCGATAGTCTTTGTCAATCGCCCTTCGAAATTGAGTAAATGATCATAAGCAGACGAAATCTACTCCTAATATCATTTTAGATTATTACCTCTGGTTTTACTTGCAAATTTCCTTTCCAGCGCCGGGGTCCAAATTAACTTTACGCATATCCTAAGGGGCTGACGACTATGCGGAAAGATAAGTCAGCAATGTCTGCGATATCTCGGCTATCTGAAAATATTGCCCAGCGAGGCAATAAATTCGGGGACACCGATATAGAAATAGAAAACCACGGCAATGATCATTAAAGCGGATGAAAAATAGGAACTCCGGGAGTCTTGTGAAATATACTTAACACTTCCGGTTAATAGCAGAACCCCGATGCCGAAAAAAGCAACAATAAGCGATCCAAAGACAGCATAAACTTTCTGAATGAGAATAAATTTGAAAAACAATCCGGCAATCGGAATAAATGCGATGAATAACAGATAATACCTGTAAGGTAGTGAACCGGTGAGTTTTCCTCCTGAAATGCGTCCCTTTTTAAGGAAAAGATTATAAAAATCCGCAAAAATATAGGGGACCGACTGCCAGACACCAAGCAGACTGCTGAAAACCGCAGCCCAGGCGCCGATAAGAAAAAGCATTGATCCGGCCGGACCGGAAACACGGGTGAGCTCTCCGGCAAGGCGGACAAGTAAAGCGGCGCTTCCGCTTTCCGGAATTTTCATTCCTGAGGCAATTATTATCATACAAATACTGAAAAGTGCGGTCATAAAATATCCGGTAAGCAGATCAAATCTTGTTATCCGAATAAACGAAGTGTTATCTCTTCCTTCTTCCCGTATCCAGTAGCCGTATGAAAGAATTGTGAGAGTGCCGCCAACCCCTCCGATTATTGCAAGTGTCCACACAGATCCCTGATTTATGCCGGCTGTATCAATCTTCTGAGGTATAACCGGAACCAGCATTCCTTTAAGAATACCAGCGATCTCAGGTCCCGAAAGAACGGCGTTATAAATTGTAGAAGCAAACATAAGAACGATCAAAGACGCCATGATCTTTTCGAATAGTGCAAATCCTCCCCGCCGCACAATAAGATATCCTGCGATGCTGTGGAGTATTCCAAAAACGATTTTGCCGGTTTCGGCGCTTCTGAAAACAGGCAGAAGAGCATGGGCGGCGATTCCTGTGGCGCTCATCATTGCAGCGCCGACGACAAGAGTCCAGGTCAGTAAATAAATAAGGAAAACGATTTGCACAGCTTTACCAAAATGCAGCGAAGCCCCTTCGAGAAAAGTATTGCCGGTTGCGAGCTGATAACGCGCCATCCCTTCGGTTATAAAGTATTTGAAAAATGCTCCAAAAATAACTGCCCAGAGAACAGATGTCCCAAGAATACTGCCGGCAAAGGCGCTCGATGCAAGATCTCCGGCACCAACACCGGTTGCTGCAACAAGAAGTCCGGGAATAATTATTTTAAGAGATTTCATAATTCAGAAAAGGCGCTGAATAATTATAGATTATCGCCGAAAAGTTCGGATACCGTGTCCTCAATCCGTTTTCTGATCAGGTCCATTAATGCGATAGCAGTTTCTTTGTCATAATCCGCCAATATTTCTTTGAGGATATCGTATTCTGCATTTTTAAATTCTTTATCGTAAATGAAAGCGCTGAAATTTTCCATACTATTCAAAGCAGAAAGATCAAAATTTGCCAGTTTTGTTCTTAAAGTATCAACCAGCAGGTCAATCTTATCATAAATGGACACAATTAGCTCCTTCCTTTAAGAATAAAAAAAATACCCCTTGGCAGGGGTATTTTGAAAAACTATTTCCCCGTTTGCAGCGTGACCAGTCTAATAAAGGCTGACCAAATATACTAAAGGGGGATAAGAAAATAAAAGTCACATCGGCTGATTGAAAAACTTTTTCAGATGCGCCACATAAGCATTAGCGCCACCTGCCTGATATCCGGTTTTGCCTACAACTTTTCCGGTCCTGTCAAGCAGAAGGATAGTTGGGAAACCCTGAACTCCATAACGGCGGGCGAGATTCATATTATAAGCTTTTATAGCTTCAGTCTGAGGGATAGTGCGTGGGAAATCCAACTTTACAAGAACCAGATTCTTCTGTGCATATTTCCCAAATTCATCCTTCGAGAAAACTTCATTAGTAAGTCTGATACACCACTGACACCAGTCTGAACCAGTAAAATTTATAAGAATGTTTTTATTCTCTTTTGTAGCAGTTTTAATAGCCTGTTCAAGGTTAGTCTCCCATTTTAGACTATCAGTTGCCGGGCTGCCGCTGCCGGGCTGATAAGCAATAACTGCAGCACCAAGTAACAATATAGCGCCAAATATCAGATATTTATTAAATTTCATGTTTTCTCCGGTTAAAATCCGTTAGATGCAAAAATATATTTCAGGATTCAGCAAATTAAGCAAAAACTTTCTTAATTCTTTCAATGGCTTCCTCGATTACTGGAACCTTTGTAGCTGAGAATGAAAACCGTATATAATCCGCAAAATGATTCCCAAAGCTTGAACCATAAACTGTCGCAATTCCGGCTTCCATAAGTTTGTTATAAATATAAAGCTCCCGCGCGGTTCCCGATAGCTTTTCAGGAATAAGTTTTGTGAAAGAAGGAAAAAGATAGAAACCGCCATGCGGATAATCAAACTCGATACCCGGTATCTGTTTAAGACCGATGCAAAGAGCGTTCCTGCGTTGGGTAAATTCCTTCATCATCGAATCAACCGATCTTGTGCTTTCCTCGATATTGGAAAGAGCCTCTGCGGCTGCATACTGAAGAAAAGTTGTTACCCCGGCAGTCTGAGTGTAATCACCCAGTCTGAAAAGTCTGGAAATACTTTGATTTCTGGTGACTACGTATCCCAGCCGCCATCCGGTCATAGAGTAAGTTTTTGAAAGAGTGAAAGCACTGATTATGTTTTCATAATCAAGTGAAATCGGGCTGAAATGCTCTCTGCCGTCATAAGTAATATATTCATATGATTCATCTGAAATCAGGAATACATCATTTTCTTTGCAAAGTTCAACAATCCGGTTTACTTCTTCTTTTGTGAATAACTTCCCGGAGGGATTCTGCGGTGTATTAAGATAGAAAAACGCAGCATCTTTTAATTCTTTCCGGATAAGCTCATAATCAACACTGAAATCGGAATTAAGCGGAACCTGAACAAAATTTGTGCTGCAATATGGCCCGAAATTTTCGAGAATAACACTCCAGCAGGGGGCAAATCCAACACCTTTCTGACCCTCAAACAACTTGAAAGCAAGCTCAAGCGCTTCCTGTCCGCCGTATGTTGCGATAATATTTTCCCGGCTCAGATTACCGGCTTTATTAAAATGACTTAGTTTCTTTAATATGGCATCTCTATAAACATCTTCGCCTCCGGACTTGGGATATTTTGTGTAACCTGCATCCATAGCTTTTTTCGCAGCTTCCCTGATAAAAGCCGGAGTGGGAAGATCTATTTCACCGCGCTGAAAAAGGACAAAATCCTTCCCGGTTCTCGCTTTAAATTCCGGAGATAATGTTTTTACTTTCTCGCTTATGCTTACTATTGGCGACATACGGAGGTTTTGCAACGATTCACTGAATTTATAAGGCAATGTATTTTCCTGAGATTTGTTCAAATTACATTGCTAAATTAGTAAACCAAACAGCTTTTACAATAATTTTACACAAAAATAATATCAGCGTAAAATCAATTGCGCAGGAAAACGTAATAATCATAAGGATTCAGGGAAATTGTGCCAGCGAATGTGGAAATTTCGCCCGTCTGTAAATTAGTCCACGATTCTGAAGCTAATTCCCCGGGAATATTCACAGAAATCGTCCGGTTTCTCATATTGGTTATTAATAAAACCTGCTGTGTTTCGAAAATTTTTTCTAAAATAATACAATCAGCATTGTAATAATTTCTGGTGCTGCCTTTTCTGAATGCCGGGTAATTTTTGTAAACAGAAAAAATATCGATTGTCTTTTCCCTAATACCGGCAGGATCAGACCAGTCAATAGGGTCGCGGTCGAAAAATGATGTTTTATCAGTTGAACCGGCTTCCTGTCCACTATAGATCATAGCAGCCCCGCCATGAAATACGGTTACAGCAAGCGCTGCCATTGCTCCATCATAACCTCCGAATAATTCTACCGGAGCTGCATCCCACGCAGTCTCATCGTGGTTAGTTGTAAAACGGAGCCGGTGTTTTCCTGAAGGCAGGTAGTTATATTCATTCAGGTGCGTTTGATAAAGCGTGTAAGCAGGGGAATTATTTCGGAAAACATTTTTAAGGGAAGAATAATAATCCCAGCCATAGATAAGATCGAAACCGGCGCCGTAATGATCAAGCCGGCTGCCTTCAGCAAGCAGTACCAGATCTCTGCCGCTGATATTTCTGAGGGTATCAATTGCTTGTGACCAGAAATCAAGAGGGACCATATCGGCGGCATCGCAGCGGAAACCATCGATATTGGCGGCAAGCACCCAATATTTCATGGCTTTGATCATAGCCTGGCGCATTTGTGGATTATCGTAATTTAAGTCTGCAACGTCCAGCCAGTTTGTTCCGGCAGGATGAATAATATTCCCTGTCCCGTCTTTTGTGTACCAGTCTGAATATTTAATCCATTCATTGTCCCAGGATGTGTGGTTGGCAACCCAGTCAATTATTACGGCAATATTTTTTGAATGTGCAGTTTCCACGAGCAGTCTGAGATCATCGAGTGAGCCAAATTCAGGATTTACCTTTTTATAGTCTTTTACGGAATAAGGCGACCCCAACTGACCGACTGAATTTTTAACTCCAACCGGGTGAATCGGCATCAGCCAGATAACATTTACGCCAAGTTCGGAAATTTCATCGATTCTTGTTGTGATAGAGGATATATTCCCTTCACTGCTGAATGCTCTAAGATTGATTTCATATAAAATAATATCTTCCGTTGCCGGGATATGTTGAAATGGGGTTCCGTACTGCGGCGGATCAGCAATATCGCCGGGAAGTAAAGCCGTTGCAACAGGGTTGTTTTCCTTATTGCAGGAAATTACAAACAATAATAAAACTATTATCAAACGTCTTTTCATCGTCACTTTCCATCAGTAAATATCGGGTTTCAATATAATAAATTTATTTTTAGCTTATGTTTGGAGAAAAGACTGAATCAATTAATAACTTACACTAAGCAAATCTGGAATTATGACTCCGGCAAAATGTAAATACTGCAAAGCGGAAATAGCATGGATTGAAAAAGAGGATGGAAAGAAAATCAGTGTGGAATACAGCAGTTTATCGGCTTTGGAGCGATTCAGTCTGAATGTGAGATATGAAAAAGGTAAACACAAACCACATTACCTAAATTGTCCTGCTTTCAGAGACAGACTCAGAACTTAGTATAGATCGCGGAATTTAATCTCCATCGTCAGCTTTATCGCCCATAATTACAATTCGGGGTTTCATCTCTGCAACAATATCTGTCAGGATCCCCGACTGTAATTTCATTACCCTCTGAATATCTTTATATACCTGATAAGTTTCATCTTTTTTAACGCCGGAAACAAGTATGTCATGTTCCCGTAAAAACGTGCGATATTCATTTTCGTTGTGCACTTTAAATGCCTGTGTCCTGGATAACTTCCGCCCAGCACCGTGACTGGAGCTGTTGAGGCTTCCCGGATTTCCGAGTCCCTCCACAAGAAAAGAAGATGTTCCCATGCTGCCGGGGATTATTCCTATATCTCCCCTGGCGGCAGGTGTGGCACCTTTGCGGTGAATTATTTTCCCGCCCTCCTTCCAGGCAAAATTGTGATGATTTTCATACCGGATCAAACCAGATATACCGCTTTGCTTCAGGAAATAATCGTGAATAAGATGATGGTTTGCCCTTGCATATTTGCCCATCAGTTCCATAGCGAGCCAGTATTCCAATCCAGCCTCAGAATCAGCCGGAAGCCATTCATAGCCTGAAGCTATGTTTTTGAAATGTTTCCGGACAAATTCTTTCGCCAGTTGTGAGTAATAAGTTGCAACCTGATGACCGGGATGTCTGCTTCCGCTATGTGTAATTATGGCAGCAAACTCAGTTCCTGTTTTAAGCGGCAGCCAGGCTGTTTCTTTTCTGACTATTCCCGTAACGGCATCGAAAAAATGATTACCCCCTCCGCTGGTGCCCAATTGCTCATGTGCTTTTGGAAAAAGTGATTTCAGGAGAGGAATTTCATGCCAGAGTTTTTCGGAAAGCACACCGTGATCACGTTTTTTATTATCGCTGAAATGTGCTCCGACCCCAAAACATGAGACAGCTTTCATATCAGAAGCAATCTGATTTCGGTTTTTAATTAACTCGTCCGGTCCAATATCGAGAATAGTCATTGTCATCCGGCATGCAATATCAAATCCGACAAAGTGAGGTGAAACGGCGTTCTCCAATGCGATCACACCACCGATAGGCAGAGCATAACCAACGTGTGCGTCCGGCAGCACGGCAGCTTTTACGGCAACAGGGATCGAAGCGGCGGTTTCAATTTGCCGGACAACCTCCAGGTCATAATCTATACCGGGTTCTCCAAAATACTGAACGGGTGCGCTCGCGGAAGATTTTTCGTTTGAGATCGTTTTATATTTTTTTCGACTCACGTGTAATCAGGGTATATTGCTAAAAAATCCCACACAAAAAAAGGACTTAAAATTAATCCGTTGTGCAGGGCTGTGCAAAAATCTAATCGTTACAGTTCTGAATTGCGGAAAAAGCAAACACCTGCTATTTTGCCATACGTTATAAATGTTGAAGCAATTACTTCAGGAATTCAGAAAGAGCATCTTTATGTGCAACAAAGAATAGCATCTTTAGTTTAACGAAATCCTCGTGATAAAATAAATATCCGCGGTTCGGCCCATTGAATGAATGGGAACCGGAGTCCTTGATAAGATACCAGTCGTCACCGCTTTTCTCCTGATAACCAACGAGGTGGATTAGATGATCGTCAGTTGTTGAGCCATTAACAAAACGAAGGTGCCTTGCATATTCATCAATGTATTCCGAGGGAATGTCATATGTCGGGATCATTGCAACTTCAGCATATCCGTCAATCCCGCTTTCTGAAACGTCGCCATCGAGGCAGACAGTATAACCATTTCTGACTGCCGACTTAAGCGCCATAATAAAGATATCGAGGGTAATGTTGTAAAAATCCTTTTCACGTGCCCAGTTATCAGGTACATCGAGCAGTACATAGTCATTATAAGGCTGATCGAACTGAGAACTAATAAAAAGATAATTTTTCGTGTCAATCCGGAGATATTCGGTTAAAAACGTCTGAGGGCTGTATTTTTTACCTTCATAAACAAACTCTGTGGGCGGAGGTGTCATATAATTATCCATTATTGATCTTACTGTTGCAATAATAAACTCTCCATTCCACTCATCACGGCTTCTTACTCCATCAAGATATCGGCTGATCTCTTCTGCCATTTTTTCATGATCATAGAATGGGCAGGACTCAAGCCGTCCTTCGTATGCTGATCGGGGGACCATCCCGTGCTTTTCAAGGATTCTGAAATAAGCCGGCGACAGCGAACCCTCTGCTACCCTCGATTCTCCTCTTTCTTTAATAAATCTAAGCACTTTTTCAATGTATTCCCAGTAAACAGCATATATTTCGCTCAATTTCACTTCATTACCGGTAAGTCTTTTTACCTCTGATTCAAGATAAGAAGTAGTCGCAAATGCCCAGCAGGTTCCGGTTCTTCCCTGAGTTACAGGATTATTATGCCAATATTGTGTGAATTCATCCGCGGATTTGGGCAGGTCGAGTCCTTCGAACATCATTTTGAAAGTTTTTCCGGAGGTATTATCCTCTTTACCATCCAGTTCTTTAACGATTTTATCGTAGAAATCATTTTTCCTTTCAATAATATGTGCTTTACTTCGCGGCTGCTGTGCGAAGTTGATTGTCTGAAATAAAAGAATCAGTAAGAGTAATTTCCTGGTCATAGATTTTCCGTTTCAAAGAATTGTTAATCAATAAAATAATATATTTTTGATATAATGGCCATCATAAATAATGGAAACAATCAGTAAAAAGTATATTAATGCTTCGATAAATTAATTCAATTTGTTGATTTTCCGATTTCCCGGCTTCAGAGACATTAAATAATTTGCTATTTTCATAAAAATAATTGTACTGGTTTGTACAGGCGAAGTTTGTTATCACAAGAATTTAAATCAAATATTTTATGAAGATTAATATGAAACCAATTTTTTTCTCGGATCAAAATGAATTCCGGAACTGGTTAGAAAAGAACCATCAGAAAGAAAGTGAACTGTTTGTAGGCTTTTATAAAATCGCTTCAGGAAAACCTTCAATGACCTGGTCTCAATCTGTGGATCAGGCTCTATGTTTTGGTTGGATAGATGGAATTAGAAAATCGATTGATAGTGAAAGTTACTGTATTCGTTTCACTCCCCGAAGAGCCGGCAGTACCTGGAGCCTGATTAATATTAAAAAAGTTGAGGAACTCAAAAAATCTGGACTAATGACACCAGAAGGAATAAAGGCTTTCAAATTAAAAGACGAGAAAAAATCCCAAATTTATTCTTACGAAAAAGATTCTTTCCGGCTTGGAATAAGCTACGAAAAACAATTTAAGGAAAACAAGTCTGCATGGGACTTTTTCCTGAAACAATCTCCTTCGTATAAAAAAAATGTTATTTATTGGATAATGAGTGCAAAGCAGGAAAAAACCAGAGAATCCAGACTTGAAAAACTAATAGCTCAAAGTGCACAACAGAAAAAATTAACTTAAGCAGATTGGCTAAAGAAAAGGTGATTATTTCAAGTTAACGAACTTATCGAAGATTTTAATTCTCAGATTCAACAGACAATCAGAACCGTTAATTTATTCTATGCAAAATTCCTCTCACTCTCCATCTCATAGAATACCAGTTGCTATATCAGGAAAAAAGAATACAAGCATTAATACGAAAAGCTGAATGATCACGAACGGAATTATTCCACGATAAATACTGGATGTTGAAATTTCAGGAGGAGCAACGCCTTTCAGATAGAAGAGCGAGAATCCAAAGGGTGGTGTGAGAAATGAGGTCTGTAAGTTCAGGGCTATCAAAATGCCTGCCCATATCGGATCAATACCAAGATGTTTGAATAATGGGGCAACGACAGGAACAATAATAAACGTGATTTCAAAAAAATCGATAAAAAATCCTGCAATAAATACTATAACCATTACGATCATTAGAAATAAATCGGGACTCAGTTCAGAACCGGAGATCATTGAGGCAAGGTAAATGTCTCCGCCCATTCCGCGGAAAACAAGTCCAAAAGCGGATGCGCCGACAAGTATTATAAAAGCCATACTGGTAAGTGTCATGGTTCTTAGCATCACTTCTTTTAACGTATTCAGGCTTAATTTTCTTTGGATTACAGTAAGGATTGTCGCGCCGGCAGCTCCAATGGCAGCAGCTTCAGTAGGAGAGGCAATACCGGCAAAAATACTGCCCAGCACTGCGAGAATGAGTAAGAATGGAACCAGAAAAGCAATAATTATTTTGCGGGCTTTTTCTTTCCCCCCGAATTTACTGAGTTCCGCTTCCGGCATCGGCGGAGCATATCCCTTGCGGAAGCCGCTGATAAGTATAATATAAATGAAATAACAAAGAACCAAAATAAAACCGGGAACTACTGCAGCAAGGAAGAGATCACCAACGGATACATTCAGAACGCTTCCCAGCAGGACAAGAACAACGCTCGGAGGTATTATCTGTCCAAGAGTTCCGGCGGCTGCAATTATTCCTGTGGAAAAATCGGGATTGTAATTGCGTTTCAACATCACAGGCAGACTGAGTACGCCCATTGTCACGACGGTTGCACCCACAATTCCCGTGGCTGCCGCAAGCATTGTTCCAACAACAAGAACCGATATTGCCAATCCGCCACGTAACTTTCCAAAAAGCAAAGCCATAGTTTCAAGTAATTCTTCCGCCAGTCCTGACTTCTCAAACATTACCCCCATAAAAATAAATAATGGTACCGCAAGCAGAATATAATTATTCATTATCCCCCATATTCTTAGCGGGAGAAGGTTGAAAAAATCGAGACCGAAAGTGAAGTAACCAAAGATCAAAGAGACACCGCCTAACGTAAATGCAACCGGAAATCCTGCCAGAAGCAGTACAAGAAGTGTCAGGAAGAATATTAGAGGCAGACTATCAAAACCGCTCATTTATCCTCCGGTTTCATTATGTTGATGAGCGATGTCAAAAACATTGAAATTCCCTGGATTAGTAGCAGCAAAAAAGAGAGGGGCAGCACTGACTTAATTATGTATCGGGCTGGTAATCCTCCGGGGTCAGGCGAGATTTCACCGAAAAGCCATGAATTATATACGAATCTGTAAGAAGTATAGATCACCAGAAGGCAAAATGGAATTAGAAATACTATTGTGCCAATAAGATTGATCCAGGCTTTTTTTCTATTATTAAGCAGGGAATAGATAACGTCAACTCTGACATGGTCATCTACCCGCAGTGTATAGGTGGCACCCAGTAGGAAAAGTGCAGCAAAAATATGCCATTCAAGTTCCTGTACAGCGACACTCGATGCATTGAAGATATATCGGGAAACAACATCACCGGTTACAATTAGAACTAAAATAAAAGACAGCCAGGAAATTGCTTTCCCAAAGAAAGCATTAAAATTATTAATGATCTCAGCAATTTTTTTCATTTCGTTGCCCGGCTTTTTATTCGGTTTGAATAAAGTTAATTGGTTCAGATTCATTGTTCAATCTGTCCATCGAACTAATTATATAAATGAATTTATCATTCACAAAATCTTCACCAGTGAATGTAATAGAAAGGGTGCTATTACCTAAAATTTTTATGATATTAGCCGGGTCGCTGAAATCGGGTTTATCATCCCCCTCAAACCGGTAGATTATATATTTAGCAGGGCTATCTCCATCGGAAGCTACTCCGGGATTTTTCCATCCCAGCCTGAGAGAATCGTTTTTAAGCACAGCCGTACACTCTGCTGGCGGCAGGGGCGGGAGGTTATCCAGATATTTCATTGGCGGAGTAAAAGCCGGAAAATTATACCAGTCGTTCTGCATTGAATCAGCAAGTGCCGAGAAATTGTTAAAGATAGATTTAGCACTAAAAAACACTTCGCCGGAGACGTTTTCAGTGTTTCGGTTCAACCGGACCTGGTCACCTGTTTCACCTGCTCTGCCTTTGTATCTTGTCGAAGTAAAACGCGATGAATAAATTCCTATATACAAATGAAGCCCATCATTTATGGATGCCCACCAGGGAAGGAGTTTTGCGTAGGCTGCCCGGGCATGATCCATTTCCCAGTAAATCTGTGGATTAAGGTAATCAACTGATTTGTCCTTTATCCAGGTCAGCGGGTCGCAATAAAGTGTTGAGTAAGAATTGAGCCCATCAGTCCCTGCATACTTATTCTCAACTATTCCAAAAGGAGAAATCCCAAATTTAACGTGTTTTTTTACAGACTTAATCGCGTATTGAACTTCGCGCACCATCTGATTAATATTATCCCTTCGCCAGTCATGAATATCCGTAAATCCGCGGTTAAACTTGACAAACGTAAGTGAATCCTCATTGGAAACGAGCGGTTCATATGGATAGAAATAGTCATCAAAATGGATTCCGTCTATATCATATCTCGTGACAATATCCATAGTTACATTTCTTATAAAATCTCTCACACCGGGGTGACCCGGATCGAGCATCTTATAGTTATTGAAACTCAGCAGCCATTCAGGATGCTGGTTTGAAACATGTTGTGCTGAGTTTTCGTAGAGATCAACAATCCGGACTGCTCTGTAAGGGTTCAGCCAGGCATGAAGCTCCATTCCTCTATTGTGTGCTTCGTCAATTATAAATGAAAGCGGATCAAAAAACGGTTCCGGAGCTCGTCCCTGTTCGCCGGTCAGCCAATATGACCAGGGCTCAAAATTCGATTGATAAAGTGCATCGCATTCGGTCCTGACCTGGAAAAGAACAGCATTAATTCCGGCAGCTTCAAGTTGATCAAGAATTCGGACTAAATCTGCGATGTTTTGTCCGGATGATAAGTCGTTTGATATTGGCCAGTCAATATTAGCAACTGATGCAAGCCAGGCTCCCCTGAACTCAAATTTCGGCTGAGCAGATGTGTCTCCCGGATTACTAAAAAACGTAAGTACTGCAAAGAGTAAAAAGAGCCGGGCAATTCTTCTTAATGGCATAAGACGACCTGTTAAATATTTTTTCATGAATTTATTAAAATAGTTAAAATTGAAATTATTTAATTCTGCGTTGTATTTATAGCTGTTCAATTGAATACATTTATACAAAGAAAGTCAAAGTTAATTGAATGTGGTGCAGATCAAAGACTACAGGCGAAAAGTGCCGTTTCTTTTATTAGAGAATGAGAATAATTATATTTATAGGCTTGATGTAAGATAAAACCTTAGCTTTGATAGGAGCAGAATTTAATGGCGAATAGAATATTAATTGTTGATGATGAGAAAGCAATAAGAGAACCCCTCGCAATGATCCTCGGGGAAGAGAAGTATGAAACTGACACTGCCGCCGACGGTGAAGAAGCGTTAAATAAAATTCGTGAAAATGATTATGATGTTGTTCTGTCAGATATTAAAATGCCAAGGATAGACGGTATTCAATTACTTGCAGAAACTTCGAAGCTCTCCCCGAACACTTTTTTTATTATTATGACAGCATACGCATCTGTTGAAACAGCGATTGAGGCATTGAGACAGGGAGCCTATGATTATTTGATCAAGCCTGTTGAGTTCGATGATCTGCTTATCAGAATGAAAAGGCTGTTTGAATACCGCAAAATGTACAATGAAAATAAATTGCTAAGGCGGAAAGTCTCTGAGGATTTTTCTTTTGACAAGATTATCGGTCAGAGTGAACCAATGCAGCGGGTTTTCCGTGTCATTAAAAAAGTAGCTGAAACCAACAGCAATGTACTGATTTCGGGGAAGAGTGGAACCGGAAAAGAGCTCGTTGCCAAAGCAATTCATTATAATAGCAAGAGAAAAGATAAAATATTTCTTCCGGTTAACTGTGGAGCAATATCCGAAAATCTAATAGAAAGTGAATTGTTCGGACATAAAAGGGGATCATTTACCGGCGCAACCGAAGAAAAAATGGGACTCTTTAAGGTTGCTGAAGGCGGAACTCTTTTTCTGGATGAAATTGGCGAGCTTCCCCTTAATCTTCAGGTTAAACTTCTCAGAGCGCTCGAAGATAAGCAGTTTCTACCCGTTGGTGCGACAAAAACTGTTACCGCAGATGCCCGCATAATCGCCGCAACAAATCAGAATCTTTTCGAGAAAGCTAAGAACGGTGAATTCCGCGAAGATCTTTATTATCGGCTGAATGTTGTTGAAATCAAACTCCCCTCATTAAATGAAAGAAAAGAAGATATTCCTTTACTCGTCAACCATTTTATCGAAAAGTATTGTAAGGAGATGGGAAAGAAAATTCTTGGTGTTGAAAACGATACTATGAAAGCACTAATGGGTCATGACTGGCGCGGTGGTGTGAGAGAACTCGAAAATGTTATTGAACGGGCAATTATTTTTACTGCGGGCGATACAATTACAATGGATGACTTGTCCGAGAATATCAGGGGTAATTCAATACAATACGGTTTCCCGGAATCACTTAAAGAAGCCGTTAGGAATTTTGAACGGGATCATATACTGAAAACAATTAAAAAATTTGGAATGAATAAGGACGAGGCAGCAAAAGCGTTAGATATAGGGCTTTCATCGCTTTACAGAAAAATGGATGAACTCGGTATTCCTACAAAATCCCCTAAAGAACATGAAATGATGTAAAAAGTAAATTTTATTATTAATTAACCGGCAGTAAAATGAAAAAAACATTTTTAATAATGCTTCTGGCTGTGTTCACGGCAGCCTCATTTGCACAGAATTCAGCAAAAATATCGGACCGCTTGTCGCAAAAAATAAATAATGGTGAAAAAGAAATTCTTGTCTGGGTATATCTTACAGATAAAGGCAGCGGGATTGAAAAATATTTTAATGCTCCGGAAAAAGTTGTTACGAAAAGATCACTGGAGAGAAGAGCTAAAAGAAGTTCAATTGAAAGCCTGATAGATTTCGATGATCTTCCGGTAAATCAGACATACGTTAAAACACTTGTTCAGCAGGGTGTAAAGATAAAGCAGCAAAGCAGATGGTTTAATGCCGTTAGCACATTTCTCTCTCCTGCTCAGATAAAGACAATTGAAAAATTATCCTTTGTGAAGAAAATTGATATTGTGAACAGGATATCTTCATCGAGGAGATTTTCTGAAACTTCTACTGACGCAGAATTCTCAGAACAAATTTCCGATAAAGGAATTTTTTCATATAATTATGGTGCATCACTCACACAAATGCAGCAGATCAATGTTCCGGCAGTTCATGACCTGGGCATTTATGGGCAGGGCGTTCTTGTATGTGTTCTTGATGCCGGATTTAACAGGTTGACCCATGAGTCATTTTCAAATATGAATATTCTCGACAAGTGGGATTTTGTCAATAACGATCCCGATGTGGGTGATGGTTCTGATATGGGCGAGGGATCGCACGGAACGCAGACTCTTTCTACAATCGGCGGATTCAAAGAAGGGCAGTTAATCGGCCCTGCTTTCGGCGCCGATTATATTCTTGCAAAAACAGAAAACACTGACAGTGAAACACCGGTTGAAGAGGATAACTGGGTTGCCGGTATTGAATGGGCAGACAGTCTCGGGGCTGACGTTTCGTCAACTTCCCTTGGTTATATTGGTTTTGATTCGCCATATGTCGGTTATACATGGCAGGATATGGACGGAAACACCGCGGTAATTACGATTGCAGCAGACCTTGCGGTTAATAGGGGAATTGTTGTTGTTAATTCAGCCGGAAACGAAGGATATGATGCCACTCACAATACACTCGGCGCACCCTCAGATGGAGACAGCGTAATAGCAGTCGGAGCAGTAACATCTTCAGGAACAAGATCATCTTTCAGCTCTGTCGGGAATACAGTGGATGGCAGGATCAAGCCCGATGTTATGGCTATGGGTTCATCTGTTACAGTTGCCAGTCCATACAGCAATACAGGTTATACATCATCAAGCGGCACATCATTCAGCTGTCCGCTCGCTGCGGGTGTTGCAGCGCTCATAGTTTCTTTTAATCCTGCACTCACACCAATGCAGGTCCGGGATATTATGCGTTCAACTGCTTCAAATGCAGCCACACCCAACAGGGAGTATGGCTGGGGTATTCTGAACGCTTATGAAGCGATACTCATTTCAGGATCACCGGACAATGTTCCACCGGATCCTGTCAATGATCTGTCTGTTCTTAATATTACTTCAAATTCTCTTACTTTGCAATGGACTGCCCCGATGGATTCATCTGTCGGCGGGATAAAACAGTATGACATAAGAAAATCCACCACGCCAATCAACACATTGAATGATTTTAACAATGCTGATCAGGTTGTCTTCTCAGGTATTCCGGCAGAGCCTGGTTCATCTGAATTCATACTTATTGAGGGACTCGAATTTTCAACCACTTATTATTTTGCACTCAGGGCAGCCGATTTCTGGGAAAACTGGTCGGATCTGTCAAATCTTGCATCCGGTACGAGCCTTGCCGCACCTGTATTGGCAGTCGATCCTGAAAGCATAAGTCTTAATCTTAATCCGGGCGTTTCTGACAGCAGAACAATTACACTGACAAATAATGCAGGGTCTCCATCTACCCTCGACTATAACGTTGCACTTACGAACAACACTTTCCCGGGCGGAGATAAAATAGCTCTTAAGCTAAATTCAGCCGGACAGATAAAATTAGATTCGGGTGACAAAGAAGAAGATGGTGTTCTTTTCGGGTCAGGATTAAAAGGTTATGGCGGACCCGATATTTTTGGTTACGAGTGGATTGACAGTGATGAACCTGAAGGTCCGCAATATGTCTGGGAAGATATCGCTGCAACAGGAACTCTGGCTACTGACTGGACACCTACAGGATCATTTAATGCCAAGGACGAAGGCTATGCGGGTCCTTTTGCAATTGGATTCAGTTTTAAGTTTTACGGAGTGGAATATCAGAATGTTTACGCCAGTTCAAACGGATTTATTTCACTTATTAATCCCGGCGGCAATAGTTTTACAAATAGTCCGATTCCTTATGCAGATGATCCGAATGCATTCATTTCTCCGATCTGGGATGATCTCGATGGCAGCAGTACCGGGACAGTCCATTACAAACAGGATGGATCACGGTTTATTATCCAGTACACTGACTGGGGTGAATACTCAGCATCCGGTAAATTTACTTATCAGGTAGTTCTATACTCAAGCGGTAAAATATTAGTTTATTACAAACAACTCACCGGCGATCTGGTTTCTTCCACTGTCGGTATTGAAAACCATAATGGAAGTGACGGACTTCAGGTTGCTTACGGGGCTTCGTATCTTAAAAATAATCTCGCGGTAAAATATTCATCAGAACCCGACTGGCTTACGACAGGAGCCCTCAGCGGAACAATAACAACAGGGCACAGCGCCAATCTCGAACTGACTTTCAATACTGAAGATTTACCCCTCGGCGTTTATACAATGGATGTTGAAATAAGCTCGAATGATCCCGTGAATCCGCTGAAAGTTGTTCCGGTGACAATGCTTATTGGAGAAGGGGGACTCGTTACTGCATCGGGGGTTATGCAGGATGGCTGGAATCTTGTTTCCGTACCAGTAAATACGCAGAATATGGCTGCCGCTGATATATTTGATGAAGCAGTATCACAGGTATTCGGGTATGATGACGGCTATTATATGGCAGAGATGTTATCAAATGGAACAGGATATTGGGTCAAATACTCCGGCAACCACGATATTTCTCTTACAGGCACACAGCCCGGAGGCTCGGTTGCTGTTCAGGCTGGATGGAATATGATTGGCGGGTATGATACTGATGTCCCGGTCTCTTCTATCGTAAGCTCACCTGCCGGAATTGTCGTATCTGAATATTTTGGTTTCAATTCAGGATACGCAGTTGCAAATGCTCTGACAGCCTGGCATGGGTATTGGGTGAAAGTTTCTCAGGCGGGCGCTCTCTCTTTCAGTGCACCAAAGAATTCCGGAAAAAACACTGCCAATAAGTATGACGGCATGAGTAAAATCTCGGTCAGCAGCTTAGAAGGAGGAAACGGAGTGCTTTATATCAGCCGTCAGGCGGTTGCAGAAGCAAACTTTGAAATGCCTCCTAAATTTGCAGACGATGTTTTTGATGTACGGTTCGAAGACGGAACATTTGCTGCTGTAAGATCAGGTCTTCCGATTGAGATTTTGATCTCCGGAAAACCGGGGGTGATTAAAATCAGCGTTGATGAAAATGATCTGGTTCCATACGTTTTATCAAATGGGAAACTGACTCCTGCATCAGGGAGCGATGGTGTTTATACTATTAATAAATCAGCGGGCGACAGGATTTTTCTTAGTGAAAAAATGATTCCTGATAATTTCGAAGTTGCACAGAATTATCCGAATCCGTTTAACCCCTCGACAAATATCGGAGTAAGTCTTCCAGAGCAGGGAACAATTGAATTAAGAATCTTTGATGCGATTGGTCAGCAAGTTGAAATGAATACTTATGTGCTTGATGCCGGCAAGCATCAATTGAATTGGAATGCTTCAGCCTTCGGCGCCGGAGTGTATTTCTATACGGTTTCATACCGTGGGAATGACGGCAGCACAGGAATGCAGTCCAGGAAGATGATTCTTCTCAAATAAATTTTCGGCCCTAAATTTCTGATTAGAAGGCTGTCTCAAAAAGGCAGCCTTCATTTTATCTTTTCGATGGAAATAAAGCCAAAAAACCACAAATAATAAATCAACCGAGTTGTGAAATGATAATTTTCAAATACTCTTCGTGTTCCCCGGTAATAAAATTACAAAGAGTAAGCTGAAAAAATCCTACTTCATTATCTTTGTGTCCGGAGTGCCGAGTTCCTTCAGCAGTTCTGTCCCATCTCCGATATTCCCGACCACCCAAAGTACATAGCGGATATCAACCCCGATAGAGCGGCTGTAAGAATCATCCCATGCAAAATCGTTTATTGTAGCTTCGAATGC
>Ga0172368_10002167_pt1 | contig 25506 bp, 13 predicted proteins | sample Lak11m_FD_114540 | JGI IMG/M metagenome (GOLD analysis project Ga0172368, IMG submission 114540) | Freshwater microbial communities from Kabuno Bay, South-Kivu, Congo - kab_022012_11m | ecosystem: Environmental > Aquatic > Freshwater > Lake | place: Democratic Republic of the Congo: South-Kivu...
CACCGTGCCGGGGCCCAACGACTGGACGGGCCGCTTCGACTTCGCGATGAAGTGCAAGGAGGCCGTGCAGCGCCTGGGCGATCTGACGAAGATATGGATCATCGGCAACGAGATGAATCTGCGGGGCGAGGGAGGCATTCCGGCGGACTGGTATCTCAAGGTGTTCAACGGTCACGACGCCAACAACGTCTACGATCAAATCCGCTCGGTGCAGGGGGACGCGAAGATATGCCTCGGCGCGGTCGCTCCTAACAATTCCGACACCGACGCCTCCGGGCCGTACGACCACACGCGCGAGAAGTGGAAGAACTACTGGAACTACGTCGTCAACAACACCGGAATGAAGATCGACTGCTACGCCGTCCATGCCTACGGCGGGCGCCAGGGCGGGCAGCCGGGCGACTCGGGTTTCGACCCGGATCCGCGCGACGATCTGAATCTTCCCTACGGCTCGACTGCGGACACCGTCGACGTAGCCTGGGGCTTCAACGCCTTCCGGTTCTTCGTGGACGAAGTCGCGACCAAGATCGGCGATCTCCGGCTTCCGGTCTACATCACCGAGACCAACACGGGACAGACCGGCGCACCCCGGAACACGTACCGGCAGGGCTGGATGCAGGGCGCGTACGAGGCGATCGACACATGGAACAAGCTGCACTTCCAGAAGATCAAGACCCTGGCCTGGTTCGTCTACGACCCGGCCGGCGGCTGGGTCGACTACAGCCTGGCGACCCGCCAGGGCAACTGCGCGCAGGCCGCCGACGATTTCTCGGACGCGGCCGCGCACAACGAGTACCCGAACGACGCGGACACGCCCGATGCATACGTCTACCAGGTCAATGCCGGGGCAAGCAGCATGGGAGGAACGGATCCCAACGGCATCGTGCTCGGGTCGTACGCGGGCAAGCTCCAGGGATGGCGCGGCGAGGATCGGGACTGGAGTGGCGGTGGACCCGCGGGAACGCAGCAGAACTGGGCGGTCATTCAGACGCGGCACTTCGAGGCGACCGCCGACGGGAGCTACGGTTTCCGCACCGATTCCGCGGACGGTTCTTGGCTGTGGGTGGACGGACGCCTTGTCGTGGGCAATTCGGGCCTGCACGGCCAGCGCACGGTGCTGGGGACGATGCCGCTCACGGCTGGGTTCCACTCTGTCTTTGTCAAGTTCACCACGGGCGCCAATCGGGGCCATGCCTCGTACGAGTGGCAGCGTCCGGGCGCGGGCTGGGAGACCATTCCGGACGGGCACCCGAAGAAGGGGAATGCGACGGTCTACCGCCTCAATGTCGGCGCGACGCTGCTCGGAGACGCGGATCCCGCACGCATCGTGCCGGGTCAGTACGTCGGAAGCTTCGGTTGGAACGGCGTGCAGAAGGTATGGGGCGTCGGCCGTGGGCCTCTGGGCCTGACCGTGGACTGGATTGTCCAGCAGGGCGGCGTCTTCTGGGTCCCGTCGGACGGAATCTACGGATTCCGCACGGGGTCGTCGGACGGAAGCTGGCTCTGGGTCGACGGCCAAGTTGTCGTGGACAACCACAACCTGGGGCCGTTCAGTTGGGCGAGCGGCGCGAGACCGCTCGTGCGAGGGTGGCACATGATCTGGTTCAAGGGGTACTACCACTCGCAAGGCGTGTCGGCGCAGATGTCATACGAAGAGCAGCCGGCAGGTACCTCGCAAGTGGATCCGATGCCGATCTACTGAATGGCGTTGCCGAGGGGCGACCGCTTGTCAAAGGGATGCAACTCGCGCCAGATCCGGTTCGTCGTGCGGACCGGCGCGCGGCCCTCACCCCCGACCCCTCTCCACACGGGCCACAACCGCAATGCCCCTTCGATCGCACAGCGGCCCGGTGGAGAGGGGAGGGCTGCCGCTCCTGGAGCCGTGGCGCGGATATTCCCATCTGCGCGCCGTGCGGTTCCAACGCAGACGCACGATCAGACGCGCTCTGCTCCCCCTCTCCACTGGGCCGCAACCACGCGGGATCGAGCGTTGCGTATCGCGGCCCGTGTGGAGAGGAGGCGGGGGGGTGAGAAGTCGCCGTTCGCCCGCAGTGCGTGAAGCGGACAGGCACGCCTCAAAACAGCCTGCCGCCGTCTAAAGCCTTCCCAGAAGCCCGAGCAGTCCGTGCAGCGTCGTGTACGGCGACGGCGGACAGCCGGGAATGTAGAGGTCCACCGGCACGCCGAGGTCCACGCCGCTGCCCGCCTCGGGCAATCCCGCGAACGGACCGCCGGATATCGCGCACGCGCCGGCCGCGATGAGAAGCCTGGGCGAGGAAACCGCTTCCCAGGTCTTGCGCACCGCGAGCTTCATGTTCTCGGTGACGGGGCCGGTGACGAGGATTCCGTCCGCATGGCGAGGCGACGCGACGAACTGGATGCCGAACCGGCTCAAGTCGAAGACGATCGTGGACAGAACGTTCACGTCCGCCTCGCAGGCGTTGCACCCGCCGGCGCTCACCTGGCGCAGCCGGAGCGAACGCCCGAAAACGCGCCGGAGTTCGTCGCGCAAGGGCTGCAGAGGAAGCATCGACGCGGAGCCTGCGACGAGTCCCTCGCGCGTGCGCGACGCCAGCCGGAAGTCCAGCGCATGGGTGACGGCGCAGGAAGGGCAGGCGTCCACGCAATCGGTGCAGAAGAGGCATCTGCCCAGGTCGACGCTCGGTCCGCCCGAGGTGCCTTGCGCGATGGCCCGTGTCGGGCAGGCCTCCGCGCAGCGGGTGCACCCCGCCGGACAGAGCGACGGATTGAACAGCGGCCGCCCGCGGAATCGGTCCGGCAGGACGGGATCGCCGGCTGGAAAGGACACCGTGCGGTGCTTCTGGTGCAGCCGGGCTTCGAGGATCTTCAGCATCGGCGGCCTCTCAAAGGTCGTGCCCGCAGTACGAGAGATTGAAGCTCTTGTTGCACAGCGGGAAATCCGAAATCTGCTGGCGGCGAAGCGCCATCGCCAGACCCGTCCAGTTGTGGAACGAAGGGTCCACGACCTTGTAGGCCGAGAGCCGGCCCTCGCAATCCGTGAGGGCCGCATGGCATATCTCGCCCCGCCAGCCCTCCACCAGTGCGACGGCCAGCGACTCGGGCTCGGGCATCCGCGGTTCGGACCGGACCGGACCCGGAGGAAACTGCCGGAGCTGATCCCGGACGAAAACGGCCGAACGCTGTATTTCGCTGGCTCGCACCCGGGCCCGCGCGAAGACGTCGCCCGTGTCCCACGTCGATATCGGTATCTGTATGAACTGGTAGAGCCCCGACGGGAAATCCACGCGCGCGTCCAGCTCGATTCCGCAGCCCCGGGCCGGAGGCCCCACGAGTCCCAGCTCAAGCGCCGTCTGCGCCGAAATCTCGCCGGTTCCTTCGAATCGGGCGAGCACCGAGGCCGCGTCCCAGAGGAGCTCCACCGCCTCCGCCGTGTCCCTCGCGGCCGCGTCGAGCTTCTCAAGCATCGACGCCGCACGTGCTCCGTCGACGTCGAAAGCCGTGCCGCCGACGCGCACGAGCGAGCGTCCGAATCGGTTTCCGCAAAGCGCCGCGGTGAGATTGAGGAAGTCCCCCCGGAGCCTCCCGCAATACGAGAGGGTCGGCAGGAAGCCGACGTCGCCGGCCAGCGCGCCGAGATCGCCGACGTGGTTGGCGAGCCTCTCGAGCTCCAGCGCGATGGCCCGCAGCGCCATCGACCGGGCAGGGACAGCGGTGCCGCCCAGCGCCTCCATCACCTGCGCGTACGCGGTCGCGTGGCCGATGGTCGTGTCGCCGGCGGCGGTCTCCATGCGGTGCAGGGCGAGCGCGTCCGGGCCGCCGATCATCGCGCGCTCGACGCCGCGGTGCTGGTAGCCCAGCGCGATTTCGAGGCTCAGAACCTCCTCGCCGTGACACTGGAAGCGGAAATGCCCGGGCTCGATGACGCCGGCGTGGACCGGCCCGACGGCGACCTCGTGAACCTCCTCGCCTTCGACTCGGAAGAAGTCCGTCACGCACGGCAGCAGCGGTTCGGCAGGATCCCGGCCGAACGCGTCCGGCGCCTGGCGGTAGGCCCGGTGGTAGCGCACGGGCTTGAGCCAGGGGTGTCCTTCGGGCCGCACGTTCCACTGTTCGGCGATTTCCCGCTCGAACATGTGAGCCGCCGGGCAGTCGGGCGTCATGGAGGGGAAGGAATCGGCGACGTCCGTCGCGAACGGGAAGAGCACCGACGAGCGCGGATCCGCGAGGATCGCGAGCAGGCGGACCGCCTCGCCGGCGGGCATTCCGAAGAGCGCCGCGAGGCGGGCGCCAGCGCGCACCTCCTCCACGACGCGCTCGCGGAATGCACGCAGCGGGAACACGGGGAGCGCGGCCAGCGGCATCGCGCCGCCGTTGTGAACACAGCCCGCACGCGGAGCGGGCAGAGGGGTCGCGAGGCTCACGGGCGGACCTCCAGTGCGCGTGCGGCGCCGTGCAGCAGGGTGTCCAGCGGACGGGGCACATGGATGCCCAGCGCGAGCACGCAGAGGGAAAGAGCTATGGGAGGGCCCACGGCCAGCCAGAGCTCGCGTCCGCGGTCGCGCTGCACGCGCTCGGAAGGCTCCCCCTGGGCCATGCGCAGCACCGACGTCGCCATGCCCACGAACGCGAGCGCCAGCAGCGCGAGGAAGAGCGCTCCCACGCCGCCGCGCCCGAGGTCGAAGGACGCCTTGACGATGACCAGCTCGCTCAGGAAGGGGCCGAAGGGCGGCGATCCCGTGATCGCGAGAAATCCCGCGATCCACAGGGCGCCGGTGATCGGCAGCGCGCGCACGACGCCGCGGACCTCGCGCGTGGACTTGCTGCGGTAGGCGGCGAGGATGTTGCCTGCCGCAAGGAAGAGCGCGGCTTTGGCGAGGGAATGATTGACCGCGTGCAGCAGCGCGCCGAACGTCGCCGCGCCGCCCAGGCCCACGCCCACGGCGAGGATTCCCATGTGCTCCACGCTGGAATAGGCGAGCATCCGCTTGTAGTCGCGCTGGCCCAGGATGAAGACGCCCGCGACCGCCATGGACACGAGTCCCAGGAGGACGAGCGTTCCTCCGCCCCACGCGCCCAGCCCCGCCGCGCCGAGTACCTGGAGCGCTCGCAGCAGGCCAAGGAAAGCGCAGTTGAGTAGCGCGCCGGAGAGAAGCGCCGAGACGACCGACGGAGCCTCGCTGTGTGCGTCGGGAAGCCACGTGTGCATGGGGGCCAGGCCCATCTTCGTGCCGTAGCCCACGACCAGCAGGAGAAACGCCGCGCGCAGCCAGGGACGGTGCAGGAACGAGGCTGCGCCGACGAGATCCTCCAGCACCAGCGGGACGCGCCCGAGTCCGGGTGCGGACGCCGCCACCGCGAGGAAGTAGTTTCCGAGCAATGCCAGTGCAATGCCGACGGAGCATATGAGGAGGTATTTCCAGGTTGCCTCCAGCGACCGGTGGTGGCGGTGGAAATAGATGAGCGGCGCGCTCGCGAGCGTCGTTGCCTCGATGGCGACCCAGAGAAGCCCGAAATGGTGGCTCGCCGCGACGAGGGTCATGAACGAAAGGAAGAGCAGCAGGCAGCCGGTGAAGACGGCCTCGGGCGCATTGCGGAAGAGGAATCCCTCCTCGAGATCCTCGCGGGCGCCCGGATTCTCGCGCTCCAGGTATCCGATCGCGTACACGGAAGCCGCGAGGAACAGCGCGCTCGTGACCGACAGGAAGAGCAGCCCCGGCGCGTCCAGCGCGAGCCAGGCGCCCGGCGCCGCGACGGGCGTGCGCACCCACGCGGCCACGGTCCCGGCGGCGTGCGCGAGCGCGGTCGAGACGAGCAGCACGCGGCGCGGACGGTGCGCGCGCAGCGCGAAGGCGAGCGCGCCGCAGAGCGCCGGCACCAGCACCAGGAAGGCGATCACGCCTCGTCCCTCAGGACCGAGAGCTGGTCCGCGTCGATGTGGTCGAATTCACGTCGGATGTGGAAGATGAGGATTCCCATGACGAAGACGCCCACGAACACGTCCAGGAGCACGCCCATCTCGACGAGCAGCGGCTCGTCGCGGGCCATGCCCACTCCGGCCGTGTAGATGCCGTTTTCCAGGACCAGATAGCCGAGGACCTGCGAGAGCGCTTTCCTCCTGCTCACGATGAGGAAGAGTCCGGTGGACGCGGTGAAGAGCGCCACGGGCACGAGCAGCGGGGAGGCGACGGGCCCCGGCAGCGGAAGCGAGGAGCCGAGTTCGACCGCGCCCCCGAGCGCCAGTGTCCCGACGAGCACGGAGGTCGTGTACCCGACGAACGGCTCCACCTCGCGCCGCACGCCGGCGTCGCGCTGCGCGCGCAGCAGAAGCCACGGGAAGGCGACGCCGCGCAGCAGGATGCTCGCCGCCGCGAGCAGCAGCGAGTGTGCGCCCGCCGCGCCCTCGACGCCGCCCGGCATCAGTGCGGGCAGGAAGCCCAGCGCCACGCCCTGCACCGCCACGATGCGCGTACACGCGCGAAGCCGGCTGGAGCCCAGCAGGAGCAGGCTCGTGAGGACCAGGAGGATCATCAGCGCGTCGACGCCGGTTCTCATGGAATGGAACCTCGCCCCTGCGCGCCGCACCCGGCGTCTGTGAGACTCCCGTTCACCGCCGCACCAGAAGCCACGCGAGCAGCGACAGCGCTCCCGCGCCCGCGAGCACCTGCGGCACGCGCACCAGACGCAGCCTTGAGGTGACCGACTCGACGAGGCCCGTGCCGGCCGCGAGCACCGGGAGAGCTGCGGCCGCCGCGAGAGCGTCGAGCACATCGGAAGCGCCGAAGGAAGGCAGCAGCACGCCGACGACCACGGCTCCGAGCACCCACAGCTTCAGCGACGCGGCGTATTCGACGAAGGCGAGGTCGGGCCCGCCGTGGTCGAGCACCATGACCTCGTGGATCATGGTCAGTTCCAGGTGCGTGTTCGGGTCGTCGAAGGGAATGCGCGCGTTCTCGCACAGGAACACCGCGGCCAGCGCCGCCGCGACGAGCGCCAGGGCCGGTCCCGTCGCGCTCCATGCGGTGGCGCTGGGCCCGGCCAGCATCGCCGAGAGGGAGAGCCCGCCGGTGCCCGCGGCGACCGCGCCCATGCCGACGAGCAGCGCGGGCTCCGCCAGCGCGGAGAACTGCACTTCGCGGCTGGCACCCATCCCCTCGAACGCGGAGCCCGTGTCGAGTGCGGCCGAGACGGTGAAGAAGCGCGCGAGGGCGAGCAGATACGCGAACAGCACGAAATCGCCGTCGAACGCGAGCGGCGCCTTCCAGCGCCCGAGCGGCACGATGAGCAGCGCGACGAGGACGGCTGCGAGCGACAGGGTCGGACCCGCGCGGAAGACCCACGTGGTGGTGCGCGAGTAGACGGCCCCGCGGCGCAGAAGCCGGGCGAGATCGTAGTATGTCTGCAGCAGCGGTGCCCCTGTGCGCCCCGCGACGCGCGCTTTCACGCGGTTCGCGATGCCGGGCAGCAGCGGCGCCAGCACGAGCGCCAGCAGGGGGTGCAGGAGAGAGGCTGCGGTCACGGTGCCCCCAGCCGGAAGACGAGGAGCGCCACGAGCGTGGCGGCGACGTAGAGGACGTAGACCTGCACGCGTCCGCCCTGGAGGCGGCGCACCGGCGCGACGGCGAGCGAGAAACGCTCGAAAAGAGGCTGGAACAGGCGCTCGCGGGCGAGGTCCGAGGGCTCGGTCGCCACGGACGAAGGAGAGGGGAAGAGCCCTGTCGGCCTTCTGGATCGCCCTCGCATGGGGAGAATGGCGCGGAAGAGCATGGTCAGCGGACGCGCGAACGACGTGCCCGTGTACTGCATGCGCGCCGTGGGGGCCGCGTAGCCGCAGTCCCAGATGACGGCCTCGCGCACTTCGCGGCCTTCCAGGAGTTTCGCGCGCAGCAGGGCGAGCGCACCGGCCGCGACGGCGAGCACCAGCGACGCCAGCGTCACGGAGGCGAGCGTGCCCGCGGCCGCCTGCACGGAGTCGGTGCCCCCCGGGCCGCCCTCCGGCAGGAGCACCGACACGGCGGGTGCGAGCAGGGGCAGCAGCGCAGGTGCGAGCAAACCGGAAGCGATGCAGAGTACTGCAAGCACCGTCGTCGACAGGCGCATGGCGGGTGCAGGGTCGCGGGCATCCTGCACGCAGGGCGTTCGCCCCGCCCCGAGGAACGCGGTGCCGAATGCCTTCGCGAACGCCGCGGAGGCGATGCCGCCCACGAGCACCAGGGCCACGATCGTCGCCAGCGCCGCCGGGGATCCGGACGCGGCACCGCGGTACGCGGCGACGTAGAGCAGCAGCTCCGCGGGAAATCCGTTGAGCGGCGGCAGGCCCGACGCAGCGACGGCGCCGACGAGGAACGCGGCGCCCGTCGCGGGCATCGTCTTGAGCAGGCCGCCCAGCCGCTCGATCTCTCGCGTGCCCGTCGCGTGCAGCACCGAGCCCGCCGCGAGGAAGAGCGTGCCCTTGAAAAGCGAGTGGTTCACGATGTGCAGGAGCGCTGCTGCAAAGCCCAGGGCGGCGACGGCGGGGTGGCCGGTGGCGCGCCCGAGCAGGCCCGTGCCGACGCCGAGCGCGGCGACGGCGACGTTCTCGACGCTGGAATAGGCGAGCAGGCGCTTGAGATCGCGCTGCGCCAGCGCCAGGAGCACGGCGGGCACGGCACCTGCGCCGACTGCGAGCAGCAGCCCTCCCCACCACGCCGGCGGCGCGGGCAGGAGCGTCAGCATCCGGAGCAGGCCGTAGAGACCCGTCTTGACCATCACGCCGGACATCACCGCGGAGACGTGGCTCGGGGCGGCCGGATGCGCCTCCGGAAGCCACACGTGCAGCGGCATGAAGCCCGCTTTCGTGCCGAAGCCCGCGACCGCGCACAGGAAGACGGCCGCGGCGCCGGAGGCCGGGACGGCGAGGCGGTCGAAGTCCATGCTGCCCGAACCGCGCGACAGGAGCATGAACATCGCGACGAGGAACGCCGTGCCCAGGTGCGTCGCGACGAGGTAGGTCCAGCCGGCCCGCCGCACGTGCTCGTCCGTGTCGTCGGTCGCGACCAGGAAGAACGACGCGAGCGACATGATTTCCCACGCGACGAGGAAGAGGATCCCGTTGCGCGCCGCGGCGACCATCGCCATGCCCGCGACCAGCAGATCGTAGAAGAACCAGTGCGCTCCCGGAGAGTGTCTCGCGTGGCGCATGTAGCCGGTGCCGTACACCGCCGCGACCGCCGGGAGAAGGAAGACGGGCACCAGGAAGACGGCCGACAGCGCGTCGATTCCGAGTGAAAACGACCCGTACGGCACGTTCCAGGAAACGTTCAAGGGTGCCGCGGGCAGGCCGCACAGCACACCCGCGGCGGCGCCCAGACCGAGTGCGCCGCCCGCGACGGCCGCGCCCGCGCCGACGCGGGGCGCGTGGCTTCCCGACAGAGGCGCGGCGAGCGCGCCCGCCGCGAGCACCGCGAGGGCGGCGAGGAACAGCGCGGTCATCCCGCTGCCCCGGCGCGAGGCCGCGCCGCCGACTCCACGCGTCCCAGCTCGGCGACGAGCTCGTCGCGCGACCCCTGCCGCACGAGCAGCGCGTGGAGCGCCGGATCGCGCAGCGCGAAAGCGAGCCTCGAAAGCAGGTGCAGGTGCGCACGCACCGTCGGGCTGATGAGAGTGAAGAGAGTACGCACAGGCTGCCCGTCGAGCGCGCCGAAGTCCACCGGCGTGTCCAGGAAGCAGAGGGTCACGGACGGCCGCGCCACGTGCAGCACGATGGGGTTGCGCACGTGCGGAATCGCGATGCCGCCGCCCACGCCGGTGGAGCCCAGAGCCTCGCGCGCCATGAGCACGCGCAGCAGGAACCCGCGGTCCACCTGTTCGGGCAGCCGCAGAAGCTCGACGACCGAGTGCATGACGGTCTCGAGCGTGGTGCCGCCGACGCGGTAGTGCACGCCGCCCGTCTGGAGCGCTTCCAGGAGGCCCGGCAGGGGAGAGGCATCGGTCTCGGGTTCCTGCAGGATCTCCGGCGCCACGCCGATGCGCCGCGAGGTGGCCCATTCCAGGATCTCCGCGCGGTTGAACCGGTACTGCTCGTTGACGCGGTAGGCCGGAATGCTCCCCTGCTGGATCCACCGGTAGATGGTCTTCTCGGACACCGAGAGGAGCTTCGCCACGTCGCGGACCATGAGTTTCATGTCGGGCACCGTCCCGGCGACCGCCGGGCTGGACAACGGTGGACAACCTAGCGGCGATGTCCTGGCAGGGTCAAGGCGATTGTGCCGACACCGAAAAAGGCCAGTCGCTACCGCTGGTTGGGCGCGCAGCGACGGCGATGGATGCTCCCGAAGCGACGCCGGGAGGTCGTCCGAGCCCTTTGCCGCGACCGCGATTGGACAGATCGTCGAGCACGGTCCCGTCGCGAATCCCGCGCCGTCGGGAAGGCTCCAAGGGCCGGGGGGGGAGGTCGGAATGGACGACATGGAGATCACGTTTCCGGGCGGGAAGAAGGTGGACGCGCGCGTCGGCCCGCACGTGGTGCGCACGGATCAGCCCGTCGAGTCCGGGGGAGAGGGCTCCGCGCCTGCGCCGTTCTCGCTGTTTCTCGCCTCCATCGGGACGTGCGCGGGCATCTACGTGCTGGGGTTCTGCCGGAAGCGGGGCATTGCGACGGACGGCATCCGGCTCGTGCAGCGTGCCCGATTCGACCCGGAGAGCGGCGTGCTGGCGGGGGTGGACGTCGACGTCGTGGTGCCGCCCGCGTTCCCGGCGCAGTACCGCGACGCCCTCGTGCGCGTGGCGGAGCAGTGCGCGGTGAAGAAGGCGATACAGGCGCAGCCGGAGTTCGCGGTGCGCACCGTGGTCGCCGGGTGACGCGGCGGTTGAATGTGAACAGGAATCGGGCCATCGTGTCCGCGGTCCCTCGTGTCCGCTCAGCCCGAGGGGAGCGGGCGCGGCTCTTTGCGCCCGCGGACACGAGGGCCCGCTCCCCTCGGGCTGAGCGGGTACCAGGAACCGATTCGTGCTCACGCTCTTCAGACATCGAAGACCTCGCTGGGCGCGTCCTGCGCCGCGATGCTCAGGGCCAGCGACGCGGGGCTGTCGCGATGCTCGCGATCGAACGCCGCCCGCGCGAGGTCGGGCGTGTTGTTGGTCTGCGACAGGTGCCCCAGCACAACGCGCCGCAGCCCGGCGTGCACCACCCGTCCGGCGAGTTGCGCACCCTCCTCGTTCGACAGGTGCCCGCGCGAGCCGAGAATCCGGCGCTTGAGCGGCGCGGGGTAGGGCCCTTCCACCAGCATCCGGCGGTCGTGGTTGTGCTCGGCCACGAGCAGATGCACGCCGCACAGGTTCTCCACCACCGAGCGCGACACGTACCCCATGTCCGTCGCGATGCCCGCGGCCCGTCCGTCGGCGGCCTCGATCCGCAGCGCCACCGGGTCGGTGGCGTCGTGCGGCGTCGAGAACGCGTGAACGCGGAAGCCCGCGGCGTCGAACGGCTCGCCGGCCTGCACCGGGCGCGCCAGCGCGGCCGGGAGCCTCGCGAACGCGGCGAGGGTCCCGGCGGTCGCGTATAGCGGAACCTCCAGCTTCCTCGCCAGCGTTCCGGCCGAGCCCGTGTGGTCGCTGTGATCGTGCGTGATCACGAGCGCGGCGATCCGCTTCTCGTCGCAGCCCGCCGAAGCGAGACGCCGTCTCAGTTCGGGAACCGTGAGGCCGCAATCGACGAGGAGCGCCTGCCCGCCGTGCTCGAGGTAGGCGGCGTTTCCCGCGCTGCCGCTGGCGAGTAGGCACAAGCGCACGGGGGCATCCTGCCCCGTCGCGGGGTCGGCTGCAACCGCGCGGTCACGCCGGCCGTGTCGGCGCGTCCGGCGGGAGAAAGCCCCGACGCAGCACGGCTCCGCCGGACGCGGCCCTGCTTGTCCGGCCCTGTCGATCGGGATACCGTCGCTCCACACGCAGCGCACCGCGCGCCGCCCGGAGAGCCGATCGATGCAGACCCGCCTCGTCAGCGCCGCCCTGATCCTCGCGCTTCTCCCGTTTCCGGCGCGCTCGCAGGTGCCGCGTCTGACCGGCTATCAGGGCCGCCTGCTGCGCGCGGACGGCACCGCCGCGACGGGCACCGCTTCCGTCGGCTTCGCGGTCTACTCCGCCGAGACGGGCGGCAGTTCGCTGTGGAACGAGACGCAGACGCTCGGGCTGTCCGACGGCTACTACGCGACGTTCCTCGGTCTCGTGACCGCGCTGCCGGAGGGAATGTTCGACGGCGAGACGCGCTGGCTCGAGGTCAAGGTCGGCGGGGAGACGCTGAGCCCGCGCCAGAGGATCGGCGCGGTGCCGTTCGCGCTGGCGGCGCAGGCGGTGCGCGGCGGCGCGGCGGATGTATCGTCGCTGAAGGTGGGAGGCCAGACGGTCGTCGACGCGGCGGGGCGCCTGGCGGGGAACGCTCGCTACGTCGCGGGCGCCGGCATCGCGGTGGACGATGCTTCACAGACGGTTTCGCTCAAGTCCTGCCCGTCGGGGCAGGCGCTGCTGCACGACGACCGGACGTGGCAGTGTGCGCCGGCGGGGTCGGGCACCGTGATCTCCGTGAGCGCTGCCGCCCCCCTGACGGTGGGCGACGCGACCTCGACGCCGCACATTTCCATGCCCCAGGCGACCGGGTCCACGGCGGGCTACCTTTCGTCGCTGGACTGGGGCCGTTTCGACGCGAAATACGGGGCGGCGACGCAGTGCGGCGGCGATCTCGGAGGGACCTTCGGCTCTCCGGTCGTCGCGCGGCTGCAGTCGCGCCCCGTTTCCGCGAACCAGCCGCAGGCGGGACAGGTCCTCAAATGGTCGGGCGCCCAGTGGGAGCCCTCGACGGACGAGTCCGCGCCGGGCACGGTGACGCTCGTGAAGGGAGTGGCACCGCTGGCCGTGTGGAACGGGACGAGCACGCCCGAGATATCGATTGCGCCCGCGACGGCTTCGGCGGACGGATACCTCGCGTCGCCCGACTGGAGCCGTTTCAATGCGAAATACGATGCCTCGTCCCAGTGCGGCGGCGACCTCGCCGGAGTCCTCGCCGCGCCGCTCGTGACGGCACTGCGCGGAGTCGAGGTGGCCTCCGCCGTGCCCTCGACCGCGCAAGTGCTGCGTTTCGACGGAACGCGGTGGGTGCCCGCTTCGCTGGCGATTTCGGACGTGGGCGGCCTGTCGTCGGGATACGTCGACCTGACCGGAAACCAGATCGTCGACGGTACCAAGACCTTCACCTCGGCGCCCGTGTTCGGTGCGGCCCTCGGGACGTCGAGCGGAGGCATCGGGACCTCGACGGCGTCGGCCAATGCAGTCTTTGCAGGTCCCGCGGCCGGCGGTTCCGCAGCCCCGTCGTTCCGTTCCCTCGGTGCGGAAGACATTCCGGGTCTGGACGCGTCGAAGATCTCGTCGGGGACGCTTGGAGTGGCGTACGGCGGCATCGGCACGGCGACGGCGTCGGCGAACACCCTGTTCGCGGGACCCGCGGGCGGCGGCGCGGCGGCGCCCGCATTCCGCACGCTCGGCACGGCCGACATTCCCGGTCTGGACGCCTCCAAGATTGCCTCGGGCACGCTGGGCGTGACCCGCGGAGGCACCGGGACGTCCGTTCAATTCTCGCCGGGAAGCATTCTGTTCGCGGGTTCGGGTGGCATCTATTCGGAGAATAATCCGGGGCTGTTCTGGAACGACGCCGCGGGCCGGCTCGGCGTGGGGACGGCCGTGCCCGGCTACCGCCTCGACGTGCAGGGCGTTGCACACGTGTCCGGAGATCTGCGAGCGGACGGAACGCTCTACGCGGGAGGCATCCAGGGAAACCTGACGGGCAACGTGACGGGCAATGTCACGGGGAACGTGACGGGCTACATGATCATGACGGACGGCGCACCGACGCAGGCCGGCGCGGTGCGGTTCTCGGGCGGCCATTTCCAGGGATACGACGGCTCGCGCTGGCTGAACCTGGACAACGTGCCTCCGCCCCTGGTCAGCGGCATTTCGCCCGCGCTGGGCTCCACGGCGGGAGGAACGGTCGTCACGATCACCGGGTCCAATTTCCAGCCGCTCTCCGGCACGACGCTCGTGGCCATCGACACGGGCAACTGCACGGGTGTGAACGTGACCAGCACCACGAGTATCACTTGCACAGCGCCCGGCAGTTCGAGCACCGGGGCCAAGGACGTGAGGGTGACGAATCCGGACTACCAGTCTGGCACGCTTGCCGGAGGCTTCACGTACCACAAGCCTCCGGTCATGAGTTCGCTCTCGACCCTGACGTTCTCGACGCTGGGCGGCACGGCGGTGACCATCAACGGCTCCGATTTCGTCGCGACGCCGACGGTCCTGTTCGGCAGTGCTTCCGCGACGAGCGTCACGTTCGTCAACTCGGGCCAGCTCAACGCGGTTGCGCCGGCCGGAAGCTCCGGGTCGGTAGACGCGACGGTCGTCAATCCGGACGGTCTTTCGGCGACGGCCGGCGGGTATGCCTACCACGTGCCTCCGGCGGTCACGTCGGTTTCGGCGGCGAGCGGCCCCACCACCGGCAGCATTCCCGTCACGGTCAACGGCAGCGGATTCACCGGGACCCCGAGCGTCCGTTTCGGCACCCTCACGGCGACGGTCGGCTCGGCCACCGCGACGCAGCTCGCCGTGACGCTTCCAGCGGGCGGCACCGCCGGTTCCGTGTCGGTGACGGTCGCGAATCCCGATGGTCTGTCGGGCAGTGCGAACGTGTTCACCTACGAAACGCCGGGATCCTCCACCGCGTCCGCCCTGACGGCATGCCTTGCGCTCAAGAACGCGGGACTCAGCACGGACGGCTCGTACTGGATCGACCCCGACGGATATGCCACGGGCAATGCTCCGTTCCAGGAATACTGCGACATGACGAACGGCGGCTGGACCCGGTGCCTGGCGTCGCATTACTGGTCGACGTTCCCCACCGGATGGACCAAGGGAAGCTGGGTTTCGTCCAAATGGAAGACCGGCTCGACCTACGTGCTCGACAACACGATTTCCGGCTCGAGTTTCGGCAATTTCTGCACCGACCTGACCTCCGTCTCCACGCAGATTCTGGGCGAGGCGACGTATCCCTCCGGATTCGGGACCAATTTCCGCACGCAGGCGCTGACGCTTCCGGCGAACTTCTTCACGGCCGGAGGCTTCCAGAGGACCCAGGGAGGCAGCACCAACGACGCCATCGGCATCGACAGCGCCAAACAGGGGCTCTGGCCGCAGGGGTGCACGTCGCAGTACACGGCCAACGTCAACCAGAGCATTCAGTCGTTCTGCATCAGCAGCGCCAGCTACTACCAGAGCCAGCACACGGGATGGACGCTCAACCTGTACACCTCCTGCCCCGACTCGCCCAGCCAGCCGTGTACGTGCTCGCAGAGCAGCTACTGCGGCGGGTCGAACATGAACGAGCGGCAGATCGTCATGATACTCTATCTGAAGTAGTGGACCTGCGGTCCGGGATTGTCTCCGGTCACAGCTTCATGATGTACGCGAGCTTGTAGTACGGCGGCAGGAAGCTGGACGAATCGGTGGTGCCCGACGCGACGCCGCCGCCCGGGTTCTGGATCGAAATGCCCGTGCCGACGCTCTGCACGTACGCACCGGCGGAGCCCGGGCCCCAGTTGTCGGCCCATTGGTTCCAGCTTCCCGCGTCGGCCCAGAGGCCGTATTTCTGGCTCTGCTGGCCGCACCCGGTGCCGTTTCCGTCGTCGCGCGGAGCCGACGAAACCCAGTGCGTGTGGCCCGGGTCGCTGATCGGGTGCGTGTGGTTGGGAACCTGCGAATACGTGTGCGTGTGCGTCGGCGCGCCGCCCGTCGCGCCGGGGTTCTCCGAGGCGGCCGTGCCGTAGATGAACCTCCCGCGAAGGTCGGGGGTCGCGACGGAGCCGCCGGCGGGAGAGGTGTACGTGCCGCCGTCGCACAGCGCCCAGCCGGCCGGAATCGTCGCGAGCGTGCCCGACCACATCGTGATGACCCCGCGCGGAAGAAGGTCGTTGCCGAACTCGCGCACCTTGCCGTTGAAGCTCACCGCGCCCGCGTCGCGGTATGGCGCGAGCCTCCGGATGACCGCGCCGCCCCAGTACGTCGGTATCGTGCCCGATGTGTAATTCACTATGACATACGGGCGGACGTAGCGCACCGGGCCGCCGTCGCTGCCGTTGTACGGCGCGTGCGAGCTCGCCAGCGTGATCGTCCCGGAGTATTTCGTCCAGGTGCTGTTTTGCGCCACCGTGACGCCGCCGGCGACGAAGTAGCTCAGCCCGAGATTCCCCGCGACGTCGCGCTTGTCCTTGTCGGACTGCGCGACGCCGAAGTAGAAGGCGCCCGCCGTGCCGGTGGAGCCCGTCTGACGCATGGCCCAGATCTCGCCGTAGAGCGTCTCGCCCGCCTGCACCGGCACGAAGTCGGCGGCGAACTCGACGTAGCCTGCCGAAAGCGCCACCTTGCCGAACGGCGGCGAAGTGCTGTTCACCGTCACGAACGTGGGTGCGGTGCCCCCGCCGAGAGAATAGGGGAACTGGCCCGCCTCGAAGAAACTCTGCGGCGCCCAGTAGATCCCGTCGTCGTGGCGGAACGTCGGGTCGAGGGTCACGCCGCGCACCCGCAGCGCTCCGGCGACGTCCAGCTTCGCCCCCGGCGTCGTCGTGCCCAGGCCCACGTTGCCGTTCGAGTCGATGATCGCCTGGCGCGTGCCGGCCGTGACGAAGTTCAGGGTCCCCGACGCGCCGCCGTCGCCGAAAATGCCTGAATCCGAGCCGGATCCGAATCCGCCCGAGCCGGAGAAGCGGATGCCGCCATTGGCGATTTCGAGCGCGGAGTTCGGCGACGCCGTGCCGAGCCCCAGTCGTGCGTTCGAGTCGTCCCAGAATAGCTTCGCGTTGTTCTGCGAGTAGACGCCGGAGGCGTCGGCGAAGACCACCGACCCGGTCGTGAAGGTCGATGCACCGGTGCCGCCGTTGCCGACCGGCAGCGTTCCCGAGACCTCCGAGCCGAGGCCGACGAGGCCCGCCGTGAGTGCTCCCGTGCCGCTGCCGTGCACCACGCCGGTCAGCGCCGTGGCGCCAGTGCCGCCGTGGCCGACCGGCAGCGTTCCCGAGACCTCCGAGCCGAGGCCAACGAGGCCGGCCGTGAGCACTCCGGTACCGCTGCCGTGTACAACGCCGCTCAGCGCGGTCGCGCCCGTGCCGCCGCTGCCGACCGGCAGTGTCCCCGAGACCTCGGATTCGAGGCCGACGAGGCCCGCCGTGAGTACTCCAGCACCGCTGCCGTGTACCACGCCGCTCAGCGCGGTGGCGCCCGTGCCGCCCTGGGTAACGCCCAGAGTGCCGGTGGACACCTTCGACATGTCGAGCGCCGGAATGTCCGACGCCGCGAGGGCGCGGAAGCCCGGCTGCGCGTCGGGAGCGGCCGCGGGGCCCGCGAACACCGTGCCCGCCGGCGCCGTGCCCGTTCCGGTGCCGCCGCTCGCGACGCCCAGCGGCGTGCCGAAGACCGGTGCCGCGGTGAAGGTCTTGGCACCGCCGATGGACTGCGCGCCGGTCAGGTCGAGATAGCCCGACGAAAGGCCGCCCACGTCCGAGACGAGCAGCGACGCGGGCGCCCAGCGCGAGCCGTCGAAGCGCAGCAGCTGCGCCTGCGCCGGCGCCGCCGGGTCCACGCCGACTCCCTGCAGCTTCGCCACCTGCGGACTCAGATACGTGCCCGCCAGATCGCCCGTACATTGAGTGGATGAGTCGTACTTGGCGTCGAACCGCGCCCAGTCGCCCGAGGCGAGGCAGCCGTCGGTCGAGGCGCTGGCGGGAGCGACCGAGAGCTGCACGCTCGTCGCCGAGGTCTGCGCCGTGAGCGGTGCGACGGCCGTCACCGCGGTCAGCGTGCCGCCCGAGTCGAGATCCGCCGACGGCTCCCACTGCGAGCTGGACGCGTTCCACTTGAGCACCTGCCCCGCCGCGGGCGGGGTCGCCGCGACCGCGCGCGACTGCAGCCGCGCCACGACGGGGGCAGCGAGCAGGCCCGACAGGTCGCCGCCGCACTGCGTCTGCGCGCCGTATTTCGCAGCGAAAAGAGACCAGTCCGGCGACGAGAGGTATCCGGAAGAGGCCGACCCGGACTGCGTCATCGACAGCACCGGCGACGAGGATCCGTCGACGACCGACAGCGGCGCAGAGGCGTCCACCCGTGTCACCGTACCCGGGTTCGGAGCGACGCACTGCCAGGTCGAAGCGTCGCGCACAAGTGTCTGCCCCGCAGGGCAGGCGGGCAGCGACAGCGTCTGGGTCGCGTCGTCGACGACGATGCCGGAACCTGCCGCGTAGCGGGCCGGCCCCGCGAGGCGCCCGTTCTGATCGATGACGGTCTGAGCGCCCACCTGGAGCGAAGTGACCGCCGCGCTGCCGCCCGCGACGCTCGAGGCGACGATCGCGTGCGGAATCGAGCCGATCTGCTGCCGAGGCGAGAGCGTTTCCGCACCCACCCGGACTTCGAGCCAGCGCCCGGTTCCGTCGAAGAGCCCGTCCGGCTGGGGCGCGACGAGGCCCAGGAACGTCGCGTAGTAGCCGTCCGAAAGTCCGAGCGTCTGCGTCTCGCTCCAGAGCGGCGCGCCTCCGTTTTCCGCGGAGAACAGGCTGAAAGTCACCGAGGTGGTGCCCGTGGCGGCGGTGCCGTCGGACCGGAGCAGCCGCCCCTGGTAGCCGACCGGCCGGGGAACGGCAGCGCTTTCGGAAAGGGGAGCCAGGCCCAGGAGCAGGACGACGATCGGGAAGCTGTTCCGGTGCATTCGCTTCGTTGCCTCCGCGGGATGAAAGACCAGCGCATGCCTCGCACGGCAGAATAGCGGAAGCCGGCTCGGGTGTCCAAGTCTTTCCACTTCGACGAGCTCTCGCCGATCCCGCCGTCGAGCACCCGGAATCGCGCGTCTTTGCCGCGAAAACGCGCACGTTCCGCAGATCCGAGGCGCCGGCAAGGGCATTGCGCCCCGCGTCTCCGCTTGCTTTCCGGAGGGGCACGACCGACCGTCGGCGTGAGGACGGGCGCTCGCCCATGCACCCAGGCAGTCCTCCCGCCCTCCGGTGCGGCACGGTGCCGCGCTTGCCGGGCGCCGGACCCCGGGCTACGGTCGGCCCGCCCCGAGGGCAGCAGGCGCCGCGCCGGATGGGCTGCATCCGGACGGAACCGGCGCGGATCGCGGGCGGGCGGAGACGACAATGAAGCGCACGATTGCGGGAACGCTGCTCGCGGCGTCGGTTCTGGCGGCCTGCGGCGGCAACGAGCAGGCGCCCGAGGTGAAGTTCCTGGCCACGGGCATCATCGTGGGGCGCACGCTCGTCGCCGACGAGTCGGGCACCCATTCGGTGGGCGGCGTGGTCGTGTCGGTGCGCGGCACGGCGGCGCGCGCGATCTCCGAGCAGGACAAGCGATTCGCGCTCACCGGCATCCCTCTGGGTGAGCACGAGGTCGTCTTCGACTACCTGCCCGACGCCTCGGGGACGCCGCAGTTCTCGCGCGTCGTGAAGACGCGGATCGCGGCCAAGGGCGAAACGGTGACGCTCACGGACGAGGAGGGGACCGTGCGGCCGGCAGGAACCCTGCTGGGCAAGGTCACGAAGGGCGCTGCGACGGGAAATGCGGGGATCGTGGTGTTCCGCGTCGGCGGCTCCCAGGTGACGCAGGCCGGCGACGACGGCGGCTTCCGCCTCGGGGGCGTGTCGCCGGGACCCGCGCGCATCGGCTTCCAATTCCAGGGATTCGACGCGAAGGTCGTGGACGTGACCGTCACGGGCGGCGAGCAGACGATCGACGCGGCGGTACTGCAGCCGGGCGGCGCCGGTACCGTGGCCCTTTCCGGAACCGCGCAGCTTCTCCAGTCGACCGATCACGCGGGCACCGTCGTGCTGCTGGACGGCGGCAGCGACATCGTGACGACCGACGCGGCAGGCGCGTGGAAGCTTCCCGGAGTGTCGCCGGGAGCACATTCGCTGACGTTCCGCCACGACGGATATCGTTCGGTCACGCTGGCGAACGTGCTGGTGGGCACGAGCGGTGTCGATGGGCTCGTCCCGGTCGTGCTCGGACCGGGACAGGACGATCGGCCCGCCACCGCGGCGGAGCGCAATTTCACCGTCAGAATCATCGAACCGCTGGACAACGCGGAGTTCGAGCACGGCGCGCCCGTGACGCTGCGCGCGGAAGTCTCGATCACGGGCGAAAACATTCCGACGGAACGCATCGTGTGGACGGCGGCGCTCGTGGAGAGCGGCACGCCCGGGACGCCCGCGACGTTGGGCCGCGGAAGAACGATCTCGACGAGCACGCTGGACATCGGCATGTACCAAGTCACGGTGTCGGCCACGACGCAGGGCGGAGATTCGCTGTCGGACGACAAGATCCTCCGCGTCGTGCAGCGCGATCCGGGGCTTTCCGTGCGGGTGACGTCGCCTCTGCCGGGCGCCGAGTTCTTCGACGACCAGCAGGTCGTGGTCGCCGCGGCGGTCTCGGCGCGCGCCGAGGAGATTCCGAGCGATCACATCGCGTGGACGCTCGACGGGGCGACCGACTCGCTCGGCACGGGTCGACAGGTCGTGCTGACCGGGCTGACGCCCGGGCTGCACCGGCCGCGCGTGACCGCGTGCACGCTGGACGCGATCTGTCTTTCCGACGAGACGACCATCTCCATCCGTCACATGGAATTCACGCTGGAACGCGTCAGTCCGCCGCAGGCAGCGGCGTCCTTCTTCGACACCCAGGCCGTGGAGTTGCAGGTGCTTGCCAGGCATTCGGCCGAGACCATTCCCGACGACCACGTCGTGTGGGTCAGCGACACGGGATTCGGCGCGTCGGGCGCGCGCGTGCACTTCGATTCACTGCCCGTCGGAGTGCATCATTTCACCGCGACCGCGCGCGATTCGCACAACCGGAGCGCGACGACGACCTTCGACGTCGAGGTCAAGCCGATTGTCTTCACGGTAGTAATAACGAAGCCCGTCCCGACCGACACGATCTACGAAGGCGTGCCGACCCGGCTGCTGGCGCAGGTCTCCCACAGCCTTCGTCCGGTGGGCAACGTGCGCTGGGTGGACGACACGGGCGCGGACCTGGCACGCGGTGCCGACACGACGACGAGGCTGCTCGCGGCGGGCCCCAGGACGCTGACCGCGACGGCGACGGACGCCCCGACGGGGGCACAGGTGTCCGCGAGCGTGAATGTTTTCGTTACGGCGCTCAGCTTCACGGCCGAGATCATGGAACCGATGGATGGAATGGTGTTCACGGTCGACCAGCCGATCGTCCTGAAGGCCAGCACGAACCACTCGGTGGTGCAGGCGAGCGCCATCGAGGCGCAATGGTGGGACGACCGCTCCGGGCAGCTCGACGCAGGCGGACTGAAGGCCGACGCACCCTTCACCGTTCCGCGCCAGCTCGCGGTCGGGGCGCACATCCTCACGCTGCGGGCGATCGACCCGAACGGGCTGCTGAGGCAGGCATCCGTTCACGTGAACATCCAAGGACACTGGGTCGCAGTGGACATCCAATCGCCGGTCAACGACACGGTCTACCTCGCCGACGACACGATCACGTTCAGCGCCACGGTGACGTCGGATCTGCCCGATCCCACGATCAAGTGGACCTCCGACGGAACGGAAATCGGCACCGGCACGAGCATCACGCCGACGCTCGCGGCGGGCGACCACATCATCCGCGCGGAGGGGCGCGCGGTGGCGGCCGACTCGTCCGTTTTCACGTACACCGTCCAGCGCCACGTGCGCGTGGAGGCCGCGACGACGACCACCGGCACGTCGGGACAGGAAACGCTCATCGAGACGCCGACCACATGGGCGGGAACGATGTACATCCGCGGCACGATCAAGGTGATGGACGGCGGAAGCCTGACGATCTTCCCGGGGACCAAGGTGGTGGCGGAGCGGGATGCCGCCCTCCAAGTCTACGGCACGGGAGTCCTGACCATCGGCAACGACGCGGATTCGACGCCTGCCGTGTTCGCCCCGCGCGCGGGCCTCGAAACGGCCGGGTCCTGGGTCGGCATATACGCGGCCGCGAGCTCCGCCATCTCGGTCCGCAACGCGGTCTTCCGCTACGCGCAGTACGCGCTCTACGTGGACGCCGCCGCCCGCCTCGACGTCACGGGGGTCCAGGTGTCGGACGGCCAGCGCGGCATCCGCACGTCCGTGCCGACCACCATCCGGGAGTCCACGCTGCGCAGGTGCGCGAGCGGCTACTGGTGTGTCGAGTCCTACACCAGCGACCTGACGGTCGAGGACGTGCTGGTCGAGGACAGCGTCTATGGCATCTATGTCAGCGGTTCCACGGCCGGGTACGTCATACGCAACACCCGGCTGCGCCGCGTGGGCAACGCCATCAATGCTAATTACGGCCAGCGGCTGGACGTCGAGAACTGCACGGTCGAGGATTCCTCGGCCGTCGGTGCAGAAGTTTCGACCATGGACGCCGTGCGAATCGTGCGGACGAACTTCCTGCGCAACGCGGTGGCGGTCAATCCCGCCGACCGCCACAGCGGGACGAGCACGATCATCCGGCTCAACAATTTCCTGGGCAACACGGCCGACGTCGGCACCGGTGCCGGTTCGTCCACAATCGACCTTGCCGGCAATCATTTCGGCGCTGCGAACGACTTCACCAATGCGGGGTATGCGCTCTACCACAACCCGGCAGGCATCCGCACCGGCATTCCCAAGGAGCCGCAGCCCGATTCCGCGGCGCTCATCCTGCCGGACAATCCGCTCCCGGAGCCCGTTTCGGCGACGGATTCCAGGCCTCTGTCGATCATCGTCGAACCGAAGCACATGAACACGTACACCTTCGGTCACCCGTTGGACCTCGTCGCCTGGACCGAAAGCGCCACCGACGGAGCCACCGACGGGCCAACGGCGAAATGGAGCATCGACGGCACGGAGGTCGCGGAGGGATTCGTCGCGCAGACGCCGGCACCCGCACCCGGCGAACACGCGCTGAAGCTGACCGTGACCGACGCGTCGGGGCGCGTGTTCGAGCACGCCACGCGGCTCGTCGTGGGCGCGGCCGGCAGGTATGCGGGGCCGCTGACCAACGACGAAACCGTCTGGTCCGGCGAAGTTCTTCTCACCTCCGACGTGATCGTTCCGCTCGGAAAAACCCTGCGGATCGAAGCGGGAACGCGCGTGCGCCTCGGCACGGACGATGCGCGTCATTGGAGCGAATACGACCCCGAGGTCGTGGACGCACGGGTCGGCGACCGCAACCTCGTCGGCATCTACGTGCGCGGTGCGATGCACGTCGATGGCACGAGCGATTCGCCCGTGGTGATCGAGGACGAGATGGGCATCCACCTCCCGTCGCGATGGGACGCGATCTTCGTCTACCCCGGTGCGGAATTGACGGTCGAGAACGCGAGGATCCACGGCGCACGGGTGGCGGTCGATGCGCCCATCGACGGACCGTCGACGAGCTTCGGCGCGGTTTCGCTGACCGACGCGACGTTCCAGGGCGACGGCGGCGCCGTGCAGCGCGCGTGCCCGATGGTCTACCGGCGCGTGGCAGTGGACATCCATTCGCCGACCGCGGGCTATCCTGTCTTGCTGAAGTGCTATCAGCCGTTCACGATGGAGGATTCCAGCTTCTCGGTCGGCAACCAGTATGCAGGCCAGATCACCGGGGAAATGGGGAGTCCCCTCGTGAGCATCCGCAACACGCGCTGGCTCAACGGCCCGGTCGAGACCGAGGGCGGCAATGCCCTCGAACTGCGCAGCGTGAACGCGCAGCTTGAAGACGTCCGGTTCGAGGGGTTCCAGGGCGCCAGCACGGCCGCCGTCTACTACGGGAGCGGCACGACGCTTTCGATTGCCCGCGCGGCCTTCCGGCGAAACACCGTGGCGGTCAACGGCGACGGCGATGCAGTGCTGGACTCCGTGCGCTTCGAGGACAACGGCACGGACATCTACACGAGCTCGCCAGGGTTCAGCGTGAACCGGAGCTCCAGCAGCGGTGCGGGCGTCTTCTACGAGCGATACCCGACTTGGAGCCCGCAGGTGCTCGTGGTGCGCGAGTCCAACCTGCTCACCGCCACCCTGGCCCACCTGGCCGACGGCAACCCCTGCATGCAGACGGACGTCTTCACCTTCGAAGGCTGCTGGTTCGGAACCGCCGACACGGCCGAGATCATGGCGCGCTTCCCTGCCATGGCCTACACGTGGGGCAACGAGTATCCGGTCACTTGCGTTGCCGACCACGCTCGAATCGAAACCCCCGCCTCGTCCGCGCTCGAACTGACGCTGCCATGACGACACGCATCCTTCCCGTGCTCCTCGTCCTCGCCGCCGCGGCGGCCCGCGCGGAAGCGCCTTCCGACTGCGACGGCCCGAACGCGTCCATCGCGGTGCTCGACCCCGACGCGCGCAACGTCCCGGCCGACATGGTCGCCGAGGTCGGCGAGGTCGTCGCCCGCTCCATCGCCTCGACCGCGCCCTTCCGCGTGATGTCGCGCCAGGACGTGCGGCGCCTCATCGCGAACGCCGCCGCGCAGCAGGCCGCCGCCGGCTCCGACGACGCCATGAACGCCATCGGCGCCGCCGTCGGGGCCTGCTACCTCGTTTCCTCTTCCATTGGAATAATCGAGCAGGATCGCGTCTATTCCATGGGTCTTTTCGACGTGCGTGCTGCGCGTTCGCTGGGGCGCTCGGGGCGGCGGCTGGACCCCGGGGAGACATTCATCGGAGTGCTGGGAGACGCCGCGAAAGTGCTGGTTTCTCCTCTTCTGCGGGCGCGCGGCGGGACGCTGCTCGTGCGCGCGAACGAGGAGGGCGCGGAGATCGTCTTCGACGACGCGGTGATAGGCCAGACGCCGTCGGGTCCGCTGGCGGTGCCGGGCGGGACGCACGACGTGCTGCTGCGCAAGAAGGGATTCATCCCGCTGCGGCGGACGGTGGAGATCCGCGCTGGCGTCGCGGAGACGTTCGACGCGCTGCTGCTGCCCTCGGCAGATTACGCGCGCGAGCACCGGGCGGCCAATCGGCTCAAGCGGCGCGTCGCGTGGGCGGGGACGATCGCGGCCCTGGCGGCGGGGGCGGGCGCGGGGTATTTCGGGTGGAGCTACTCCGACAAGCAGTCCGGCGTGGATTCGCAGGTGGCGGCGTGGAACCGGCCCGAAAACCTGGTCCCCGAAGACAGCGAAGAGGCGGCGCGCAGGACCGAGTGGCGTCGGACCGAGAGCAATGCCGCCACCCGCGAGCGCTGGTTCGCAACCGGGGCCGGAACGGTGGGGGTCGCGGCGGCCGTTGCCGCGGCCTACTTCTTCCTCAGCGGGGACGACCCGGACAGGTACAAGGCGTACGCGAGCGAGCCGTGAGCGGCGCGGCTCCCCCGCGGCTCTCCCCCCCGGCCCCCCTCTCGTTTCGCTCCGCTCGTTCCTCGCTCCGCGAAACGCGAGGGGGGTGATCGGTGCCTCGATGCAGCCGCACTTGGCACCGCGGCCTCCCCCCTCGCGTTTCGGACGCTCTTGTTCTTGTCCGAAACGAGAGG
>Ga0172368_10002168_pt1 | contig 25503 bp, 18 predicted proteins | sample Lak11m_FD_114540 | JGI IMG/M metagenome (GOLD analysis project Ga0172368, IMG submission 114540) | Freshwater microbial communities from Kabuno Bay, South-Kivu, Congo - kab_022012_11m | ecosystem: Environmental > Aquatic > Freshwater > Lake | place: Democratic Republic of the Congo: South-Kivu...
GAATTCAATAGTGAGCTTATTAACAACATTCCCCATTACACACCGGTCAAAAGTGCAAATTTCATTAGCTAAAGGACAATCAGTGATTTCAATTTTGCCTTCGATTGATTCATAAATATTTAGTAAATTTATTTCCTGAGGCGTCTTTTTGAGCGAGAAACCTCCCGAAGGGCCGCGAATGGATTTCAACATATCATTTTTTACCAGGCGTTGCAGAATTTTGGAAATATGATTTTTTGAAAATCCAGTAATCTCGGCAATCTTAACGGCATTGATTCCACTAGGGAAACGTGCAATCAGAACCATACCATGAATGGCGATTGAAGCTGCTTCCGACATTGCAAATATCTTGCTCACGTTTATTTAGGTATTTGAATACGCAAATATAAGAATTATTTTTTATCCTCCAAATAAAAACAAAAAATTTTTATACTTTTGAGAAAAATCGCTGTAAATCAGTAATAAAAGATTCATCTAATTACTCAGTATTTTTTATCATGTATTATTAATTATGGCCAAAACGATTATAAGTCTTCAAAATCCTCTCATTAAAAACATTCTACAACTTCAGGAAAAAGCCCGTGAACGTAAAAAACAGAATCTTTTTGTCATTGAAGGTTACCGTGAAATCCGGTTAGCGGTCCTATCAGGATTTAATATTGAAACACTTTTACATTGTCCTGAATTGATTACAAAACACGAGATTGATGAGTTGACAACCGGTGGAATATCTTTCGATTATATAACATGTTCACTTGAAGTATTTAACCGGATAGCCTACCGGAAACACACCGGGGGTCTTTTTGCACTTGCCAGACAAAAATGGCTTTCATTTGAACAACTACAGTTAAGTACATCTCCATTGTTATTGGTTTTGGAATCAGTTGAAAAACCTGGAAATCTTGGAGCTATTTTACGGACCGCCGATGCTGCAGGGATAGATGCCGTTATTATTTGTGATCCTCAGACCGATCTGTTTAATCCAAATACCATTCGTTCAAGTATTGGTTGCATCTTTACTGTACCGATTGTAACAGACACCTCTTTTGATACGCTGAAATGGTTGCGTTCTCTTAAAATAAAAATTTTGGGAACCGCCCTGACCGCTGAGAAGTTCTACCACTTAACTGATTTGCGTCAACCCTGTGCGATAATAATGGGTTCTGAAGCAATTGGTCTTAGCTCTGTCTGGCTGGATGGGGCCGATGAGCTGATTAAAATACCCATGAAAGGAAAGATCGATTCTATGAACGTGTCGGCCTCCGCAGCAATTATGGTGTTTGAAGCCATGCGACAGCGGAATTTTTCTTGACGTTACTTGTATTTTTCATTTTCCGGCTTCAAGACTAAAAAACTCTTGGGCATTTTACTCTTAAACTCTATATCCCTTCCCGTTTCAGGATGTGGAAAAGAAAGATAAAATGCATGTAGCCTGATTCTCCGTTCAAACCGGGCATCTGCCCCATACCGGCGGTCACCTACAACCGGACATTTCATCCCGGATAAATGAACCCTTATCTGATTTTTCCGGCCTGTTAACAACTGAACTTCAAGCAAGGAATAATCTTCGGTTTTATTAAGGACTTTGTAATGAGTAATAGCAAGTTTTGCTCCTTCCTGTTCGCTGACTGAAACGACTATCTGATCTTTGCCATCTGCCAACCATGTCTTTATTGTCCCTGTTTCATTCGGGGGATGTCCTTCGACCAATGCATAATACATTTTTTTGAACTGCTGCCAATTATCTTTCAACTTTTGTTGAATTTTTTCTGACTTTGCAAAAACCAGTAACCCCGATACCTCCCTGTCAAGCCTATGCACAATAAAAATTCGTTCTCTCCCTTTTGATTTCTCCTTCACATGTTCAAGCATGATCTTGTAAAAGGATGTTCCGCCAAGTCCTTTATCTCCAATGGTAAGAAGTCCTGGGGGTTTTTCTGCGACAAAGATTCCATCATCTTCATAAATGACCGGAAAGGGGGCCTTTACTTTTGTCTGAGGTTTCTGACGCTTTATATATTCAACAACATCACCAGGTTTAATTACAGTTGATGGATTAGTTACCATTTTTCCATTTACCTGAATGCACCCGTGGGTAATAAGGTTTTTTACACTGGTTTTGGAGGCATTACGAAACTCTTGAAGTAATATTCCTGTTAGTGAAATTTCCTTATTGATCTTGATCTTCATTTTAATGCAATTTTCATGATGACCGGGTTGTGATCAGAATTTGCGAAATTGGCAACAATGGTTTTTATTGACTTGAATTCAACATTCGGAGAAATTACAAAAAAATCAATAATCGTGGTTTTGGTTTTTCCTTTTTCATAGGGAGTGTTTACATCTCTGTTGGTCGGAGAAATGGAGTCAAATACAAATTTCCACCCTGGTAAAAATGTAGCATCAATGGGTGGTTCAACATATTTAATAACATCACCGGTCTCAATTTTTTCAGGATCAAAGCCCCTTGGATTATTATTCCAATCCCCTCCCGCAATAATGTAATTTCCCTTTATAAATTCTTTAGTAATAAATTCATGAAGCATTAAAAATTCCGATTTTCTTAATTTACCCCCTTTATCAAACGTTGAATTATGGGTGTTAATGATCACAAGCTGTTTGCCCCATGTAAGGTCGAAACGCATAACCAGGAAACAGCGTTTTAGTAAAAATAGTCGTTTAGGCCACGAAAAATCTACTGTAAATGAAATCCTTACTGTACTTGCCGGGTAAAATTTACTAATTGTTGCCAATCCTGACACAACCCTTCCCATTGGATTGGTAAATGGAACTGGCACATACCGGCAATCATAATTCCTGGCAAACGCTGAACAGTATTCAGGAAGTGTTTTTAGGATGTTCGATTCTTCATCCATAAAGTAACTTCGTTTTGCCATGATATCTATTTCCTGGAGATAAATAAAATCCACCGTATCAATTTGATGAATCACTTGTTCTATCCCCTGAAAATAATGAAGGAATTCCCCTTTGTCAGGTTTTACTCTTTCCCCCCCTTCATAGAAAAAATCCATTCCCTTACCAAGTCCTCCATAACCAATGTTCCAGGTAAAAAAAGTGAAATCTCTTTGTCCTTTTGGGAATGCACCTCTTCTCCCCTTTATAGTAACCTTCTCCGTGGATGGAGGATGGTATTCTGTTGTCATAAAAAATAATAAAAATACGGAAATGGTCACTACGATTAATAGTAAGATGCTGCCAAGCGCCTTTGTTAATAGGATCAGGGATTTGCGCATTATTAGTACAAAAAACGAAAAGTACACAATTTTTTTTAATTTTACTCGGTATTATTCTCTTATCTTTTAGTGATGCCAATACTTGGGTCTCTTATTAAGAAAGCATACGAGCTTAGGCAATTCCCGATAGATATAAAAACCATTAATCCTTTTCAGGAACAAAAAAGGGTACTGAAAAAATTACTGACAAAGGCTCAGGATACTGCATTCGGAGAGTATTATAGTTTTGCTGAAATCCTGGAATCCGAGGATTTTATTCAGCTTTTTTCTGAAAAAATTCCAATTCACGATTATGGTTCCATGTTCAAAAATTGGTGGTACCGGAGCTTGAACGGCGAAGCGTATGTTTCCTGGCCTGGCAGGATCAAATATTTTGCTTTAACTTCAGGGACCTCAGAATCTTCTTCCAAACATATACCCGTAACTGCCGACATGTTGCAGGCAATACAAAAAGCAAGTATAAGGCAACTAACTTCAACTACAAAATATGATTTCCCGGATGAATTTTATGAAAAGGGGATCCTAATGATCGGTGGGAGTACCCACCTTCTGTATAACGGTACCTATTATGTGGGTGACCTGTCAGGAATAACTGCCAGTAACATTCCTTTTTGGTTTCAGCATTTCTATAAACCCGGAAAACGGATTTCACGTGAACAGGAGTGGCCGGTTAAACTGAATGAAATCATTAGAAACGCTGGTGAATGGGATATTGGAGTTATTGTCGGGGTTCCTGCCTGGATTCAGATTATTTTGGAAAAGATTATTGCATTTTATAAAGTGAGTACTATTCATGAGGTTTGGCCGAATCTTTCAGCTTATGTTCATAGTGGAGTCTCTTTTGAACCATATATAAATAGCTTTGAACATCTTTTAGGTCATCCAATTGTCTATAATGAATCTTACCTGGCATCCGAAGGATATATTGCCTACCAGCAACCCGGGAGCAAAAATGTAATGGAGATGATTCTCGATAATGGAATTTTCTATGAATTTATCCCTTTTAATGACCGCAATTTCGACCTGGAAGGAAACCTTTTACCAAATTCAGAAGTTGTCACGATTGACCAGGTGGAACAAGGTGTTGAATATGCTTTACTTTTGTCCACATGTGCCGGTGCCTGGCGTTATATGATCGGTGATGTAATTAAATTTACATCTATTGAGCGATCCGAAATTGTACTGACTGGCCGGACAAAACATTTTCTCAGCCTCTGCGGGGAACATCTTTCACAGGATAATATGAACCGTGCCATCAAATTATTACAGGACGAATTCAATATCAAGATTAATGAATATACCGTTATGGGAACTCGTTTCGGAAGTTTGTTTGCCCACAAATGGTACTTGGGCACAAATGATTCTGTTGATCCAAAATTGGCAGCACAAAAAATCGATGAATACTTAAAGGTTCTCAATGACGACTACCGGGTCGAACGCCTTGAGGCAATCCTTGATGTTTCAGTAGAAATTCTACCTTTGCAGGTGTTTTATGACTGGATGAGAACCCTGGGGAAAGAAGGAGGTGCCCATAAATTTCCTCGGGTTCTGAAAAAGGATCAGATAAAAAAATGGGAGACCCATATCAAGTCCTATCTCGTCCATTAATTCTAGATCAAACGAATGCTGCATCCTCTTTTTGAAGGATTAATTTTAGGAATCACAGTCGCAATAACACTGGGACCTGCCTTGTTTGCTCTTTTACAAACCAGCATCAAACATGGTATTAAAACCGGAATTTTTTTAGCGCTCGGAATATTTTCAAGCGATCTTGCTTTGGTAGTAGGCTGTTATTTTGGAGCCTCACGTATTGTGACCGACATAAGGTACCATTTGGTTCTTGGAATTCTTGGGGGAGTCGTGATGTCAGTTTTTGGTATTTATACTTTTTTTAAAAAAGTCCCCGAAACTGAACAGATTGAACCTATCAATGAAATAAAAGTTAAAAAGCCGGGATTATTTCCCTATTTTTTTAAGGGTTTTCTCCTGAATATTGCAAATCCGTTTCTTTGGGTTTTCTGGATAACCTCGGTCCTTGCAATCAACGCTACCTATGGCGGCGACCGCAAAGCGGTGAGTACTTTCTTTATTGGAACTCTTTCAATGATTTTGGCTACCGATATACTCAAATGTTTCCTGGCAAATAAAATCAAAATTCTTGGGAATCCTTATGTAAAATTGTGGATGGGAAGAATTGTTGGTTTATTGTTTATGATTTTCGGGGCATTTGTGGTTGTAGGATCCCTTTTGGAATATTTCAAAGGTATTGCATTGAAGATGCCATAAATCCCTTACGAAAAACGAAAATCAAATTGATTTTATCAACCGATCAAATTCGGCTTTGTAGTTAGTGCCAATCGGGATCATTTTATCTTTGATTTTTACCTGGTTTCCTTCAATAAGTTCAATTTTCGCTAAAGAAATGATGTATGACTTGTGTATCCTGGGAAATTGGTTGGGTGGCAAAAGATTTTCGATGTTCTTTAAAGACTGGTAGCTTACAATCATTTTGTCTTGAAGAAAAATTTTTACATAATCTCCTAATGCTTCAATGTATAAGATTTCTTTTCGGTATATTTTATAGGTTTTTTTACTGGATTTTATGAAAATAAAATCATCTCCGGTCTTTTCCGGTTCATATATTTCCCGGGAAGTATTTCTGTTTCCCAGCAACCCTTCGGCTTTTTGAATAGCTTTCAAAAACCGGTCAAATGAGATCGGTTTCATCAGGTAATCCACAACATCAAGTTCAAATCCCTGAACTGCATATTCTGCATAGGCTGTCGTGATAATGACTAACGGGGGATTTTTTAAGGACTTCAAAAATTCCACACCGGTCAGCTTGGGCATATTGATATCCAGAAAAATTAAATCAATTTCAAGATCGTGTAAAACCTCGATGGCACCAATAGCATTATTGCATTTACTAACAATCTCGATAAAAGATATTTTTTCCGCATATCGTTCAATGACTCTTTGGGCTAATGGTTCGTCATCTATTATCAAACATCTAATTTTCATCAGAAAATTTGAGTTAATTGGCTGGGTTGAATATTTATATTATTTTTTTATATACCTGCTTCTTATCGAAATTTTGATGGATTTTATTGCAAAAAAAGTGTCAGATCAATGCTATATTTTTGGGCTGTTTCCCTAATCTCAAGTTTGTGTTTATCTGGATATAGTAAATTTAACCGCTTACTGACATTTTGAAGACCTATCCCGATGGCTTGCGATTTTAGATCAGGAATTTCAGATTCTTTGGTATTTTCAATGTAAAAATGTATTCTGTCTGTTCGACCAATATCAAAAACAATTGAAATAAATGGATTTAATTCCTTTTGTTTAGAGCAATGTTTAAATGCATTTTCCACAAAAGAAATGAATAAAAGTGGGGCGACTTTAAGCGATGTATTACTACCTTCAACCATAAGATCGACTTTTAAATAATCGCCGATACGCAGACTTTCAAGATACACGTAATTTTTTATGAATTGCAGTTGTTTGTCAATTGGTTCGAAATCATCCTTGGCCTCATAAATTACATACCGCATTAATTCTGATAATTTCAGAATAAGCTCGGGTGCTTTGTCCGATTTGTCAATTGTGAGTGAATAAAGACTGTTCAGTGTATTGAAAAAGAAATGTGGATTTACCTGAGATTTGAGAGCTCTTAACTCTGCTTCCATTTGCTGTTGCTCAATTTCCTTAATTTTTAGTTCCACATCTTGTAACGTTAATGAGTCGCGGACAAATTTCAGCAATGATGACATTACAAGAAAAATTAATACAAGAATAAATTCGGCAATAGCTTCTGTTATGAAATTAGGATGGCCGTTCCCTTCAAACAAAATAGAAATGTAATAGTTTAAAACGATGAAGAGTAAAATATTCAGTGTCTGCGAAACTAAAAACAGGAAAAATTTCTTCCTTCTGAAAAAGACTGGTAGAAGCCATAAAAGGTTTATATAAACTGAGATGGCCAGGAGAAGAATGGTAACCATTATATTAATCGCAGTCTTAAGGTCGATATCGCGAAAGCTGAAATCACGAGTGTAAAACAGTACAATGGTGAATAAAACAATACTGAAAAGCCAGAAGAGAATATGTTGCAAGACTATCTGGTATTTTATTTTATTAAGGATTTTCTGGATTTTCATTGGAATTTTTTAGCAAAGTTGGAAAATGATTTTCTTATTGTCAATCTTTTTTGATGTTCAATTTAATTTTCCGGGTGAAAACAATATTTTTCCAGTTTAGCAAAATTTGTTTTGGCGATCAAAACCTTGGATCGTCGAGAATATTCCTATCTTATCTAAAAAAAATCTGTGATTATAAATTTGTCCGTAATATTGCAGGTTAACACAAATTAAATTCAGTAATACAAAAATAATTCCAACAAATATGAAAAAATTAATATTGGCGATATTGATGATCGTATTGCCCTTTATATGCCCTTTAGCTAATAATCCACCCGATGAGGGAATGTGGTTACCTATTTTAATTGAACGATTAAATTATGTTGACATGCAAAAGATGGGTCTTCACCTTACCCCACAGGAATTATATGACATAAACAACTCCTCCCTGAAAGATGCCATCGTTGGCCTCTCCTCTAATGGTGCAGGTTCCGGGGGTTTTTTTTGTACTGCGGAGTTGGTTTCAGGTCAGGGACTAATATTCACCAACCATCATTGTGGATATGGTTCACTTCAGAGTCATAGTAGTCCCGAACACGATTACCTGACCAATGGCTTCTGGGCAAAATCTTATAATGAGGAACTCCCAAATGAAGAAATGTGTGCCTCTTTTCTTGTCCGCATTGAAAATGTTACCGATTCTATTATGCCTTTGCTTAGCGACACTTTAAAAGAAACAGGCCGGGCCGTGATTGTAAAGGAGGTTTCGACAAGAATTAAAAAAAGAGCTGAGGAAAACGGGAAGTTTGAAGCATCCGTCAAGGCTTTCTATGGCGGAAATGAATATTATCTTTTCGTTTTTAAAACCTTTAGAGATGTCAGGCTTGCCGGTGCTCCTCCTTCATCCATAGGGAAATTTGGCGGCGATACTGATAATTGGATGTGGCCGCGTCATACCGGCGATTTTACTATCTTCAGGATTTATGGTGATTCAGTGGGAAATCCTGCTGAATATTCAGACGAAAATGTTCCGCTCAAGCCAAAATATTACCTTCCGATAAGCCTTAAGGGAATCAAAAAAAATGATTTTGCAATGATCTGGGGATATCCCGGAAATACAAGTCGATACCTTACCTCCTATGGGGTGGAATACAACATGAACGTATTCTATCCTATTTATATTAAGGTTTTCGGGAAACAACTTGAGGTTATGAAAGAGAGAATGGATGCTGATAATGCTGTGAAAATAGCCTATGCCGAAAATTATGCGGGGATTGCAAACACCTGGAAAAATTTTATCGGACAATCCAAGATGTTGAAGAAAAACAAAGTTGAAGAAAAAAAGAAGTCTATTGAAGATATATTCACAACCTGGTATAGCAAAGACCCCGCCCTGGAAAAGAAATATGGGAAAGTGTTGGGCGATCTTAAATCCAACTATTCTACTATGACGAAGTTGGCGACTCCTTATTTTTATACGGCAATGGGGGGAATGAGACTCGATATTGTTCGCCTTGCAAGTAGGTTCGGACAACTTCAGTCTGTTTTGGAAAAGAAGAACAAGGATGCACTTAAAGTGGTTCAGTCGGAATTAAAAGAAACGGTAAAAGAACATTTTAAGGAAAATGACCAGGCGCTTGAAAAGAAATCACTGGCTGAAATTCTTAAGCTATATGCCGCTGAGGTTCAGAAGGCTGAACTTCCTTCAATTTTTGAACTTATTGAAAAAGATTATAAGAACGATTTTAATGCTTTTGCTGAAGCAGTTTATAATAAATCGGTTTTCGCCACGGAAGAATCTGTCAATAAATTTATTGAATTTCCAGGTTTGAAGATGTTTAAAAAGGACCTTGGATGGCAACTTTATAAATCTTTTACTGCCACCCAGGGTAAATATTCTGCTGCTTTTGCAAACGCCCGGACAGGAAATACGGTTGCAAACCGGTTATTCATTACAGGACTTCGGGAAATGAATCCGGTTTTGGTTAAATATCCCGATGCAAATTCTACGATGCGAATGACTTATGGCGAAGTGCTTGATTACTTTCCAGCTGATGCGGTTGAATATAATTATTACACTACTCTTAAAGGGGTAATGCAAAAAGAAGATCCCGGAAATGAAGAATTCATTGTTGAAAAGAAATTGAAGGATCTGTACCAGTCAAAAGATTATGGTCCCTATGGTGAAAATGGTGAAATGGTGGTCTGTTTTCTCACCACGAACGACATAACCGGGGGAAACTCAGGTAGTCCGGTTATCAACGGCGATGGACATCTAATTGGACTTGCCTTTGATGGAAACTGGGAAGCAATGAGTGGTGATATAATGTTTGAGCCGGAACTTCAGCGTTGTATCAATGTTGATATCCGTTATGTGTTATTCATCATTGATAAATTTGCAGGAGCTGAAAATCTCATCAATGAACTGACACTTGTAAAATAACTCTTCAGGATATATAAAAAGAGGGCGCCCTTTTGAGACACCCTACTAATTAAGATATTCTGAAATCATGCGATCGGAGGTGTACTTGCTGCTATCTTTTCGGAAACAACCCAGTACATACAGGCAAATGAAAGTTCAATCCAAATTGCTGCAGGAAAAATGCCGACAACCAGACAAATGATTCCGGCAAGGGCGATAAAACAGCTGACTAGTCCCATAAGAAAAAGTGTTCCTGTAAAACCCTTCGTCATTTCCCAACTTTTTCGTATAGCTGAAACAGCTTCCATTTTTTTATCCATGACCAGGAAAGGAACAAAAGCCAGCTTGCATGCAAAGATAATGCCCGGAACGATCAGCAAAATGAATCCGGCTCCGATAATTAATCCCATCAGGATATTAGCAATAATGACCTGGCCGATCTGCTGAAAAGCAAAGAACATGTCCGTCACTTTAAATGATTCTCCGCGTATTGCTTTGAGAAAAATCCAGTAACAGCCGTAGCTGACGGGAGTCAATACCACAAGGCCATATACCAGCGAAAACAAACTGGAAAAATTAAAAAAGTGCGGTGGCACTGGGGCAAAAACATTGCCGATGCCGATCGGTATGGCGATCAGTATCTGAAGAAAAATAACGAGCAGTAATTCGGGGAAGTTTTTTTTCATGGTCTCCCACCCATGACCAAAAACACTGGAAACACTTGGTTCCGGACGTTTTTCTATAGCCGGATTTACATCTTGTTCATTCATTTTTTTTTGTTTTAATGAAAAATAGCAATCCATTTTTGTTATTTCCCAATGTTAATTACCTGCCAAATTAATATTTTTTTTCCAACTACTATATTGTAAATCAAATTTCTGCCTGTTTTTTCATTGTTACCCTGATCAATACATTAAAAATCACTATAATAGTTGTCTGAATAACATTTTATTGTCAGGACTGCCGGGTAAGTCGTAAAGGTAATACACATATCCATTATATATCCGGAGTTTTTCAGGATAAGCATGAAATATTGTTAATACTTTTTTCAATCCACCGGTGTTCAGGTTAATTTCATAAAGAAAATAGATTCCGTTTTTAATAAACGTGGTAAATGCTTTTGAAAGAAATTCATCGACAATAATTTCGTTTGACCATTTGCCTTCAATTTTTTCATCTATCTTAAGCTCCAGCTTATAGGAATACGCTCCATTATGGTCATAAAATTCAATTTGCTTTTCCGGTATATTAAAAATACAAATGAATGAACCGATTTTATATAAGGCAGATCCGATAGGGCGATATAAGATTTTATGAACATAATTCCAGGTTACAAAACTTTCTCTGTTGTCCGGAATGCCGGATTGAAGTAAGGATAAATCATCTTCATTAAGCCTCATCATTTTTGCTTTCTTTTCATCCCGAACGGTAGAAAGAGATTGCCTCTCTTTGCTTTTTCTGTTGACTCCGAAATATTCCATTCCCGCTCCCAGATCTGTTTGATTTTTAAAATAAAGAATCTCTTCTGTCGAGGTCAGGCAATTTGACAATATTTTTTCATATTTTTCTATTGATTCCGGATGTATTAATTGAATTTTATTTTTATCCAGGTAAATTTGAAAAATAGAATCATGACTCGACACGTGAATATATCCCAAACAATCCTTTATAAGAATTTTGATGAAAAATGGAAGATTATCAAATTTTGCGAGTGTGTCGCCTTTCTGACTTTTACAGATTAATTCTGCCCTGGATAAATAAAACCTATATATTAGTAAATAAACTTTCCCGCTGTCAATTTCATAATCTTTAACAGCAAATTGGTCGTCTTTGAAAAATGCCTCATGGACACCGGCTTTTATTTCCACTTCCTGCAGTTCTTTTATCTGCGGCTCAAGATAAAGTGTCATGGAATAGGAAGTAGTGTCGAGCCAGACTTTCTTAGTAATATAACCTACATGGCTGACGATCATTGTAACCGGCAGGGTATCAATAAAAAATGAAAATTCTCCTTTATTATCAGAAACTGCTCCTAACCGGGAACCGATAAATGAAAAATTAACATTTGAAATGCCGGTCCTTTTTGTCTGGTCAAGAACTTTACCATAAAAAAAATTAAAATACTTCTGGGCATCGGTGTCAACCCAGAATAATGCAAGGAAAAGTGTGGTAAACAAACCCGCACGGATAATCCTGCCTTTTAACGCTCTATTTTTACCAGGTTCCCGAATAATTCTTTCTCCTTCGTGATTCTTTCTCCGTTACCATATACACAGAAAGCCTTCTTGCTCAGTATATCCTTAACAAGCGCTGCAAAATCTCGGATGTTATTTTGGGTTGTCGTTAGAATTGCCTCTCTGTCGGCTTGCAGTGCTTCTTGTTTTCTTTTATTGAGAAAATAAGATGTTGCAAGATCTCCCTTTTCAGATGCAGTCAGCGGGCTATCCATCCCCGCTATTGTCCCGATTATATATCTGGTCATGGCCTTTTTATCGGCATTAAAAGAGGTAATATATTCCGTTGTTGTTTCAAAATTATTTATCGTCTCTTTCAGGTTTGGATCACGGTATGAATTAAAAGTGGCTGTTCCATTTATGGAGAAGGAGCTCCATCCGCCATATGCTCCCCCAACAACGCGGATCCTGGTCTGCAGCCAATCGGTTGAAAGAATCTGGCTGAGAACGCGCATTTTCGCATCCCAGGAATATCCCAGTTTTTTATAATCATATCCTTCTATCACATATTGTACTTTAGATGCGGAGAGGATTCCTTCTTGCCTGTTTTCAAGGTTGAACGTCCAGTCATAAAATTTATTCCCTTCCTCAGGTAAGGCCTCTGCAAGAATATTGAAGCTTTTCGAAAATAGATCAAAGTCGTATGTTCCACAAGTGGTGGCTGTAATCAGGTTTTCCCTGTTAAAAAGCATGGATGCTACTTTTGCAAGCGTTTCACTGATTGCTTTTCTGTCTTTATCAAAATTCTTGGTCAGATCTGATATAAACCAATAAAAATCTATGCCCCTTGTGATTTCATTAAACATCCCTTGATTGCTGAAATAAGATGGGAGTCTCCTGCTTGCTACGGCGTACCCGTTGCCTTTTATTTCTGCATCCAATTGTGACTGGATCCGGATCAACAAGTTTTTCAACCTTGAACTATCAGAGTAATCGGTTTCTTTAAGGATTTCGGAGGTGAGCTCAAATATTTTCTCAATCTTATTATTCATTGATTTCGATGTCACTACAAATTTAGGCATCATCTGATTGTCGTCCATATCTTCGGCATAGGTCTTCAGTGATGTATAAAACCCTCCCGTATGGATATTTAATAGTTGGTTTAATTCACCGAAAGAATGCTTTTGGGTGTCCATAAGTCCAATTACATTTGATAATAAAGACGCATATGGAATCATCTCCTGCGGAAGAACCCGCATATCAAAAAGGAAGTTTGTATACACAACACCGCTAGTAAATTCTTCATGATATAAGATTGGAACGTTATCAGTTTTCTTTTCTTCGATGGAATAGTAGGTTGATTTGGGATTTATATCTTTAATATCCAGCATAGGGATGGTGGCAAGGGCTTCCGTAGTGTCCTTCCGCTTTTGGTACTCAATCAATTCCAGGGTGTCTTTTATTAATGTTGCAATTTTATCATCACTGAGTTTTTCTTTATATGACTGCAGCTCTCTATCTGTAATTGCATCTCTTTCTTTATCCAGTCCGGATTTTGGTTCAAGTGCCAGTAAAAGTGAATGAGGGTTGGCAAGAAAATATTTGGTTATAATATTCTCCAGATATCTACTTGATAGGGCAGTTTTAACTTCGGTTAATGGTTTCTCATATTCCAACCCCAGGAAGGGATTGTCAGCGAAAAACCAGCCGGCCTGTGACTGATTTATATAAGTTATACCTTTCTGTGCATCATTTCCTTCTCTAAGTTGAAACTCTTTACGGTTTATAACTCCTTCCACCTCTTTTTTATCCAATCCTTTCTTAACGACTTTTTTCATGGTTGCTATAACTATACCAAGAAATTTTTCCTTATCAGTTGATTTTGCATTTTGTACAATGATTTGGACGACATTTTGTTTAAAATTACTCGACGAAGCGGTAACATCCTGTCCGATTCCTGCTTTCTGCAAAGCAAGCCGGATAGGGGCAGATTCCTGGTTGACCAACACTTCACACAGAACATCCAAAGCCATGTTAAGGGCCTGGTCAGTGTTGTGGCCGGTAACCCAGTTTAGGGAAAGGTAGGTCTGGCTGTCGGTATTTGATCCTTCCATGACCGGATAGTAACTTGTAATATCCTTCATGTTGCTAAAGGGTTTCTGATCTTCGATGACAATCTTGTCGTTTAGTTTTATATATTTGGAAAGGTACGCCGAGTCTATGAAATTCAATTCTTTTTCAAGATTCGAATCACCATACAGAAATATATAAGAGTTTTCCGGGTGATAATATTTTTTGTGAAATCTAATGAACATTTCCTGGGTAAGTGAAGGAATTGCTGTCGGATATCCCCCGGATTCATATCCATAACTGTTATCGGGAAAAAGATATTTAAACACCTGGTACCACAATTCCCTTGATGGATTTGAAAATGCTCCCTTCATCTCGTTATAAACCACTCCCCGATAAACAAGAGGACTATTTTTATCTGAAAGTTCATAATGCCACCCCTCCTGCTTCAGAATTCGACAGTCTTTATAAATTAATGGATTGAACACGGCATCAAGGTATACATGCATAAGGTTGAAAAAATCTTTTTCATTCATGCTTGCCACCGGGTACATGGTGAAATCCTTTGAGGTGAACGCATTGATGAATGTACTTAGCGATCCCTTGATCAGAACATCAAACGGACTTTTGACCGGAAAATTCGTGGAGCCATTTAGCACTGCGTGTTCCATTATATGTGGTATACCATTATCCGATTCAGGAAAAGTCTTAAAGGCAATGCTGAAAGTCTTGTTTGGGTCATCGGCTGCTATTTTAAGAACTCTGGCGCCGCTTCTAATGTGTTCTAAATAAATACATTCTGCATTAACTTCTTTGACAAACCGTTTCTCGATCAGCCTGTAGCCGTAATAATCTGTCTTATTGTGGCATTCGATGGAAGTTGAGGTGATCATAGTTATTATTGTTTATTTAATTTCTGCATTTTAAAAGGTGAATGTTCTAAAAAGATCTCTGTTTATGGCAATAATAGATTAATTGGAATCGATGCAAAAGTAATGTTTATAAAATTCAGGTTTCATCGATTTTATTTTATGTGTTGGCGAATAAAAAGTATTTTCAATCGATTAGTCTCCATAGGATTAGGATTATAGCATATTCTTTTTGTAATTTGCCTTCAAATTTAAACCGAGTTCGTCAGTGAAGTTAAAATCAAAAATACTGGTTCACCTCTTTTTTTGGATATACATCATAAACCAAGCTCTTTTCCCTTATTACGTTGATAAAGGTGTAGATCAAAAATATTACGTTGAGATCATAATTTATGTTCTGGTATCCATGCTGACATTCTATTCAGTTTATCTCTCTGTTCCTTTTTTGTTTTCACTTAAAAATAAAGTCATCAGCGTTTTATTGGGAATAGTCATACTGGGAATTCTTGTTCCGGTAAGGGTTGGCCTGGAATTTTTATCTTGGAACTATTTGTCCGGAGTCTCAAAGGAGATGGTCATTACAAGTTCCTGGTGGTTTAATTCTTTACGACTCGTCATTATCATTAGCACCTATGCCTTTCTTATCCGTCTTGCTATTGGTTGGTTTGAGACACAGAAACTAAAATCAGAACTATTGCTTCAGAATCAAACAAGCGAGCTCGCATTGCTCAGGTCCCAGGTGAATCCTCATTTCCTGTTTAATACTCTGAACAACATCTATTCCTTGGTGTATAAAAAATCTGATGATGCTCCTGCTGCTGTTATGAAAATGTCGGCAATTATGAGGTATATGCTGTATGATGCCACAACCGATACGGTTTTACTGGAGAAAGAGATTGAATATTTAAAGAGTTTCATTGAACTTCAACTATTACGCATCCGACAAAAGGATTTAGTAGTCCTGACTGTCAAAGGACCCATAGAAGGTCGCAACATTGCCCCTATGCTGTTAATACCATTTGTTGAAAATGCTTTCAAACATGGGAATAAAAACATAACCCCTCCGGGAATTATAATTAATCTGAATATCGAAGACGATCGAATTCTTTTCGAGATTACCAACTATCTAAGGAAAAACTCCGCTACTTCACGAGATAAAGCCAAAGGTATCGGACTGAATAATGTACGTCGCCGCCTTGAGTTGCTTTTCCCGGGGAAACATGTGCTTGATATTTGGGAAAATCAAAATATGTATCATGTTAAATTAATACTTGATCAACCATGACAATAACATGTATAGCAATTGATGATGAGCCTCTGGCCCTGGATATCATCCGCGATTATGCAACAAAGGTTCCATTTTTAAATTTAATGAAAACCTTTGACAATGCAATCGAATCTATCGATTTCATCAGAAATAATATAGTAGATCTTCTTTTTCTGGATATCCAGATGGAAGACTTGACAGGAATCCAGCTATTAAATGCTCTCAAATACAGACCATATGTGATTTTCACTACTGCTTATGATGAATATGCTGTTCAGGGCTTCGAATTAGATGTCGTTGATTTTATGCTTAAACCAATCTCATTCGAAAGGTTTATTAAAGGTGTGGATAAAGTCTGTGAAAGGATGCAAAACGAATCGAGTAAAACTGGGAAAACTGAAAACGTACCAATCTCTTATGGAAAAAAAGAGGAATTCTTTTTTGTCAAAACCGAAACCCGGATGGAAAAGGTATTTTTTGCAGATGTGCTCTACATTGAAGGTATGGGTGATTACTGGCGCATCGTTACCCCTGCCAAACGTATAATGAGCCTGATGAATGCAAAAAGGATTGATGAGATTTTGCCGGAATCACAGTTTTTTCGTGTTCATAAATCATTTTACATAGCCCTCAATAAGATTGATTCAATTGAAAGAAACCGTATTAAAATCGGAGATAAGTATATCCCTGTTAGCGAAACTTATCATAAATCCTTTTTTGATCTTATTGAGAAAAGAAAATTGGCTTGAAACTTTTATTTTTATTGTGCTGTTTACTTTACTAAGTCATAGTCCATTTGTTTTCGGCCAAGGTCAATTCGTTTTACCCTGATCCTTACTTTGTCTCCAAGCTTTAAGTGGTCTCCATATCGTTGTCCTATTACCTGGAAATTTTCTTCATCTAAATAATAATAATCGTCATCAAGGTCTCTTAACCTGATCATCCCTTCACATTTGGTCCCTATAATTTCTACAAAAATCCCCCACTTGCTTACTCCCGAAATCAATCCGTCAAACTCCTGCCCTATCTTGTCCAGCATGTATTCCGCCTGTTTATACTTTACCGACATCCGTTCTGCATCAGTCGCTCTGCGCTCCATTTCAGAAGAATGGTCACACTTTGGTTCATATTCTTCTTTTAAAACAGAAGGCGCCCCATTGAGGTAGTCATTGAATAACCGGTGTACCATCAGATCGGGATACCTTCTGATCGGAGAGGTAAAATGTGTGTAATATGGAAAAGCAAGACCATAATGGCCAATATTCTCGGTGGAATAAAAGGCCTTAGCCATCGTCCTGATTGCAATGGTTTCGATCATGTTTTCAGCTCCGGTACCCTTGATCTCCTGAAAAAGTTTGTTGAATGAATGAGCAAGATTCTTCTGTGAATTTAAACTTAGTTTATATCCCAGCCTGCCAATGAATTGGGTAAAGGTCTCCAGTTTTTCAGGCGTCGGTGTATCATGAACTCTGTAAACAAAAGTATTGGATTTTCCTTTTTCCCTCTTTTTATTAACCCATTCTGCAACTTTCCGGTTTGCCAGCAACATATAATCCTCGATTAGTTTGTTTGATTCTTTCATTTCACGGATATAAATGCTGACCGGCTTCCCTGTTTCATCTAGCCTGAACCGTACTTCCTGGGTTTCAAAATTTATTGATCCTTTGCGCATCCGTTCCTCTCTGAGTTTCGTTGCAATATCGTTGAAAACATTTATTTTTTCTACATATTCGCCTTCCCCCGATTCAATTATTTTCTGCACCTCTTCATATGAAAACCTCCGGTCGGAATGAATGATGCTCTTGCCAAACCATTCTGAAAAAATCTTCCCGGCAGAATCCATTTCAAATACGGCAGAAAAACAAAATCTGTCCTTATGAGGTTGGAGTGAACAAAGTTCATTCGACAGCCGTTCAGGTAACATAGGTATGGTTCTGCCGACCATGTATATGGAGGTACCCCTGTCATACGCTTCCCTGTCAATGGCCGATCCGGGTTGCACATAATAGGAAACATCTGCAATATGAACACCGATTTCCCAATGTCCGTTCGATACCTTTTTGAGAGAAATCGCATCGTCAAAATCTTTTGCATCCTCCGGATCAATAGTGATGGTAAAAGTGTTACGAAAATCTATTCGCTTTTCTATTTCATTTTGCGGGAGTTCCCGGGGAATCTGGTGCGCCTCTTTTTCGGCCTTGGGTGAGAAAGACAAAGGGAATTCGTTTTCGGCCAGGATCGACTGTATCTCAACTTTGTTGTCGCCGGGCTTCCCTAAAATCTGAGTTACCTTACCAAAAGGATTTTCCGCTTGTGTTGGCCATTCCGTTATTACTGCCACCACTTTTTGACCGTTTTTTGCACCGTTAAGTTGTGATAATGGAATGAAGATGTGGACCGGCATTGAGGGACTGTCAGGTAAAAGAAAGGCGAATTTTTTCGACATCTCAATTGTCCCTACAAATTGGCTTTTCTTTCGTTTGAGAATCTCAATAATCTCCCCTTCCCTTTTGTGTCCTTTTCTTCCTGGAAACAAATAAACCCTGACACTATCCCCGTTCAGGGCATGATGTGTATTGTTTGAAGAAATAAAAACATCTTCAGATTTATCGTCGGGAATCAAATAGGCTTTTCCCGTTTGTTTCATGTCGACAATACCTGTGATTTGTGTTTTAATCTCACGGATATAATCCGGACTTTCTTGATTGATCTGAAATTTTCCTTTATTCGACCGTATCGATGCTTTTTTCTTTCCCATAGCAAATCTTTTATACTCTTTCACATCAGATTTGTAACAACTTATTAAAAAGAGTTATACCGAATGGAACGGATTTTATAGTTATTCTATTGTAACCCTATTCCGTATCAGTATTCCGCAATGCCTTCGGAATTGCTTCTAAAAGCATACGTGTATATGTTGTCGAAGGTTTTGCATAAATCTGGTCGGCATCACCCATTTCTACAATTTTCCCATCTTTCATAACGATTAACCGGTCTGCCATGAATTTGACGACGGAAAGATCATGTGAAATAAAAATATAGGTCAATCCCATTCTGGATTTTAAGTCATTGAGCAAATTTAAAACCTGGGCCTGGATTGAAACATCAAGGGCTGAAACAGGCTCATCACAAATAATAATCCTGGGTTGAACTGCTAACGATCTGGCAATACATATCCTTTGACGTTGGCCTCCGGAAAACTCATGTGGATATCTGTAGAAATGATCCGGGTTTAGGCCTACCTGTTGGAGTAATTGTAAGGCTTCTTCTTTTCTTTCTTTATTACTTGTAAATATTTTGTGTACTATCATGGATTCCATGATGGAAACCCCGATGGTGCGTCGCGGATTTAATGAAGAATAAGGATCCTGAAAAATAATCTGAAGATCTTTTCTGAGCTTTTTAAGGTTTCTTGCGGATAGTCTTGTTATTTCAATATCACTGTATTTAATGCTTCCTTCGGATGGTGGAATCAATTCCAGAATTGTTCTTGCAAGGGTAGTCTTACCGCTTCCTGATTCGCCGACGATTCCAAGCGTTTCACCGGGATAGACGGTAAAAGTGATCTCATCAATAACAGGAATTGATTTATGTCGACCTTTTAGAAAAGTATTTGGAGGTTTAAATTCTTTCTTTACTCCTCTGACTTTCAGGATTGGCGCCATGGTATATATTTTCTGGTGTTCCTGGCTTCTCTCTTCCTGGGTGATAATTTCATTTATCTTAACTCCATTGTACACAAAATCATCAATAGTTGGAAGTCGCCGGAGCCTGATATTCAAAGGTGGACGGCAAGCCATTAGTCCTTTTGTGTAATTATGTTTTGGATGTTTGAAGAGTTGTTCAACCTGTCCCTCTTCGACAATCTTTCCCTTGTGCATAACTATAACCCTTTGGGCAAATCCGGAAACCAGAGCGAGATCATGAGTAATAAATAAAATACTCATTTTTCTGTTAACTTGTATTCGTTGAAGTAATTCAAGAATCTCTTTTTGAACAGTTACATCTAAAGCAGTTGTTGGCTCGTCAGCGATCAGAATTTTGGGATTGCATGCTATTGCCATGGCAATCATTACTCGCTGCCTCTGCCCCCCCGAAAGTTCATGCGGATAATTGGAATAAATTCGCCCTGGACGGGGAAGCTTTACTTCATTAAATAATTCCAAGACTTTTTCTTTTACTTCTTTCCTGTTTATATTAAAATGATGGTATAGGCTTTCAGCAACTTGATTCCCGCAAGTGAAAACCGGATTTAATGAAGTCATTGGCTCCTGGAAAATCATGGATATTTTCATTCCGCGTATTTTCCGCAGCTCGTGTTCCGAAATTTTGAGCAGATCTATTTCCTTTCCTGGAAAATCATTAAAAACCACCCTTCCGGAAAGTATCTCGGCCGGAGGTAATGGAATTAGCTTTAAAATAGCCAGGGCAGTTACTGATTTTCCCGATCCTGATTCGCCAACGATCCCTAACGTTTCTGAATGATCGAGCCTGAACGTAACACCATCTGTTGCTTTTATCTCCTGGTTTTCGGTATGAAAAACAACGGTCAGATCATTAACCCCTAATAATGTGATCTCATTCATGAAATTGCAGTAATTATTAATCAAACCTACATGAATTTTTAATAAATCTTCCTCATTTTGAAAAATAATCTCCATGGAAATATCACTTTTTTATCATAACTCGGATTAAGCAATAAAAAAATCATGATATGGGCCAATGATTTTATTTCGCTTGTTTATCCTAAGATATGTGTTGTATGCGGAAATAGCCTGTGGAGATCTGAGGAAATCATTTGTCAGAAGTGTGACTATCACCTTCCAAAAACAAATTTTCATCTGGAATTAGACAATCCTGTAAGTCGACTTTTCTGGGGCAGAGCCAATATCGATACCGCGGTTGCCTTTCTCTATTTTAACAAAGGGAGCGCTGTTCAGGAGTTAATCCACAAATTAAAATATAAGGGAAGAAGGGATATTGGCGTCTTATTGGGAACTCGCTACGGATTGTATTTAAAGAATTCTCCACTTTTCAGGGATATATCAGTGATAATTCCGGTTCCTTTATTTAAGAAAAAATTTCTTCAGCGGGGGTATAATCAAAGTGAGGAGTTTGGGATTGGCTTGTCGTCAGTCTTGGGAATTCCATTGGATTGTAATGAACTCATTAGAAAAAAAGCAACTGAAACTCAAACCAGGAAATCACGTTTTAACCGGTGGGAAAATGTTTCGGAGACTTTTGTAATTCAAAATCCTCAAAAACTATCAGGATCATACGTGATGCTCGTGGATGATGTTATCACGACAGGTGCAACACTGGAAGCCTGTATCCAGGCTTTTATTCCTGTTCCAGGAATAAGGATAAGCATCGTGGCGATCGCTGTTGCAATGCTCTAAAACTGGGCTCCAAGTATCGTACATTTTTTAAAGCTTTTGACTGTTCCGTCCGGTTTAAAAATTTCAATGTAAACGATGTAAAAACCGATGGTGGCTTTGGTTCTGTTATCATCGATTCCGTCCCAGGAAAAAATTTCAGAATTAGATATTAAAACATTATTTATTAAATGCCTGATTGGTTTCCCTTTTGCATCGAAAATAATTACAGTTGCCTGATAACCAGGCTCTTCAGTTTTAAGCTCAATATTCAGGACATCATTTCTTCCATCATTATCCGGTGAAAAAATTTCTGGAAATAGTACAATTGGCGAATCAGTATTGATGTCATAGCTTTGTTGAGAATTTTGGCGTCCCGGGGTAGCAAATCCCTCTGTCTCTGAGGCAGAGTGCCAGTTTTCACGATATTCTGATGACCTTTCTGGGCTGAGTCGTTCAAGCGATACGCCCTCTTCCGATACAAGTAATGGATATTGCATCTCACGATCATAATGCATTTTATCTATCACTAACCCGTTATCTTTTGTTGTGAGAACTACGGTCCCAGAATCATCATTCAACCCTGGAAAATCTTTCATTATGATGAAATTTTCCTTGTTCCAACAATGATACCTTGAGCAAACATCTTCAGGATCAGGGCTGATGACTACGTAATCTTCAGGGAACAATAAAAATCTTTCCGCGGAAATTGGTTTCCCGGGATCGGTTTCGCCGGGAAAAAAATCCTGGTTTGATAATAAAAGAGTCGATAAATCAAAATTTTTTAATGAACGGTTGAATAATTCGATAAACCGGCTTCCTCCGCTCTGCGGATTAAATAGTATTTCATTAATGACGATGTCTGATTGTCGGATTGTATCGGGAATAGCTGCCCGAACAAACAAACTGGTATCAATTTTGTTTCCGGCACAATCTGTCAAAGTGTTTGTAAAGGAAACCGTATAAGTAATCCCTCTTAGGAACGGTACGTCATATTTCAATTTGGCAGATTTGTATGAAGGAGCAATCAACAGAATATCCTTGTGGATAATATCATCCGGAAACCTTTCATGAAAACCAGTTATTTTCATTGAGATACTGTCCATTGGTTCGGAAAAGCAGAGATAAAGAGTTGTTGAATCCTCAATAAATGCTCTCTCTGCCTTTGGAGCCACTTCGTCTGTATACTTTCCTGAAACTGAGTTTTCCTTCCCGGGTGTACCCCCTGCAGCATCAACACTGGCTCTCCAGTTTTCTTCACACCCGCAGGGATTCATCGGATCAACCATTTCTAACGACCATCCTCCCTCCTCCTTAAAGTAGCTATGAAACCAATCCGGCGAATATGATACGGAATGAATAACCTTTTGTTCTTTGTCTTTAAGGGTCAATGTCGCTCCCTCGTTTGAAAGGGATGACCCGGATGTAAAGAGTTGAACGGTTTCTCCATGAAAATAATACAGATTTGTATCTTTCACAAGTAACAGATAACCTTGGGGCTTTATAATAACATTAGGTATTTTTTTTTGTTGGCTCCCAAAATAAAAAATCCAGTCATGTAAGTCAATCGGAAAAGACGTGCGGTTGAATAATTCAATATACTCCTGTGCCGGGAGCGCGACCTGTGGCTCAGGATCATACATAATTTCATTTATCAGGATATCGTAGGTCCGGGGATGATAAAAACAAATTGGCGCGAGGGATTCTTTTATAAGATTACCTGAAAGATCAGGGATCCCTGTTATTTTTAATGTATCACACATTCCCACTTCAAAGGGTGAAGAAAACTGCAGTCGAACCTTCGGGGGTTGTAATAAATCAATATTGACTTTTTCAGGTTTTATTCCTTGATGAAGCAGAAAATAATGTTGTGGATCTTCACACTCCGGTCTTTTCAGGTTTTCGCTAAAGACAACTTGAATATGTGTCGAATCTTCAAAGTTGCATGATGCGAGACTCGGAGGAATTGAATCCTTTTGTATGTGTCCAACATAAAAATCATCAAAATAGATTTTTGTCGAATTGCTGGAGGTATATCTGCAAAAAACACCAAAAAAATTGCTCGTATGAAAAGTTGTATCAATAAAGGACCGATCGCGAATATAGTTGGTTTCCCCGATGGTATCAAGATAGGTCTCCCAGTTCCCATTGTTATCCCGGGTGATTTTAATCCTTAGAACATTGGTCGATTTGTTGGTCAGATAATTTTGAAAACTTTGTATGCGTTTACACTCTTTACCGTTTTGTCTGAAAATTACTATGCTGTCATCTGCTCCACCCAGTTGAATATAATATCCTTTTATTTGATTGTCAAGTCTTGCTGAATCAGCAGTAAGATAAATTCGTATATAATTATTTGTTGAAGTGTTAAAGGAGATTTTTGTCCAAAATGACCATTCTGTTTCTGTAATCCACTCACTAATGGTCGAAAGAGTAGAGGTGTCGGCCCCGGATGAATTCAAATGAAGTTGATGAATTGAATTTATTTCAAAATGATTACTGTCTCCTATCCACGATGGATTTTGAGTAAAATTTCCATCGGTAAAATGATCACTTACTTGTGAAATCGATAACATAGGGATCAAAATAAAGAAAAATAATAGACGTTTCATGTTGTTTTTATTCTTAATCGGCCTAATCGGTAAAAAGTAATAGGTTTGTGATAATTTTTGTTGATTTATCTTTGCATGGATATTAACTTTTATTTTAAATATTCTTTCTAACAATTGGTAATGTGTAAAGTGGTGGATAATAATTGATATTCCCTATCTACTGACATACAGGTATTTGACTAATTGTAAAAATAAATGTTATCAAATGAAAATTGCTGTTGTTGGCGCCACCGGTCTTGTAGGACGGGAAATGTTGCTGGTTCTTAAGGAACAAGACATTATTCCCGATTTATTGATTCCAGTTGCATCACCCCGATCAATTGGTAAAACAATTGAATTTAATGGTAACAATTTTGTGGTTTCCAGCAATGAAGAGGCTTTGAAACTACGACCCGACATTGCAATATTTTCAGCCGGTGCAATAGTTTCAAAAGAGTGGGCTCCGAAATATGTTGCAATTGGCACTACTGTCATCGATAATTCCTCTGCCTGGCGTATGGATCCTGGGATCCCTCTCATAGTCCCGGAAATAAACGCTTCTATCCTTTCGAAAAAAGATAAAATAATTGCCAATCCAAATTGTTCTACGATCCAGCTTGTCATGATTATGTCGCCGCTTCATAAAGTATACCATATAAATAGGATTGTCATATCCACCTATCAATCGGTTACGGGAACAGGTGAAAAAGCGGTTCGTCAACTGGAGAATGAAAGAAAAGGCGTTATGGGTGAAATGGCTTATCCTCATCAAATCGATTTGAATTTATTTCCACATGGAGGTACTTTCCTTCCGAATGGATATACAACAGAGGAGATGAAATTGGTTTTTGAAACCCAAAAAATTCTTGCCGATCCAAATATCAACATAACGGCTACAATCGTTCGGGTGCCTGTTCTTGGAGGGCATTCAGAATCCGTCAATATTGAGTTCTCCAGTAATTATGAACTTCAGGACATATACAATCTTCTCTCTTCAAATCCTGGCATTACCGTTCGTGATGATGTCGCCCGGAATGTTTACCCTATGCCACTTGATGCCCGTGGAAAAGACGATGTTTTCGTTGGCAGGATCCGTCGTGACGAATCCAGGACTAACTCTTTGAACCTATTTATTGTTTCTGATAACCTTCGAAAAGGAGCTGCCACAAATGCGGTCCAGATTGTCAAGTATCTGATATTTAAAAGGTTATTTGATATTCCCTAAATACAATATCTTTCTTTATTGATATTTCTCAATTATTTCATTGATCAAAAATGATAAAATAGTTGGTTTATATCAATTAATCTGTAATTTTGTAACTTAATTCACATTTTATTATTA
>Ga0172368_10002177_pt1 | contig 25435 bp, 20 predicted proteins | sample Lak11m_FD_114540 | JGI IMG/M metagenome (GOLD analysis project Ga0172368, IMG submission 114540) | Freshwater microbial communities from Kabuno Bay, South-Kivu, Congo - kab_022012_11m | ecosystem: Environmental > Aquatic > Freshwater > Lake | place: Democratic Republic of the Congo: South-Kivu...
AGACTTATCGCCTGCCGATTTCATCCATAAGCCCCACGACCTCAACACTTTGGAGGAAAAGCTGGAACGTCTCTTGAGAAAAGCCTAAACTTGACGGATTGCCGGGGCAGACCCTTTGTATCTGGACTCCCTGGATAGACGAACAAATGATAGGATGGACAGACGATGTTATGGCCTGATGATCGGGAAGGAGAAAATTATGAGTCAACTGGATCTCGCAACCTCACTATCTCGACCCAATGATACCAAAATGGTCTTACTGGTGATGGATGGACTCGGAGGCCTACCTGCACGCGCCGGCGGCCTGACTGAGCTTGAAACTGCCCGCACGCCTCATCTGGACGCTCTCGCTCGTACCGGCATGGTTGGCCTGATGCACCCGGTTGGGATCGGAATCACACCCGGCAGCGGTCCGGGTCACCTGGGGCTGTTCGGATACGACCCACTAAAGTATCTCATCGGCCGAGGCGTCTTGGAAGCAGTGGGGATAGGACAGAACCTCACCGACAAAGATGTGGCTGCACGAGGCAATTTCTGCACGGTGGACGAAAACGGAACAATTACAGACCGACGTGCCGGAAGGATTTCCACCCAAGAATGCGCACGCATGGTTGAGATGATTCGTGACATATCTTTGCCGCACGTCGAAGTAATAGTGAAACCCGTCCGAGAGTATCGGTTCGCATTGATCCTGCGAGGAGAAGGATTGTCGCCAGCCCTTAACGAAACTGATCCCCAGAAAGTGGGTTTGAGGCCTCACGAGGCAGCTCCACTTGACCAATCGAAAGAAGCGAGAAAGACAGCAGACTTGGTGAATCAGTGGGTGTCCCAGGTTCGAGACCGAATCAAAGACCAGAAGCCCGCAAACATGGTGACTCTCAGGGGATGGGCAAAGGAACCCGGGCTCCCCACGTTCCTCGATGTATTCAAGCTACACGCCGTCGCGCTTGCAGTGTATCCCATGTACAAGGGATTAGCCGGCCTCGTGGGCATGACCGTCGTGGAAGGGATCAATGATCTTGAAAACCAATTGTCGTGCTTAGAAAGCAATTGGGACAAATTCGACTTTTTCTTCATTCACCACAAATATACGGACAGTCGGGGCGAAGACGGCGATTTTGAGGGCAAAGTAGCTGAAATCGAGAAAGTGGACAAAGTGATACCAAGAATCCTGAAGCTGGAACCAGATGTATTGGTAGTTACAGGCGACCATTCCACGCCTTCCATACTCAAGTCGCACAGTTGGCATCCCGTTCCCATCGCGTTTTGGGCAAAGAAATATGTTCGTCTTAACCCCGACGTTACGGGCTTCGGGGAAACACAGTGCCTCAGAGGATCGCTAGGGCAATTTCTCGCTACGTCGCTGATGCCACTCATCACAGCCCATGCCCTGCGCCTAGACAAATATGGGGCGTGACCAAAAAACTGCGAGGCAGCATCGGCCAACTGGCGTCAGATGAAAGCCCACGCCATGCCGGACCATGAAATCTCGCCACGGTAAAGGGTTCATGAGAACTCCCTAAATACACGCTAATAGACCCAAAATGGCTATTTCAGACGTACACCCCTTTCATGTGTTTGAGACTTGGCAAGTATGGCCCGGGTCTTATGACAACCCCTCCACGGATGGCCGGTACCCGACTCCCACTCCTCGAGACATGCTTATCGACCGGAATACGCCAATCACCTCAATGGGCTCCTGCTTTGCCCGGGAAATAAAAAAGGTGCTGCTGGCCAAGCGTTATAATTATGTTGCAGAAGAAACGAATCATCCAGCGTCCTTACATGCAGGCGCTGCCTGGGAAAGAACCTACAATACCTTTTCCATGAGGCAGATATTCGAGTACACTTTTTCTGATTGGTCTCCCCAGGTAAGGTGGTGGTTGACGCCCGTAACGAAGATGGTTCAGGACCCATATCGACGAATAATCCTCTACGACTCCATCCAGCAGGCGGAAGCTGACTTCGGACACCACAGGGAATGTTCACGCCGTGCTTTGACGGCGGCTCGCGTTTTCATCCTCACACTTGGATTAACAGAAATTTGGGAAGATGCGCACGATGGGTCTGTTATCTGTCTCCCCTCAGGTCCTTACGTCAATGAAGGGGGCGACATGAGTCGATACCGTTTTCGGGTGAGCAGGTACGATGAAAACCTGGATAATTTAGTGCGAATTCGCGAGCTGCTCTCCATGCACAACCCTCATTGCAAGATTCTCGTCACTGTATCGCCTGTGCATCTGTGGGCTACCTTCCGCCGGGACTGCGACATATTCAGCGCGAGCTGCAACTCAAAGGCAACGCTGCGCGCTGCTGCGGACGAATTGGCCTCAACCTATGACAATGTATATTATTTTCCTGCATTCGAAATAGCCAACATCTATAGGCCAATGCTGGGACTGCCGGTGTTCACAGAGGGGAGAGAGAACTTTCACGTGAACCAGGAGACTATCGATGCGATTATGAACGCGTTTTTCCGATACTACGGAACGGGCAATCCCGATGACGTGACGTAACTATCGACGAAATTCATAGAGAGCCCACGCCATCCCTAGATGCCATCGCCCTCTGAAGCCGATAAGAAGGGCTAGACCGAGCCAAATCAACATCGCCCGCGGCACTCAGGCGATTTCGCTTTCACACTAAACCTGCTGTTCGGCACAACTGTTCCCTTTGCGCCTCCCTGAGGTCTGCTACGACCATCCTTTTTACTAATTCCTTAAATCCGATTTTAGGGCTCCAACCCAACAACTCCCGAGCTTTTGTGGCGTCACCGAGAAGTTCGTGCACCTCTGTGGGCCGAAAATAGTACGGATCTACCGCCACCATAATCTGGCCTGTGTCTGAGTCGATTCCCTTTTCTTCCACTCCCTGGCCTCGCCATTCCACAGTGATGCCAACTTCTTTGAATGCAAGCTCGACGAACTCTCGCACAGAGTGGTTCTCCCCTGTGGCGATCACAAAATCATCGGGCTCATGATGCTGTAAGATGAGCCACATAGCCTCCACGTAATCTCGTGCATGCCCCCAATCCCGCTTTGCATTGAGGTTCCCCAAATAAACAGCCTTCTGCAAACCCAACTTGATCCTCGCAACCGCCCTTGTAATCTTCCTAGTCACAAAGGTTTCGCCTCTCATGGCGGACTCGTGGTTGAACAGAATGCCGTTAGATGCGAACATGCCATACGCCTCACGGTAATTTCGTACGATCCAGTATCCATAGAGCTTGGCGACGGCATAGGGGCTGCGGGGATAAAATGGTGTGCTTTCTCGTTGAGGCTTTTCTTGAGTCAGTCCGTAAAGTTCACTCGTAGAAGCCTGGTAGAACCTAACGGTATCCACCATATTCAAGATTCTGACGGCCTCGAGTACCCTCAGGGCACCCAGCGCGTCTGAATTAGCCGTGTATTCAGGCGTCTCGAAAGAAACCCTTACATGGCTTTGTGCTGCCAGGTTGTATATTTCGGTTGGCTGAAACTGCTGGATAATCCGGATAAGATTAGTGGAGTCAGTCATGTCTCCGAATTCCAGAGTGAAGTTAGTGTGGTTCTCGTGAGGATCCTTATACAGGCTGTCAATCCTTTGTGTATTGATCAGAGACGCTCGACGTTTAACGCCCTGTACGACGTACCCTTTTTTTATTAGAAAATCGGCAAGGTAGGCGCCATCTTGTCCCGTGACACCCGTGATGAGAGCCCGCTTTTCCGTCGTCATGAGTTGCTCCAATTCATGCAAATATGCGTTGCCAAAGGCGGCCGATCGTGCGATGAACCATACTGTCCAATGCCATTCCAACTGGCATTGTTTGCAGTGATTTCATGATTTCGCAAAATCATATCACACTCAGCCGTGCGACCACTACTGAAAAGAAAACTATGCAGCACTATGTTAAACGTTGGAGCAGATAGTTGAAAACAGACGAGTACAAAAAAGCGTCGGCGTCGGACTTGACTGAACGCCGCGATAGCCTTCCTTCTATTACCATAATAACAGAGTACCTGCATGCTCCGCCTATGGGAAACAAAACTCTCTGGTCGATGCAGCGTCAGCTTTATCCGGCCCATCAATTAGTGATGGTTTGCCGCAGCAGCGATCACCCAGTACATATTGGAAACAGAGAATTGTTTGCGCTGCCCCAAATGGTCTGTGAACCGGAAAAGAATAGATACACCACCCTCAACAAAGGCATTGCAATAGCAACCGAGGAAATAGTAGCTGTCCTAGATACAAATAGCTATTACGCACACGCCCGAGTACTCTGGGTAGTCGCTAGGGTTCTCTCCGACGATACAATCGATGCCTGCTATGGAGACATCGTGCTTAGGGGGGAGGATGATAGGTACATACTAAAACGATACAGGCCATTAGCCTTAGGCAAAAGCGGCCTTAACCGACCGGAATTTCCGCCTTATGCGACCCTTTTTATCAAGAGGCAAGTGTACGAAGAACTCGGAGGATTTCGCTCACAACTCGCCGGTAATGCTGAGCAGGAACTGCTGGAGCGATTCTTTTGTCGTTATAGGATCAAGGCGGTGTATGTGCCACACGCATTCCTCGTGAGAAAGTGCGACTCAGAACCTTCTGCCTGTACGTCTTTCAGGCGACAATCGGTTCCTTCGGAACCAAAGTCTTCTCCATCCTCCACAAGTTTGACGAAGACATGCAAACTCTTCAATCCCTCGTGGACCAAACATTGTCTCACATCGAGCCGTGCGGTCCCCTTCGCACCGTGGCTGGACAGAGGGTGGCCCATTCCCCGCACAAGGAATAACTCAGTGAATGGCCGAACCGAGGCACACGAATCGAAGTCGGATCAAAGGGGCAGGCAAACCCTGCGTTCACACGAGACATCACGTCGGAAAGAGGGCCTGCACGTTGTTACAGTGAACTATGAGAACGAAGCCGCGGTTGAAAACCTCATCCAGTCGCTTGAACAGTGTGACATCATTGATAAACTCATCGTAGTCGATCATTCACCCAGGCCATGCTTGAAAATACGTAAGGCATCCTTTCCTGTGGAAGTAATAGAACAACCCAACAGAGGCTATGGGGCCGGTATAAACAGGGGCCTTAGGGCCGTAGGACGGGTTGACGCCATAGCGCTCGTTTGCAATCCGGACATCGAGATCCTTACTCCGAGGGAACTTCCGGAAGCGGTAAAGGAGCTCAAGAAACATGTCCATTGGGGCTGCTTAATTCCGGCGCAACTGGACGATAACTCAACTACCATAGCCGTATGCCGCCGCTTCTATACATGGAAATCCCTCTTCCAGTCTAGGATTGGGTTCATGAGAAAGAATCCCCACGTCTATCGCCGAGAACACTTTTATCTGGACCGGGACTTGACTCAAAGCTTCGATGCGGAGTGGGCCAATGCGAGTTCCATGTTCTTTAAACTTAGCCTTTTCCCCTATCCAATATGCTTTGATGAGAGATTTTTCCTCTATTTCGAGGATGTCGATATCTGCGCCCAGATGCATATCCATGGTTACGCTGTCCGGTATTCCCCGCAAATCGTGATAAGACACCATGAGCAGCGAGAAAGCCACAGGAACCTTTCCTTTTTCGGCATGCATGTCAAAAGCCTCCTTCGCTTCCTCGTGAAATACCGAGGCCTTCCCCAAGCGATTGATTTGCAAGGCAAAACCGCGGCTCACTTGACAAGGAGCAACCCTGACGAATAATTTCCTAACAGAGTCTTCCATGAGGCGCACAAAGGTGTACACGCATGGGCATTATTGATCTGCTCCTAGTATCGATTCGTCAAGTTTCCAGGCTGCGCAGGCGATACCGCAGCGCCGTCATTGGCACTGCTCTAGGAACCGCTGGTCTCATTACCGTCATGACTGTGGGAGATTCTGTCGAGGAAAACCTCGGCAGAAATTTAGGCATACTGGGCAGCGCCACGACGGTTAAGGCAACCATCGACTATTCATATTTTCGGCACAACGATATCGAGGACGTGAGGAAGCTGCCCGGTGTGTTGGATGCCTCTCCTGCGGTCTTTCACGATGTTCGTCTGGTCTCTCATGGGAAAAAAGTCAAATACGGGGCGAGACTGGCAGGGGTCGAGGCAAACATCTTTCGGGTTGTATATCTACCCCTGGCCGAAGGCCGACCCTTGACGCGAGACGATGCGGAGAAAAGGAGCGCCGTCTGTGTCATTGGAGATGAAGTAAGAAAGGCCCTCTTTGACCCTGGCGAATCGCCCATAGGTCAGTCGGTGAACATCCTCGGCATCTCGTTTAGGGTGGTGGGCGTCCTCGCGCAACCGGAGGACCCCCTCTTTGGTCAAACGATCCTATTGCCCATTACCCTAGGTCGTTCCCAGATTCCGGATATGTTTCCCATTCGAAAACTGTACATCATTCCCAAGAATTGGTATATGACGGGAGATGTCCACAAAAGAGTGTCTGCGCTGCTCACCGGAAGACAACCGAAATACGGTCAGTCGATTACCTACGACGAAGACCGAATCGAGGTGATGAAAAAGACTGTTGATACCTTCAAGTTCTTCCTATACACTGCTATAGGCGTCACTCTAGTCCTCGGCGGTCTGGGAGTCACGAACGTCATGCTCGCTCTTGTCAAGGAACGAACAACCGAGATCGGTCTCCGAAAGGCGGTTGGCGCCACACAAGGGGCAATTGTCACGCAATTCCTCTGCGAGTCTCTCATGGTAAGCTTGATGAGCTGCGTGGTGGGCATCATAGCCGGCGGCTTCCTGGTCGAAATCATAGCCACCGCCATGATCAAAGGAAAAGTAGCCTATGGAATGTTATTTCAAAGCATCGTCCTGTCGGTGATTATCGGAATCTTCGTCGGGGTGGTTTCAGGTGTCTTGCCGGCTCGAACGGCTGGGCGTCTGGATCCCGTGGTCGCAATGAGGTTCGAATAGCCATTAGATTCCTTGATCAGTTACATCGAAAAAAAGTTGGACACAGACTTGTTGACAGTGAATCGGGGCGCTTAACTGTGCAAATATACTGGTTGCCTGAATTAATGATGAGATTGCTTCGCTTCCCGGCCGATGACATAAACCGGTATCCCGCCGTTGCAATGAACCGGAGGCGACACGGGAATCTCTACGTGTGATCTCCTCACTGAAAGCATGATAGGAATCCGACATTACTTTCGAGAACCTCTACAACCTTTAGGGACTTAAAGAATGGAAATTCGCGATATCATAACCATGACCCGAAAGATGGTCTTTCGGAACCGGCGCCGATATCGGGCCGTCATGGCAGCCATAGCTCTAGGCACCATAGGCTTCATAATCATCCGGACAATGGGGGATTCTGTCGAAGGCAAGCTTGCGGAAAACCTGGAAATACTAGGTGAAGCCACCGTGCTCAAAGCGGAATGGAGAAACCACTTTGGCAACCTGCATCCAGGGGAATTTTACGATAAGGACGTTGAGATGCTCCGAAAGATTCCCCATGTGGTGGCTGTGGCACCCGTAATGCACGCCCAAAACGTCACCGCAACATACAGACGCTACGAGATGGGAGGCATCGAAATACAAGGAGTTGACCAGGATTATTGGCGGACCCAGACGCCTTATCTGATCAGCGGCAGACTCTTTTCCAGTTCCGACCTGGAAAACAGAGAACGAGTCTGCATACTGGGCAAAGACGTAGCAAAGAATCTCTTTCGCGGAGCAGATCCATTAGGACAGCAAATAAGAATTGACCACCTCTGGTTCAGAGTCATCGGAGTCCTCGGGGGGCTCCAACACGATTACATCAGCTCAGGCGTATTTGTCCCTGTTACCACTGCCAAAAACAGTTTTAACGGGCTCGATAAGATATCCACAATCTACATCAGAGTTTACAACTGGGATTATGTCGATTCTGTGTACCAGACGGTGGCCAAAATCCTCACACAAAACCACAAAGGTTACCAGGATGCTCTTTATATATACTATTATCCGACTCGAGTTAAGCGAGTGAAGATGCTTGTTTATGTCGTAAATATATTCGTATATGCTTCGTTGGCCATCGTCTTTGTTTTGGGAAAAGTAGGGCTGACTAATGTCATGCTTGCAGCAGTTCAGGATAGAACTAGAGAAATTGGCCTGCGCAAAGCCGTGGGCGCTACCGACAGTATGATCCGCCTTCAGTTCCTACTTGAATCCGTGCTCGTGAGCCTAGGTGCAGGATTATTGGGCGTGATTGCCGGTGTGCTCGGCGTCAATTTCCTGAAAGACATTTTGGGAGTCGAAGTCTCCCATTATGTGATGTCCACAGCCATCTTCATTGATTTGGCAGTCACCACCCTCATAGGGGTGATCGCCGGTCTTTATCCCTCCCAGAAGGCAAGTCGCCTAGATATCGTCACCGCCATGCGGTTTGAATAAGTCAGTTTACCTTCGCGCTATCTGCCCGCCTTCTGGAAAATGGCTTCCCTCAGCTTTGCCGTCCCTTCATCGAAATATTGCATGGCGGTTTTCCCGTTCTTGTCTGCTGCCTCCAGGTCAGCTCCAGCCACGGCTAAAGAATGCCCAACAGAAAGACTTCCCCGTTCCAACGCTATCATTAATGCAGTCTTGCCCTCTTTATCCTTGGCATTCACATTCGGATTCTTACTCAATAGAAGCTTGACAATCTCCAGCCGACCGCTCTCTGCCGCGTACATCAGGGCAGTTCTCCCACTATTGTCCTGGAAATTGATATCAGCGCCTTTGGCAACAAGATGCGCCACCGCCTCAACGCCTGCGACGTCATTTCTGACACTATGTGCAGCTATCATAAGAGCGGTTCTGCCCTCTTTGTCTGTAGCATTAATCGGCACTCCGCGCTGAAGGAAGGGCTCCAGGTGACCAGCATTGGGATTCCACTTCTCCGCGTATACCATTACCGGCGTCTGCCCCCTATCGTTGATCGTATTAGGATCCGCCCCCTTGTGGAGCAATGTCCAGGCAGCGCCAAGATAACCTTTGTCGAAGGCCAGCTTGAAGGCGGTCTGCCCTTCTTTGTCCTTGGTGTTGACATTTGCCCCGCGAAGAACAAGGATATTCACGAGATGCCCGTTGTCCCCCCGAGGGTTGCTGGCAGCAAGCATGAGCGCTGTAACTCCGTTCTCGTCGGTCGTGTTCGGGTCTGCGCCGTCCTTGATCAGGAGTTCGGCCAACCCTGCATTGGAATCCCAGCAGGCTTTCATCAAGAGTATCCCGAGATCAGTCTTCTCCTGCTCCGAAACCCCTCGCATCTTACAGCCCGAAATGAGACCAACGACAAGTGCGGTTATAAATAATAAGGAAGCACATAGCCGGCTCTTATTAGATGAACTCATCAACTAAACTACCCTCTGTCGTTATACTTATGACAACATTCCTTGCATTAGCCACAATGACTCGACAAGGTCCGCCCTCAACTAATGATATGCGGAATCCCGCGGTCACCTCCCCATACAAGCATAGGGGCACACCTTGTCCCAAACATAATCATGGACTCCCCAAAGCGGCTTCACGCATGACCCGCTGATGGGGTAGTCCCAGGGATTCTTACCAAAGTTTTCATAGGTGGACATGATCCCATCCGATCCCACCTTGGCTATCACGTTCAGTACTACGGGTGACTTCTCCCACCTTTTGTTGTCATGGTTGTGATACACATCCGCGGAAAACGAAATGCAGTACAGGCCTGGAACGAGTCCCACAGCACTCCTGAGTATTTTCAAGTCCCTGAGATGATAAGGGGTCCTCCTAAGCTCTCGGTTCAGATAACGCCCTCTAAATGTTTCCAAGATGTCTTGCGGCGCGTGGACAACATTGTCCATGCCGGAGGCCGCCTTCGGCTCCTCGGAAGCAACTTTATCTTTCCCCTGAACAGTCTCTTTGCCGCGATAAGAGGCAGGCACAAGGCCTTTGCGTATATCCGTCACAGACTCAATTCGCTTCTCAAGTTCCTCAAAAGCCAATCGAAGCTCCCCTTGGAGTTTGGTTAACTCGTCCTTTGCCTTTGTTTCCGCGTCATCTCCATCAACGCCTGAAATCGCATGCAACCGCTTCTCGTTTATCTCAAGCCATGTCCTTGCCGCCCTGGAAAAATCGCGAAGGCTCGTTGGCGTCGATTTATTGATCTTTGCTGAGTCTCCGCTGGATATAATGGTGGTCTCTTCCCTGACAGTGGCGAGCAGGCTACCTGTCATGGTCTTCAGGTCGTTTAGATAGTTAAGAAATGCATTCTTCTTATACGTCTCTTGCAATTTTCGCCAAATGTCCGCAGCTTCACGGGCTAACAATGGGAGTCTCTCCTCTTGTTTGGCCTGTAAGACCTTGTCATAAGACTTGATCGCCTCGTGACCCGCCTCATTCAATAAAGCCTGGGTTTTGATGCGCACCCGCAGGGCGCTGCCTGTCGCCAAATCTTTCTCTGGTGAAAAGAAGTGATAGGCAAGCAGCAGCAGCAGCACCAGACACGCCAGGACAATCAACATTCGCATCAATGACAACATAGACTACTCAACGTACTCGTGTAACGCCCATCCAACCATCGCTTACGGAGTTTAACACATTAACGGCGCGGATCAAGCATGATAGCAAGCTGGTAATCATTCACTTTCGAGGGGGCGTAACCGTTGGACAGGCTTTCGAGGGGAGAGGTTTTTTTTGCGTTGGTTTTGCGGCAGTTGAATACGCTTGGCTGGCTGAATTCACCTAGAGACGCTGTGGTGGCGGTCAGCAGTTGCCAGGCCTCCCTGCAGGAGCAGTGTTCGATTGATGAGCTGCAAAATAGTTGAAGAGCCTTCGGTCGAAGTCGCGTTATCGAGAGGGCCAAGTATAAGAAGGCTACTTTCGGTATTGCACACGTCGCCCAAATTGGCCGTCAAGGCCAACGCCTAGCAGCGGGAAACCAGACCTCGGGGAGCGCGTCTCGGTTAAAAGGTAGCGAGTCGGGCAAGCCATGACGACCAGACAACCCATGGCACCGGAGAAAAATGGAGCCGGAGGGTGAAGCATGTCAGGGGTGTGGGACTCGTTTGTAGGAGAAAGGTTGAGCGCCGCGCAGCGTCATTGATACTCCCAGTCATAAGCCGGAAAAGATTGCGTTGCGTCTTGCCAAGAGGTATTGGTCTCACTGCCGTCGGACGTAACTCCTCAAGTCCAGGGTGTGCTGACGAAGAGTCCCTAAGGGAACCAACTGATCGCTGACGCTATCGAGATGCGCTATCTCCATGGCGTGCTCATGGGACGTATCAGTGAGTATCTGTGCATCGGGGCTGGTAGCCTCGTGAAACTGTTTCAGCGCTGCACCGATCTCTGTGAGGCATTACGGGAAAGACTTATTCAGGAGCATCGCGAGTAGCCTATCACACATGCAGACGAGGCCGCCTGGTGGACTGACGTCAAGACCGGATAGGTGTGGCTGTTTGCCACTCCTGGCCTGACGATATTTCAATACGGGTAGAATCGTTCAGCCAAGATTCCGCAAGGGGCCTTTGGCAAGGAACCCTTGCCAGGCGACCTTGTCATAGACCGTTATGCCAGGTACAACAAGATTCCTTGAAAACGAACAGCGTCTGTATCTCTAGTAGGATAATCGAGCCCTACCACGGGAAACAATCTAGCCGAACGAGACTTATAGCCGTTCTCAAAACTTATCACGAGATTGCTTCGCTTAGCTCGCAATGACACCTCGATGGCCTTCTCGTCATTGCTAGAAGCCGAAAGCGACGAAGCAATATCAGCTCGCATCAATCAAGCGGCCAAGCCCTTGTCGAATGCGCGTTTAATTTCGAGACCCGGTATAAGGTCTTCGGTGATTCCGAGGAAGGTGAGCTTCCGCGCCGTCACCGATGTGGGAGCCAAGGCATGAAGCATCTTGACCTCGGTAGCAACGAGCATCAAGAAACGGGGCTGTAGCGTGGTGGACCGAATAAAGGCAGCTTTGGATCTCTTGGCCCGCAATCCGAAAGCGGCCCCTCTGATTTCTTGTTTCCATCCTCCAACTCTCCCCGATTAGAGCTCTCCCAGGACAATCCAACACACTATAGTGGCCGAGTCTAGCACAAAAGTACTGCTTGCGTTTTCCCCCTCCCGCGCATAAGTGGACGGTTACGTGGCTAGTGTAAAAATGTCTCTAGCTATTGAGGAACTAGCCTCCTTCATAATGGTCTTTAATTCGAAAGACAACAAAGCCTGCTCTCGGCAGGCAGACAGGCCCATCTTGTCCTCTCCTAGGTACAAACTCCAAATTGCCCGCGACCCTGCCAAGGTGTATGCTTATTGTCGAAGGCGCCGCGTCAACGCGGTTTGCAGGCATCATCGCTCATCCTGGAGTAACCCGCATTCATAACGTATTGTTCAAAGGATCATGTCATGAACTGCCCCATGAAAACAAATCGGATTCACCACAAACATTCTTCGTTCATCCACAAACTCATACTAACAGTCTTTCTTGTAAGCCTGTTTGTAATTTATCCCGGTCACGTTCAAGCACAGAATGCAGCGAGAGGCCTTAGAGAATTGCAGGAGACCTTTCGTCACATTGCCCGGACCGTAAAGCCCGCCGTGGTCAACATCTCTACTGTAAAGATCACCACGGTTCGAAATCCTATGTCTGAACTCGATCCGCTATTAGAAACACATCCTTTCCGTGAATTCTTTGGTGATGAGTTCTTTAGGCGTTTCTTTGGCAATCCGAGGCAGGGAGAACGTCTGAGACAACAGGGACTGGGTTCCGGTTTCATTTATGAGCCTCGCGGCTTTATTGTCACGAATCGTCATGTGATCAAGGGCGCTGACGAGATAGTGGTAACCTTGGAGGGTGGGAAAAAGGTGAAGGCGCGAATTATCGGCGCAGACCCGAAGACCGATGTGGCAGTCATCAAGGTCGATGCTAACAACCTGCCGCACGTCAAGCTCGGTGATTCACAGACCTTGGATGTTGGGGATTGGGTTTTGGCCATTGGAAATCCTTTTGGACTTACTCAAACCGTGACCTCAGGGATTGTCAGCGCCAAAGGTCGGTCAAAGATGGGGATCTTGGAATACGAAGATTTTATTCAGACTGACGCCGCAATCAATCCTGGCAACTCAGGGGGGCCATTGGTGAATATTGATGGAGAGGTCGTGGGGATGAACACCGCCATTTTATCAGGAAGCGGAGGTTATATGGGTATTGGGTTTGCCATACCCATCAATATAATTAAACAGGTCATGGCCATGGGGCTCTCGAAAAAGACTGTAGAAAATCCGCCTCGCTGGGCAGCGCCTCAGACACCTCTAAAAAAAAGTCCGTCGCCTAACGAGTGGCTTGATAGTCAAACGCCTGGCTTGCGGCCGTTGAATTTGTTGCCTCAGTGAGAAATACAGTGAGCGGTGCCTATTGATTTGCAACTGTAGCAGCATTGGATTAGATTTTGACCATGCAAACGCCCAGATGTCGCGGCGAGGGACATTGATAAGCAACTCTTGTTTGGCCTATGACGGTCAGTTATTCCTCTAAAACGGGCGTAGTCTTTAGACTCTGTCTGTGTTCATTTCTCCGGGAGACCTGGCCATGGGAGAGAAATTTCTCGGAATTGACTGCGGATCGGTAAGTCTTAACGTTAGTGTATTGAGTTCAAACTCATCGGCCCCTTTCTTCTTGTACCTACGCACCAAGGGAAGACCATTGAAGACCCTCGTGGAAGCCCTGGACAGCTTAGGCCATGTCTTGGGCGAGGACGTACGCTTCGCGGGGGCCCTTATCACTGGAAGCGGAAGGGAGCTGTTGTCGTCCGCACTCGAGCTTCCAACAATTAACGAGATAACTGCCCACGCTGTGGGCGCCCGCTCAGTGAATCCCGACATCAGGACAATCATCGAAATAGGTGGTCAGGATTCAAAGTACATCCGTATGGAGCCTCCATCCGACGGCGAGACTCCGCGAATTCCCGTTTTTCGTATGAATGAAATTTGCGCGGCCGGCACAGGCGCTTTTCTTGATGAACAAGCCCAACGGCTGGGCATAGGGGTGGAAGACTTCGGCAACATAGCTCTCCAAAGTCGCAGACCAGCTCCAATAGCCGGTCGATGCGCCGTATTTGCCAAGACAGACATGATTCATCAGGCCCAGGATGGAGCGCCTCTTGACGACATCCTCCTTGGCTTGGCCTTTGCGCTGGTGAGAAACTATCTGGCCACATTGGTAAAGGGGGACTCAATAGTCCCTCTTGTATCCCTTCAAGGCGGCGTGATGGCAAATTCCGCCGTTGTTCATGCTTTCCGCGTATCTTTGGGGATAAAGCCTGAAGAAATACTGATACCACCCCATTTCAAGAATCTCGGGGCGTTCGGCTGCGCAATCATTGCGCAGAAGCGATCGTTTAATGTGGCGTGCCCCCTGGCAAAAATTAAAAGCATGGCGCGTGAAGCCATGAGCAGGCCTATTGTTCGCTCTTTTTTTCCTCCATTGCCAACTCCTCGCAAGTCTCTCCGCACTTCAGAAAATGGTGTATCGGACTGCCAAAGGAGGCGTGGCCCGCTTATCATGGGGCTCGATGTAGGCTCTGTGTCAGTTAAAGGGATCATTATGGACGGCGACGGTCTTGTGATTGCGCAGGACTATCGTTTATCCATGTCCCGCCCCCTAGAAACACTTTCTCAGGTAGTTAGTACGCTCATCCGAGGCGGACGGGAGCCATCTGTCATAGCTGTTACAGGCAGCGGAAGGAACCTGGTGGGAAGACTCATCGGATCAGAACTGATCGTGAATGAGATATCTGCTCAGTGCAGGGCGGCGGTTCATTGCAACTCAGAAGTGGACACAATAATAGAAATCGGTGGCCAAGACTCGAAATGGATTGCCCTTCAAGACGGCAGACTGGTCGATTTTGAAATGAATAGAGTGTGCGCCGCTGGAACAGGCAGCTTTCTTATGGCACAAAGCCATCGCCTGGGGCTAGGCGACGGCGCGGTTTTTTCCAGAGCAGCCTTTGCTGCTCAGACGCCGGCTGATCTCGGTTGCAGATGCACGGTCTTCATGGAGTCGGATCTTATTCACCACCAAAACAACGGTGCCACTACAAACGATCTGGCTGCCGGCGTATGCATTAGTATCGTCAGCAACTACCTAGAGCGAGTGGCAAATAATAAGAGGCTTGGGCAGAAGGTCCTTTTCACTGGCGGCGTCGCGGCGAATCAGGCAGTGACCGCCGCGTTTGAACAATACACCCACAGGGAATTCAGGGTTTCACCTTATTTCAAGGTATCCGGCGCCATGGGAGCGGCTTTGATAGCCCTAGACAAGCTGAAGCAAGGCGCCATTGAGCCGGTGGGCTTAAGAGAAATTTGCTGGGAACCTAACAATATCGAGAGGGATCAATTCACCTGTGGAGGATGCTCCAATCAGTGTCGGATTAGCAGGTATACCATCCGCCACCGTAGAGTGACCACCGGTGGATTGTGCGACAGATGGGAGGTGGAGAAGCTCCAGAGAGACAATGCGGTGGATGAAAATATTTTCACATACCGCCGAGACTTGATCGAATCAGGTCTGGAGGCGCAGGAGGGCTTCAACAATGTGTGGGCTATGGCTCGATCACCTCAGTTTTATGAATATTTTCCTTTCTGGAAGGGCTTCTTGGGCGAGCTCGGCATATCTCTCCAGGTCTCTCCCCGCCCGGACAGAAAACAGTTTGAGGATGGTCTTCGGAAACTTCGCGTAGAGACATGCCTGCCAATGAAGGTGTTGGCTGGTCAAATACGTAGTATTACCGAAGCTGGAGCCCGCGTCCTTTTTCACCCAGCGATTCTCAGCGAACCACCGGACAATGGGAGTGACAGGATGTTAGACTACTGTCCATACGTTCAGGCCTCGTCTCAATTCTTTAAAGGAACGTTCGATATCCAATGGGTGGAACCAATAATTAACAGCGCTATCGATCCGAATGCTTTCCGAAAAGAGTCTATAAGGTTGGGTGTCGAGCTGGGATTCTCACACAAACGAGCGACGTTGGCATACAAACAAGGCATTGCGAAACTTGAAGCTTTTGATGGCATGCTCCGGGAGAGGGGACAGCAGTTCTTAGAATCACTTGATCAAGAAGAGCCCGCAATTGTGGTTTTGGCCAAACCGTATCATGCCGCGGAGACCTTCCTCAACATGAATATCGGAAGCCTGTTCCAAAGGCTTGGCATCAAGGCTATCCCGGCAGACCTATATCCTCTGAGCGACCTGACGCCGCCGCCGGTCACGTGGAAATATCAGGCCAGAATGATTCGCGTTGCGCGGGAGATTGCCTCCCATTCAAATTTGTATCCAATACTGATTGGTTTTTTTGGCTGCGGGCCAGACTCTTTCACTTTGCGACACGTCAAAGAAGCACTCGCCGACAAGCCGCTGCTCTGTGTGGAGATGGATGAACATACCTCTCGAGCAGGTTTGATCACGAGGATCGAGGCTTTTTTGGATCAAGTTACAGCCCGACGCACAAAGGAAAGGTGCTCCGTACAGGCAAATTTACGGGCTGACGCTAAGGACGCAAGAGTCGATTCGATGTTATGCATCTCGCACCCCATAGCAAACAAAGTCGCCAGGAGGGCCAAACCCGAGACAATTTTTTTACCCTATTGGGGCGACCACGTGTACGCATTCGCTGCGGCAGCCAGGTCTGTAGGCATCGAAGCTTTGGCCCTTCCAGCCCCGGATGAGGAATCGGAGAGGTTGGGAAGGCCTCATACGCTAGGCGGCGAATGCCACCCCTTTGCCCTGGTATTAGGCGACTATCTCAAAATATCGCAGAACCTTTCAGAAAAAGAGGCTGCAACATCTCGATTCTATCTCATCAATCCAGATGCATGTCGCCTAGCACAATTCCCCGTATATATTGAAAAGATTCGGAGAAATCTCGACTTACCTCTCAAAGTCATCCAGGACATTGATACAGGCTTGGCAGAATTTAGTGTTTCGCCCCTCACGCACCAACGGATATTGCTGAGACTTTGGGAAGGTCTCAATGCGTTCGACTTGCTAAGTCGTCTCTTCTGGGAGCTTCGTCCTCGGGTGAGACAAAAAGCCGCCCTGGAAAAGGCTTACGATGAAAGTTGTAACAAGTTATACGAATCCCTCAGTAAAGGCCGAGTAAGGCAAGGCGTGGAAGAAGCGCTTCATGAACTCTACGAATTCCCAGTGGACGAAGACTCCCCCCACCCACTAATCGTCGTGACTGGCGATTATTACACAAGGGTTGTGCCCTTTGCCAACAACGAGGTGTTCCTAGAAGTGGAGGCAAACGGAGGCGTTGTCCTATCGCCCCCGACGCTTTCGGACAGCTTCAAGTTAGGCACGCTGAGGGATTTTGTATGGACACTGCTGAACGGGCGTTCCCGAGACGCTGCCCGCCACGGGTTTCTCTACATGCTCATGACTATCCTCGAGTTCAATGTCAGGGGCTCGAAAATGGCCAGGAGAGTTAATAGCGGCGAGCTGGATCTCCTGGGTATAAAGATGTGGAAGACCGTCTCCAAGCATGCTCACACAAAGCTGCCTGCGGGCATGACAGCTCCTCTTGCCACCACACTACGCGATCTCGAATCGGGAGCTGACGGCATACTCAATCTCATGACGCTCAATTGCTCCTACGGTACTGTAGTGACCGCGGCTTTGCTGAGGGCTCTCAAGGATAGACCGAATCTGCCGATGCTGACCCTCGTGTACGATGGTTTGAAGAAAACCAACGAGAAGACTCGCATAGAGGCATTCATGGAACAGGCTCAAGACCACTTGGCAAGGAGACTCAGGACGGTTAGGCCTCATCATAATGGGTTGACGCAGTGACTGACGAAAACCATGATTTGGCGAAAAACAAATACAGAGATAAGTCGCTCGGTCCCATACCCCAACGAAAGTCACTTGTAGAACTCCGGGTACAGTTTCTTGGCGCAGTCTGGACAAATACTATGGCTGAATTCGGCTTCCGAGTGCTCGGAAACGTATGTCTCCACCTGCTTCCAATAGCCTTCGTCATCCCTTATCTTCTTGCACGAAGAGCAAATGGGGATGAATCCTGAGAGTCTTCTTACCTTCGCCAAGGACTCCTTCAGTTCAGACAGAAGCCTCTCTCTCTCCTCCTCATAAAGTCTTTCAGCACTTACGTCTTGAATGATCGGGAAAAAATACTGAGGGGCACCGCATTCATCTCTCATAAGCTTCACGGACATCTTAGTCCATAATGTCCGCCCGTCTTTACTCACGAGTCTCGCTTCTAATTTCGCGATGCTAGTATCCCCTTGGAGTAGCCGTTCAAAGCAATCGATCGCTTTAACCGAGTCCTCAGGAAAGGTTAAATCGTCGTATTTCATGCCTGTGAGTTGATCCTTTGTAAAACCTGTGATGCGTGCCATCTCCGCATTGACAAGCTCAAATCCCCTATCCAGTCGTAGGGTGGCCGCCGCTATAGGCGATTCCTCAAAGACCCTCCTGAAATTCTCGTCACTTTGTCTCAACCGCCGTTCTGTCTGCTTTAACCTGAACAAAGCCTTTACTCGCGCCAATAACTCTCGATTAGAAACGGGCCTGGGGATATAGCCATCAGCTCCGTATTCGAGTCCCATAGCCTGATCATCCGACGATATTTTTACACTGGACAGCAAGACCACATACACATCACCCCAAGTGGGCCTATTCTTGATCTCTTTGCACACCTCGGTCCCGGTCACGTCGGGTAGGACAACATCTAGCAGGACCATGTCTGGTTTGTTCTCCTCCAAGTGCTTGAGGCATTCACGGCCCGACGTTGCAGTAGTGACTGCATATCCTGCGGATTCCAGGATATGTTTCATGCCTTTCAGCAAAACTGTGTCATCATCCACAAGTAACAGCCTAGCTTTATCGTGCACTCTGTTAGCCTCCCATGAACAATATGGATAGATTGGAGTCTAATGTGTCTCACATTCTGACGCCCTCTTTTACGTCAATGAGCCTGCCGAAATCCAGACTTGAGTCTAGACTATCCAGCATTAGGTAAAGATTCCCGCATAACGAATTTACCATCAAGTATGCGACAATCAATACTGTCTCTCTACATGTTATGCCGTTCAGCGATCTACAAGGTCAATCGGGATAGACACGTAAAAGGTTGTGCCTATCCCTACCTCGCTTTCTACCCAGATCCGACCTTTGTGTCCGCGGACGATTCGCTGGGCGATGGCCAAGCCAAGGCCGGTACTTTTCTCATCACCGGTTGGACGTACGCTAGTCCTTTGGAAAGGGGTGAACAGATTCTTGAGTTCATCTCGGGGTATCCCTGGTCCTTGATCTGAGACGGATATGACGACCTCATTCTTGTCTGTAGCAATCGAAACAGAAACCCGCGTATGAGGCTGAGAAAATTTTACAGCATTGCCAATAAGATTGTTCAACACCTGCTCTAGTTTGGCTTTGTCCGCGGTTGCCGGAACCGACCTCTCATTTAGGACGAGCGCAAGCTCTATGTTCTTGCGAGCTGCTAACGTCCTGTTAATTGCTACATTCTGTTCAAGTACTGTGACTAAATCAATCGGCAGCATCTCTAAATAGATTTTTCCAGACTCGATCTGGGCTACGTCCAATAGATCGTTTACAAGTCTTAGCATGAATTCACTCGAATCATGTATAATCGTTATGAATTCGAGATGTTCACTATCGAGATGGTTGCCCACTTCATCAATTAGGAATTCGCTATACATTTGGATTGCATTGAGTGGGTTGCGCAAATCATGAGCAGCAATACCAAGGAAGCGGTTTTTCTCTTCATTGAGACGTTCGAGCTCAGCATTCTTTTTAGCGAGTTCACGCTGCAGGTTGATCAGCTCGTTGTTTAGCCTTCCGAACTCATCAAACAGTACGTCATCTTGCACTTGAGAAGATACAAGTTGATTCAGATCCCGCTCGAACTCTCCCTGAAAAACATGCGGATCTAGGCCGAATCTCTCGGCGTACATCTGAAGGAGAGTTACTGATTCGTGCCTGTTATGACTGCCCGCAATCAGCAGTCCCGTAGCCCCTCTAACTCCAGCAAAGCTCAAAACGAAAAAATCAGCTCCATTGGAAACCGCCAGTTGCCAATCAGCAATTACTTTTTGGTCTCTTATAGTCTGAACCAAGCGCAGAGCCTTTTTCAAGCTGCCTCTATCCATGGCAAGAGCGAGAGGCCTATATGAGCTAAATCGGGCGCCAAGCCCCAAGTCATCTCTGACAACCTCCAGTACGTTGCCCAGCTCATCACATGAGACGACTATTCCTGTGGGTTGTGGTTCGCTCTTCATGCTGACAACTCTTTACCCACCATTTCCCGAGCCAACATCGCTGCTTGGCGGCCGTCCTCCGCATATCCATCCGCACCCACTTGACGCCAAAGGTTGGGCCTCCTTTTCATGGCATACCCCCCTACCAAAACCTTCACACTTGCTCCTATTTTAGAATCGCGTAACTCTGAAATAATTTTCTTAACCATCTGCACGTGAAAAGGCATGGTAGCCGAGATTCCTATCATTTCAGGCTCTCGAGCCAGTGCAGTTCCAACAATGCCAGAAACTGGAGTGTTCGCACCTAGATAGTAAGTGTCCCATCCGTCCATCTCGAAGAAATCGGCAACCATGCGTATGCCTATTTCATGAAGCTCGCCGCCGACGCTCGCGCCCACAAAGTTTTTTCCTATTCGCTCGGTGCGAAATATCATCGGATATAACTGAGACATGGCCATCTGAGTTGTGGCGGAACAGTAGTGCTCTTGCGCCACGGTAACCTTGTTTCCGTGCCAGAGACGCCCCACTTCATACTGTGCTCTCTGAAGCACCTCGATGTAAATGTCTTGAATGTCTGTGCCGTTTTCTGCGTTATCTAGCACCAACCTGAGGGCTGAACCCCTGTCGCCTCTCAGAACGGCCCTCAGATATTCCTTGGCCAAATCGGCAAGGGGAGACTCCGATTCCACAAAGCTGCCCTGCGGTATGGCATCATAATTCAACTTTTCAAGTGCATCTGCGATATATTTACAGGCAATCCTCCCCGTACCCTCGGATAAGCGGTTCAGGAGAATCTTTTGGGAGTACTCAAGCAGTGAGGGCAAGACAGAGCTTGGAAGCCCCCGACTATTGAATAGATCCGAGAGCCATAGACAATATTCTGAGAGAAGGGGCGGATCTGAATCCCTTACCGCCTCAATGAGAAAGTCAAGAAGATTGGACGCGTCCGCCATGCTCTCTCGCATGTTTTCAACTTCGCCCCGCCAAACCTCGTTCTGTGTCTCGAAGTAGCTCCTGAAAACTTCTTCCGTGAGACTGAATTTTCTGTTTTCAATATCTGAAGCCGCTCTCTGATCCGTATCGTTCATGTCGCCACCACTCCTTTGAATGCGGTGCTTTCTAGGCGATATCGTAGTTACTACGTGAGTTGGCCCCTGGGGTCAAGACAAGTATTTTATGAGGTTGAACGCTAGAAAGCCCATTGATGACTTACTACGTATCCCCCAACCGGATACCACCAACGCTGTTGAGCATTTTGCGCCACCTAATGAAGGAAAATGCTTTAAGATTCGTATTAACAAACATTCCTAATAAGCCGGTCAAAGTTTCAAGGAGCGGTCAGTCCATGAGATTATTTAGAACAATTGACCCTCCAGATGTATATTCAGACAACCCTCAAGTATTTTCATCGACACAGCGCTGCCCGTAAGTATCAGGCGATCGCCTAGTAGAATGATCTCTTTGGGCGAGGGAGGAGCGATGCTGTTTTCCCCTGACAAAGGTTGATTGATTTTGTTATCCTCTTATCATCCTGATAGGAGGTAACACACAAATGATTCCTGGTAAACTTAATCTTGCTGAAGTGACGGTGATGGATGAGGATCAGGCTAGAAAATATATCGAAGCCGTTGTGTGGCCTAACAGACCTGTGTGGCCTCATTGTGGTGGAACAAAAGCATGGGACATCAAGGAAGGGACAGCCAGAGCAGGAGTCTATGAGTGTTCCGGATGTGGCAAGCAGTTTACCGTGACCGTCGGGACTATAATGGAAAGTTCGCATATTAGTCTGAGACAATGGTTGATTGCTTTTCATCTGATGACTTCTTCTAAGAAGGGTGTCTCTGCCCTCCAACTCAAAAGAAATCTAGGGCTAGGATCATACAAGAGTGCATGGTTTATGGCTCACAGAATCCGTCATGCCATGAAAGATGATCCTGTGCAACATTTGTTGAAGGGTGTTGTCGAAGTTGATGAGACTTACGTCGGTGGCAAACCTCCAAGGGATAACGAAAAGAAAAACAAGAGGGGCAGAGGAACAGACAAGGCTCCAGTAGTCGCATTGGTCGAAAGAGACGGCAAATCCTATTCAAAACCTATTGAGAACGTAAACGCCAAGACGCTAAAAGGAGCGATCAGGGATATGGTTGACAAGGACTCGACCATCATGACAGATGAGTGGAAAGCCATACAGGAATTGGTCAAGAATTCACGGGCGGTCATGGAGTCGTAAAGCACTCTGAGGGTGAATTTAGAAGACAAAATGTCCATACTAATACGGCAGAGTCCTATTTTGCTCTGTTAAAACGAGGAGTCCTAGGCATATTCCACCACGTCTCCAAGCACCAACTGCACAGATACTGCGATGAGTTCTCTTTCCGATGGAACCACCGCAAAGTTTGTGATGGAGAAAGGACTCTGGTTCTGGTAAGAGGTTGTAAGGGAAAACGGTTGACATACAAACCTGTCAGTATTTGTAGTAGCTATTTAGTAGCCCGACATTGAGTCACGTGATTACCTCAAGGAATTTATATGGAATTCGCTACATTATTAAAAACTTACCTCCAAGACTTTATTTACTCTGAATCTGGGGACAATTATTCTCTCTTCGGTTCTTCTGACAATTCCACCGTTATTGAGCCTGTTGCAATCTCAGGTGTTCATACAACTAGATACACAAACGAATTCTGGACATCCAAACAAAGACGGGCTAGTTCAATACATGAAGTATCTTACAGGGCTTGTTTTAAGCCACAACTGCCACGATTTTTCATCGAATTGCTTACTGAAGAAGGAGACCTTGTTTATGACCCGTTTAGTGGGCGCGGAACCACGGTTATTGAAGCTGGTCTATTAGGGCGCAATGTTGCTTCTAACGACATTAATCCGTTAAGTAAGATTTTGATTTGTCCACGTTTTGATCCGCCTAGTGTTGAGGAAGTTGAAACACGATTATCGTCCATAACAGTGGACGACTCACTAGAATGCGACATCGACCTCTCAATGTTTTTTCATCAGCAGACATTAAGAGAAATACTGTCATTACGGCTATATCTTAATCAGCGAAAGATTACAGGTTCAGATGACAATATTGACCGGTGGATCGCAATGGTCGCGACAAACAGACTCACCGGGCATTCTTCAGGGTTCTTTTCTGTATATACATTGCCGCCTAATCAGGCAGTGTCTCCTGAAAGCCAGCGGAAGATTAATGAAACGCGAAATCAAACTCCAGAATATCGTCCGACTAAAGATATAATTGTTAGAAAAACAAAGACGCTTCTCAGGTGTTTGACTGATATAGAGAGAGCTAATCTTAGAAATGCAGGGAAACGGGCATTATTTCTTAACAATGAGGCATCAGCCACTGGTGAGATAAAGAATGAGTCAGTTAAATTGACTGTTACATCCCCACCCTTTCTTAATATTGTCCAATACTCTAAAGATAATTGGATGAGATGCTGGTTTAATTTCTTGGACGCCGAAGGAATAGGCAGTCGCATCACCATGTCCAAAACTGTGGATCAGTGGTCAAATGTCATGGGTAAAGTGTTTGTGGAACTGTATAGGATCACAAAACCGCAAGGATGTGTTGCTTTTGAAGTTGGCGAGGTGAAGAACAAGACAGTCAATTTGGACGAATACGTCGTTCCGCTAGGAGTTAATGCTGGTTTTGAATGTCATGGAATTTTAATAAACTCTCAGGAATTCACCAAGACATCAAACATATGGGGAATCAAGAATATGATGTCTGGGACAAACACAAATAGAATTGTGGTTTTTAGGAAATCACAATGACCATCAATTGTAGGGGAAAAACAATGGACCAAGCTTATGTTAAGAAACTAGAAAATGTTATCAGGCAGATGCTCACACCCCTAAAAGATGTCCCATTAAAATGTGTGATTCAGGCTCTAAGTGACTGTGATATTATACCGTTTGATTCTTCCAATAAACAAGACAAGGTGGTTTTGAAAAAATTGGCCCAGGTAGCCAAACTTGCAGGAGCCAAGATTAATTCCAATGGAATTCTTAGATCTAGGCCAAATGAAGTGGGTAATGATATTGAACCTTGTGTAAAAGATGCGCTTAATGAAGTAGGCTATCAATCAAACATCCCCACTACTTCCAAGGGCAAGAAAAAGCAAGCCGGATACCCTGACATAGAATTTATTGATGAATTCGGAAACTATCACTATTTAGAATGTAAGACCTACAATATTAGGAATGTTTCAACAACCCAAAGATCGTTCTACCTCTCTCCATCTGATGACTTTAAAATTACCCATGCGGCACATCATTTTTGTCTCAGTTACGAGATATTTGAGGCTGGACGAGCTGGAAACGACAATATTTACAAATGCAGACATTGGAAAATCCTCTCATTGGACAAATTGTGCGTCGATGTAAAACATGAGTTCAACTCAGATAATGCTAGGCTATATCAGAAGGAGTTGTTGTTAGAAGAGGGAAGTGTGGATTAATGCAAGATGTTTCTCTGCTAACAAACAATCTGAGGCATAGCTACCCATGAAACAAAAAGGCAAAAAAGAAAAACTCAAACCACTCTTACTCTACGGACTCGATACTAGAGATGTAATTCGAGCGTTCATGCGGGTAAAGCCCGAACGGATCAGGGAACTGGAAGAAGAAGAGCGGAGAAGCAATGACAGTGATTCTGTTGAAAAAAGAAGTTCGGAGGATAGTTTTGGCTGGTGAGAGCCTCACTATCCTCGTCCCTGTGGGCTACAGGCTAGATTGAAGTATTTTCAACAACAGGTCTAGCCAAGCCCAAATCTCGTCTTGGTGGCGAACCATCCAAATGATGGTTCTCCGAAACCAAGACCAATTCAACTTAACTCCCCCCATCTTGATTCACCTCCTTTTTGGAGACTAACCAGTGGGGGGCTTTTCTACAAATTGACCAGCGGTAATCCCACTGGCCTCTCAATAATAACAAACATTGTATGGATTACGAAAAAATAAGTAGACGTGAGGGAAGGTGCCACTAATTAGCGGCTACCTTTGTGAAGTGAATAGTTTCGTTTCGTAAAATGCGTTCTCGAAATTCATATACCGGTTCTCTAAATTTCTGTCGGAATAGAGCATGTTTTTCTATTTTGATTTTTCCTATCGATGAGCCACCTGAGGCCGAGGGTGAGTCTGTCGATGAGTTCATCGAGGGATTTGGCATAGAATCCTGAGAACCACTGTGCTTTGAGGATC
>Ga0172368_10002180_pt1 | contig 25418 bp, 30 predicted proteins | sample Lak11m_FD_114540 | JGI IMG/M metagenome (GOLD analysis project Ga0172368, IMG submission 114540) | Freshwater microbial communities from Kabuno Bay, South-Kivu, Congo - kab_022012_11m | ecosystem: Environmental > Aquatic > Freshwater > Lake | place: Democratic Republic of the Congo: South-Kivu...
GATCATCACCTACACCGAGTATGGGGAGACGGTCGCCGCCAACGGCACGGTCACGCGGTATCCGATGATCCCCGCCGGGCAACTGGTGCTGGCCAATCCAGACAATTCGTTCATCATGGCTTTCGGCGCCTATACCGACATGAGCACGCAGCCGGCAGTGACCTACCAGGTGGAGGAGTTCCCCCGCCAGTGGTATGACGGCGATACCAACATCCGCTGGATGGAGCTGGTGGCCCGTCCGTTGCCGGCGCCGACGCTGACGAATGGCTGGTATTGGGCGACGGTGCTGTAACCAGAGGCGTTCCCTCACCCCCCGTGCCCCCCTCTCCCACCGAGAGGGGGGAGGAACCTTCGAGGTATGTGATGACGCGAAGAAAACACGACGACAATGAGCAGTTGCCGGTCAAGGAGCCGGAGTCCGGTGCGGGTGACACACCCGCGCTCCCAACGGAGTCCGGTGCGGGTGACACACCCGCGCTCCAAATAGACAGCTATGAGATGGCCGTCCTGCTCTCCATCCCGGCACGCGATGCCGAGCGGTCGTATGCGGTCGGGGAGGTGTTGCTCCACCTGGATGATGCGAGCATGACGCGCCTGGTGCAGCTCGGGCATGCCGAGTATTACACCGGCGATATCGAAGAGCGCGACGGGCGATACTACCCCGCGCACGCATAACACTGCCCCCCCTCCCTTTCCGGGAGAGGGGGGACTGATCCTTATCGAGTTTTCACATGTCCGTTCAGAATTGCTTGCCAATTTCAGACGTGCTGGCGAATCTGCAGATCACCGGAGCGGCGACGCGGTATGAGGCGCTGGACGATCCGGTGGGGACGCCGGACGACGACACCACCTTCGTGCATGTGCCGCAAGGGGTGGCGAATTATTGCATCTGCGGATTCACGCATACCGTGCCGGCCGGGTCGCTTATCAGCAGCATCGACGTGTTCGTGCGCACGTATGTCGATGGCAGCAACGGCTCAACCGCCGCGCAATCCGCCTATCTGCGCGTGCACGAGAACGATTATCACCAGGACGGTTGTGGGGCGACGGGGGCCTACGGGAATACCACGAAGACCTGGGCGACGAATCCATACACCGGGCTGGCCTGGACGTATGCCGACCTGGCCGACATTCAGGGGTTCGGGCCGGGATTGGCGACGGATGGGGCGGCTGGGACGCGGAGCAAGTGCACACAGAGTTATCTGATTATTACATATACAGTGGGCACGACGCGGACAATATCGGACGCAGGCGGGAACAGCAACGCCGCCACCGCCTGGGTGGAGGGGATTGTCCCCACGAGCAATGATGATATTGTCGCAACCCCTACCAGCGGTAACCTGGTCATTAATGCCAATTTAAGTTGTAAGTCGGTCGATCTGACCGGTTATACCGGGAGAATCACACATAATGCATCGATTAACCTAGATGTCAATGGAAATTTTAAGCTCTCATCCGGTATGACTTATGCTCCTGCGAGCATCACATCGACCATCTCATTTAAGGAATCCAGTTTGCTGACGACTTATGGCAAATTGATGCCAACTATGTCATTCAGCAAAGTAGGTGGCACATTCCAATTACAGGATGATTTACTCACCTATGGACGAATGGAATTAGGCGCGGGAATATTTGATGCGAATGGCAAAAAAGTCACTTTGCAACCTGCGGGATATAGCATCATCGTTGGTGGAACAGGATTTGTATTCTATGATCTTGAAATTATCGGAGCGGCAACCCCAACAGCTTATACTTATTTTTCCAATGATTTTACCATTACTCATTCTCTGATAATTACCGGAAATTCCACAATCAACAGAATACTTATACAATCGAATGTACTCGGTATACAGCGAACTGTCACCAATGCTGGTGCTACCGTTACTGCCACCAATACTGATTTTCGCGATATCCGATTTGGGACGGCTGTCGATCTGTCTGCTGCGGCTGGAGGATCAGGAGACTGCGGAGGGAATGCAAATATTATATTCACCGCAACTACTGATCAAACATGGAACGGCGATAGCGGCAACTGGTCAAATACAGCGAAATGGACATCGAGGATACCACTGCCACAAGATAACGTCATTCTCGACGGAACCAATACCATCACCGCCGATATGCCGAGGATTGGAAAAGACATTTCGTTTACCGCCGCCACACCATTAACATTGGCAAATAATGTCACCACTTATGGTTCGATCAGTTTTGCCAATGCTGGCACTTTTACCCACGCTAACAAAAATTGGTATTTTGAGTCCCAAGCGAGGACGGGAACCTTATCTTTGACCAGCAATAATATGACTTTTGCGCAAATCAATATTCAAACAATTGGAGCAACATTTCAATTACAGGATGATTTTACATCGATTTCCATTCTTAACATAACCGAGGTAGTAACTTGGTCTGGTAATAATAAAAATGTGACAGTCAGTAAAATATATATAAATAAATATGCTGCTATTATTTGGCTTGGATCTGGAACATATACTTTGACAGGAACTGGTCAAGTTCTCTGGGTTGCTAACAGTAATTTTCATGCTGATACTTCAAATTTCGTAATTTCGGATACTTCAAACAGTGCTAAAACATTTGATGGCGACATAGGCCATACTTTTTACAATATTTTTATCACCGGCGGTGGGACAGGTTCGGTAACTTTCACTACTTCCAACACCTTCAATAACTTCACGATCAGCGGGCCCAAGACGGTTATGTTTACCAAAAATACCACAACTAATATCAACGGCACTTTCACGACCAACGGAACATCCGTCAATCATATTACGATCACCTCCAATTTATTGCATAACAAAGCAACATTAAGCAAGCCGAACGGGGCGGTGATCTGCGATTATCTCGCCTTGACAGACATCGAGGCGTTGGGCGGCGCGACATGGTTCGCCGGCTCGCACTCGACAGATAACGGCGGTAATACAGGCTGGTTGTGGCAGGACCCGGTGAAGCCGCAGGGGATGAATGTCCTGTATGGCGCTCCGTTCGGTGGAAGGATGATCGCATGATTCCCAAAGGCGTTGCATATAAATGCCCATTGGAAATGCTGACCACGGGTGGAGCGGCCGATTCCGGCGCGACGGCACCTACCGTCACGGTGATCCTGGACGGCAGCGCGACCGGCAACCCGGCGACGAACGCACCGGTGCAGACGACGGGCACGCATGCCTGGTATGTGTTGCTGACTGCCGCGGAGATGAACGCCGATCTGGTGTCCGTCATCGCCACGCGGGCGGGCGACGTGCCGTGCGTGCGGCATATCGTGACGGAGAGCGTCTATACCGCGGCGAAGGCGGGATATCTGGACGCGTCCATTGACAGCCGGGTGGCATCCGAAGATTACACCGCGCCGGACAATACGACCATCGGGCTGATTCAGGCGGCGGTGGCGGGGATCAATACTTATATCACCACGACACTGGGGACGCCCACCCCGCCGGATGACATCACGTCCATCCTGGCGACGATCACCGGGCTGATTAACGATTTGCCGGTATCGACGGAATACGAGGCAGATATCAGCACGATCCTGGATGCGTTGTCCAGTCTCACCGATGAGTTGGCGGAGGCGCAAACGAAGGATCTGGCGGCGGAACAATATGCCTCGCTGGCGGGGTTGATGGCGACGCTGCAGGCGACGGCGGAGGCGCTGGATCCGGCGCACCCGTCCGACGTGACGAGCGCGCAGACGGCGCTCAGTAACGCTATTACGGCGCTGGATATCCCGACCGCGACGGAGATTGCGGCGGAGGTGGGGGCGGCGACGCCGGGTGATCTGGACGCGGCAGTGGGCACGATCACGGACGCGATACCGGCGGCGCCGGATCTCTCGGGGTTGGCGACGGCCGATGCGCTGGATGCTTCACAGACGGCCATCCTGGAGGCGATGCCGAGCAACGACTCGATTGCGGCGCGGGTCTGGTCGTATGGATCGCGGACGGTGACGAGCTGGGGGACGCTGATTGTCGACCTGGTGCAGATGATCACCACGGTGTTCGCGCGCCCTTCGACGTCGCCGGCGAGCTATCAATCCATTCGGGATCGGGACAACCGGACGACGCTCTCTCGTGGGACACGGCGCACCATCGGCGACACGCTGAACGTGCTCTCGCTGCTGATCGAGGACATCCAGGGCAACGCGTCCGGGCGGGCGAACGACCCGAATTATGAGGATCGCTGGTTTTTGAAGTGCCTGACGAGCGATCTGCCGGTGCTGCCAATTCCCGAGCAGGCGCTGACGATCGATGGGCGGCTATTCATTGTCAATACGGTGCAGGATATCGAGGGGCTGCTGGATATGCGGTTACGCGTTCGGAGAGCGTAGGGGACGGGAAACCACCGATTTCGCAGATTGCACTGATTTTTTGCTTCGCGAGGGTGAGATGGCGGTTATTAATGCCAGCGGAAAATTGATCGAGGTGAGCGCGCCGGGGATCGAGCGGGCGCGGGTGGCGCTGGCGGGGATGCCGGGGAAGCTGGAGCGGGCGATTGCGCCGGCGCTGAACCGGGCGGCGGCACACGGGCGCACGGTGGTGGCCCGGAAAGCGCGCGAGACGTATGACGTGAAATACGGCGCGGTGCTGAAAACGCTGAAGATACTGCGCGCGAACCGGAACAGCCTGCGCGCAGACCTGATCAGCGCGGGAACGGTGATCCCCCTGATCAAGTTCAAGGTGTCGCCGCGTACCATCGGCAAGCGCCGGCCACGCAAGGGCTTGCGGGTGTCGGTGAAGCGATCGGACAACAAGTATCTTAAACATGCCTTCCTGGGACTCTGGCAGGGGCAGATGGAAGTGCTGGAGCGCGAGGGCGAGAGTCGTTTGCCGATCAAGCGGCTCTTCGGGCCGTCCGTCCCCTCCATGCTGGGCGAGGAGACGGTGAGCAGCGTGACGAAGGCGGCGATGGCGCAGGAATTCGAAAAGAGGTTGCTGCACGAGACGGACCGGATATTGGCGGGGATCGTGGGGCGGTATTGAATGGACAGCATCTCCAGGGTTCAGACCCTGGGTTATCAATGTATCGTCCCTGCCGGGACTGGACGGAGGTTATGGCATGCAAGCCGTCGGGATGAGTCCGGTACATCTGTTGGATGAATTATGCAAGCGGTGGCTGCCGGGGGTCATCGCGGATTACCGCATGCAGACAGGACGGGGGAGCGCCGGGGCGGTGACGGTGCATGAGGATATGATGCCGCCGAAGGACCCGGAGCACCCGGATGTGCCGTATGTGTGGGCTTATCTGGACGGAGGCACGGATAACGAAGACCAGGCGCAGACGACGGTGGGGATCATCGTAGGGACGTATTCGGAGGAGATGGACGGCTGGCGAGAGGCGAAGAACATCGCCTTCCGCATCCGGCAGCGATTATTGGAATCTCGGCAGATAGGTCCGTATCCGCTGCTGCTGCCGCTGACGTATAAGGCGCTCGACCAGTTGAGCACGGAGTCTCGCACCTATCCGATGCATTATATGCAACTGACCACGAGCTGGCGGATGGCGCTGGTGGTGCCGGTTGAATAACGTGAACCTATCCCCAGGGTTCACACCCTGGGCTATCAATGTATCGTCCCTGCCGGGACTTGAGAGGGAGGAGCTGACATGCCATACGAGCATGGAGTGAAGTTTACCGAGCTGGCGACGGCGCTGCAGTCGCCGGTGACGAGTTATGCGTCGCTACCGGTGATTATCGGGGCGGCACCGGTGTGGCAGATCGACGGGGGGACGGCGGCGCTGCTGAACATCCCGACGATCTGCACAACGCTGGATGAGTTCAAGGCGGCATTCGGCTGGTCGACGGACTGGGACAAATATCCGTTGTGCATGGCGGCGGACGTGTTCTTCACGCGGTACAACGTGGCGCCGATCGTATGCATCTGCACCTTCGATCCAGTGACGATGAACACGGCGCACGCGGCAGTGGACGCGGCGCTAGTGGCCGGGGTCTACACCATCGATGTCGCGGACGCCATTCTGTCCAGCCTGGTGGTGAAGAGTGCGGACGGCAATACCACCTACCAGACGCCGCGCGACTATACCGCCGCGTATAACGATGACGAGAAGATCGTGGTGACGCGGGTGGGCACGGGCACCATCGGCACCGCTACCACGGCGTTGAAGTATAACTTCGACACCTTCGAGGGTGACGAGATGGACAGCGGCGACATCGAGGACGGCATCGACGCGGTGGAGGATGTCTACGCGCGCACCGGGCAGGTGCCCGGGCAACTGCTGGCGCCGGGCTGGAGCCAGCAAAGCGCCGTGGCGGTCGCGCTGATCGCGAAGGCGGACAGCATCAACGGGGTGTTCAAGGCGCGGGCGATTCTGGATATCGACAGCAGCGCGGGGCAGGGCGATTCGTATACCGATGCGATCACCTGGAAGGCGACCAATAGCTATACCGACGCGCTGGCGGTGGTGTGCTGGCCACAGGTAACGCTGGGGGCGGTGCAATACTGGATGAGCCTGCATTACGCCGCGGCGCGCTGCCGGCTGAATGCGGACAACAACGACGTGCCCTACGCCAGCCCGAGCAACCAGGCGCTGGCCGGCGACGGACTGTGCCTGGACGCCGGCACGGACGTGTTCCTGAACATCACGCAGGCGAACCTGCTGAACGCCGCCGGCATTGTGACCGGGCTGCAGTTCGGATTAACGGGCTGGCGCATCTGGGGCAATGAGAGCGGCGCCTATCCGGGTTCCACCGATCCCATCGAGCGCTGGAACTGCGTGCGCGACATGTTCAACTGGATCGGGAACACGGCGGTGCTGAGCTACTGGCAGAACGTCGACCAGCCGGGCAACCCGCGGTTAATCGATACCGTGGTCACGAGACTGAATCAGTGGTTGAACGGGTTGACGAACCGCGGCTATATCCTGGGCGGGCGGTGCCAGTTCCTGGCGTCGAGCAACCCGACCGTGAACCTGATCGGCGGCGACTTCGTCTTCGATGTCGATCCGACGCCGCCGGTGCCGGCGAAGAGTATCACCTTCCAGTTGGTCTATAACACGGCGTATTTGAATACGCTGTTTGGATAGGCGGGGAAGGTTTGAGTTTTGCGTTTGGGAGGGCCGGGCGGTGAGATGGTAGGCTCTCCCAGACGTGGGGACAGATGGTCAACACGCGCGGACTCAGAGGTCCGCGCTCCAAGGGGGGCATTATGGGACTGGGAGTTGGGGTGAACGCGCCGTTGCCGGCGATGGTGAATAACTGCAATGCCTATCTGGCAGGCAACAAGCTGCTGGGTATGGCGGACATCGTGATGCCGGATATCGAGTTCCTGGTGCAGGAGCTGTCGGGCGCCGGCATCACGGGCGCGGTGGAAGTGACGGTGCAGGGGCACGTGCGGCCGATGACGGCCACGGTGAATTTCAAGGTGCCGAGCGCGCAGCAGTTCGACATGCTAGACTACCTGGCGCAGGGGGTGACCTTTCGCGCATCGCTGCAGCAGTACGACGCGGGTTCCGGCGCGCCGGTGCAGGTGCCGTTCAGTTGTCTGATGCGCGGGGTGGCGAAGAAGGCCAGCCTGGGCACGCTGAAGCCGGGCGAGGGCGCCGGGGGCAGCAACGAGGTGGCGGTGAGCTACCCGAAGGTGTTCATCGACGGTGTGGAGATGTGCGAGATCGACCCGATGAATGGGGTGTGCCGGATCTATGGGGTCGACCATCTGGCGGCGGTGAACGCGGCGATCTGACAGATGGATAGGCTCACACAGCCCCCCAGGTTTCACACCCTGGGCTATCAATGTGCTGTCCCTGCCGGGACTGGGCGGGGACGGTGACTGAAGGAGCATGGCATGCCAGAAACCATCAAACTACGGAATCCGATCACGTTCGAGGGGGAGACGGTCAGCGCGTTGACGCTGGATCTGGAGAACCTGACGGGGTCGGATCTGATCGCGGCGGAGCGCGAGGTGTCGGTGGCGAAGACCGGCAACTTCAACGTCGTGAATGAGATGTGCAAGGATTACCAGGCGGCGGTGGCGGCGAGGGCGGCGCACCAGCCGGTGGAGATGATCTACCAGCTCAAGGCGCGCGACTTCGCGGAGGTGACGTTGCGGGTGCAGGGTTTTTTGCTCGGTATGGAGGACAGCCCACAGGACGGCACCTCCGAATAACTGCCGCGAATCTGGCGATGACGTTTCAGACGCCGGTGCCGTACTGGTTGTCGCTGCCGATCGGGGAGCTGCTGACCTGGTGGGGGCTGTATGAGGAAGCGCAGCGGAAGGCGTGAGAGGGGCGGGGCGGATATTCACCCCCCCCCACCCCAGGGTTCACACCCTGGGCTATCAATGTGTCGTCCCTGCCGGGACTGGGAGTTACCATGGCGACCGTTCGTGAGATTGCATTTCGCATATCGACGCAGGCGGGGAGCCGGTTCACGGGGCCGATGGGCGGGGTGAATCGGTCGCTGGAGGCGCTCATCGGGAAGCTGAAGGGCGTCGAGCAGCATTCGATGCGCGCGGCGCGCGGGCAGAATATGCTGGGGGGCGCCATCAAATCGGCGGTGGGTTTCGCGGCGGCCTATATCTCAATCGAAGGCATCAAAAATGCTTATATCGGCGTCACGAAGGCCGTTGATGATGATATCCGCTCGATGCAGCGCTTGCAGACGTTGATGGGGAATGTGCCAGGCACGACGAAAAAGGGCATGCAGGCCATTCTGGATTATGCCACGGCATCGATGCAATACACGACGCTGGGGCATGACATCACGGAATACGGCGCCAGCCAACTGGCGACCTTCCGTATACACGAAAAGAGCATTCGGAAGTTGCTGCCGGCAATGCAGGATCTGTTTGTCGGGCAGAACGGCGTGAACGTGAGCCAGGATCAGGCATTCAAAACTGCCAATCTGCTGGGCAAGGTCTATATGGGGCAAGCGGGCGCATTGCGGCGCGCGGGCATCAGTTTCAGCAAGGAACAGGAGAAGGTGTTGAAAACCGGCAATGAAGCCGAAAAAACCGCGATGTTGATTAAGGTGCTGGAGGAGAATTACGGCGGCCTGGCGCGGGCGATGGCGAAGACGCCGGAGGGTCGCATCGTGCAGTTGCGCAATGCCTGGGATGAGGTACAGGAGTCGATCGGACGGCGGGTGCTGCCATACACCGAGAAGCTGGTGGCCTTTCTGGGGGCGCATTTACCGCAAGCGCAGGATACCATTCAGCGCGGGATAGACGGCATCAGCGATTGGGTGAAGGCTAACAGGTCGCTATTATTGCGATTATGGGACACGATGAAGCGGCTGTTCGAGGCGGCGAAGCCGGGGCTGAGATGGCTGCTGAACGATGGTTTCCCGCGCCTCATCAGATTTACCACAGGCTTGTTAGATGTCAGTCAGAAGACCATCAACTGGCTGATGGATCATTGGGATCAACTCCGCTGGGTGATTATCCCGGTTGGCGGGGCTATTGTCGCGGCAAAGGTTGCCTGGGAAGGCTTCATACTCTTCCAGGGCATCAAGACGGCGTTCACCAGCCTGAAGACGCTGACGGGGTTGCTTTGGGGCATCGTGGTGAAGGAAGGGCAGGCGACGGCCGGCGCGGGGACGATGTGGGCAGCGATCGCGGGGCCGGTCGGCATCGGCGCGGCGATTGGCACCGCCGGCTATCTCGGCATCGAGAAGGCGGCCAATACACGCGATTTATATCAATCACTCCGCACTTACTATACCGGTCCGAATATCGAAGAAGCCGCCATGAAGCGCTATGGTAAGTCATGGGGGCAGCTCGGGATGAAAGAGCGCAATGCTCTCACGCAGCAGATGCTCGCTCCAGCCGCAACCGCAGTGGCCAAGCGGAAAAATATTGTCGGGTACGGCAAGGGAAACGCCATCGGCCCCCTTGTACCACAAGGGGGCGGGGCTATTCATGCTCCCCAACGGCGCGGGGTGTTGGATTACCTGCCCGGGCATGCCGCCGGCGGTCTGGTGACACGGCCGCATCTGGCCATGGTGGGCGAGGGGGGACCGGAGTTGATTCTGCCGCTGTCACGCGCGGGCGGGGCGATCACGGTGAACCAGACGATCACCGTCAATGGGGGCGGCGATCCGCAGGCGACGGCGCGGGCGGTGGCCACGCAATCAAAGGACGCGCTGAAGCGCGCGCTGCAGGAGCTGATGCGCGACGAGCGGAGGTTGTCGTATGCCGGCTGATATCTATATCACGGTGGCGGGGGATTTCTGGGATTTGATTTCCTTCAAGGTGTATGGCGAGGAGCGCTATATGGATCGGTTGATCGCGGCCAACCCGGCGTATCGCGAGGTGATGCGGTTCGAGGCGGGGTGCCGGATCGTCTGCCCGGATATCGAGGTTGCGGTGAGCAATACGCTTCCTCTGTGGAAGACGTGAAACCACAGATTACACAGATTTCACCGATTTGATGCTGCGCAAGAGGAAACATGCCGGAAGCTCCGAGAGTACGAGTGCACTTGAGTTATAACGGACGGGATATCTCGCGGGATATCGCGCCGTTTCTGGTCAGCTTCTCGTATACCGATCACGCGGGGTCGCAACTGGATGAGATATCGCTGGAGCTGCAGGCGCTGGATGATCTCTGGGGCGGGCAGTGGTTTCCGGCTGAGGGGGACACGATCACAGCGGCGATTGTCGCATATGACTGGGACTCCGCGCGCATGCCCATCACACCGGTCAACGCGCCATCGGTGCTGCCGTGCGGGACCTACCAGGTGAGCGACATCACCGTTGACGGACCGCCGGAGCGGGTATCGCTGGCATGCATCTCCGCGCCGCTGACGCGCGGCCTGCGGCGTCAGCGGAAGCACAAGGCCTGGGAGAATATCCGGCTGCAGGCGATCGCCGCGGATATCGCCGCCGGCGCGGGGATGCGATTGCTATATGACACGGCTATCAATCCGCTCTACACGCGCAAGGATCAGCAATTTCAGAGCGACCTGGCCTTTCTGCAGGATTTCTGCACGACGAACGGGTTGCGGCTGAAGGTGCAGGTCGACCGGCTGGTGATCTTCAGCGAGGCGGAATACGAGCAGCACGATCCGGCGTTCACCATCGACAAGCTGGACGGGCTGTATACCGGTTATAGCTTCCGCACCAGCCTGGCGGAGAGTTACCGGTCGTGCGAGGTGAGCTATACCGACGCGAAGGGGACGACGGGCTACGCGGCGACCTTCACGCCGCCGCAGCCGCCGTCGACGGGGGAAGTGTTGAAGCTGAATGAGCGGGTAGAGAGCCAGGTGGCGGCGGTGCTGCGCGCGCGCACGGCGCTGCGCGAGAAGAACCGGGAGGCACAGACGGCGCGCTTCACGGTGCCGTATCATCCGCGGCTGGTGGGGGCGGTAACGGGCACACTGCGCCACTGGCGCCCGCGCTACAACGGCACCTATATGGTCGATTCGGTCACGCATACTATTGGGGGCGGGGCGGGATCCACCAGCAGTGTGGAGATGCACAAGGCGCTGATCGGGTATTGACCACACGCGCGGACTCAGAGGTCCGCGCTCCGACTGGAGACATATGTTATTTCCACCGCGCGAGTTGGAATATCCGGGGAGTTGGGCGGAGGGGATTGTTCGTATCGGTCGGGTATCGAGCGTGAACCAGACCGCGGCGACGGCGCGGGTGGTGTTTGCGGATCGCGACAACATGGTGAGCATGGAGCTGCCGGTGCTGCAGGGGTCGGTGCTGGGGGCGGCGGCCTACCTGCTGCCGGCGGCGGGGGAGCGGGTGCTGTGCCTGTTCCTGGGCAGCGGTGTCGAGCAGGGCTTCATCGTCGGGGCGTTTTACGATGAGGACAACCCACCGCCGGTAAGCGGAGCGGTGATTTATCTGCGCATCGCGGCGGACTGCTTCGTGCTGGTCAACAAGGGCACCAAGGAAGTCGTGGTGAGCACGAGCGGCAAGGTGAGCATTACCGCGGCTGCCGGAGTAATCATCCTGGGGGATGTCGAGATCACGGGTGATGTGGGTGTGACGGGCGAGATCACCGCGACCGGCGACGTGGTAGGCAACGGCATCAGCCTGCATGGGCATGTGCACCAGGCGCCGGTGGGCGGGCTGACGGATCCGCCGCAATAGCGAGAGGAACGTCAATGGATACCAAAGCATTACCATCCTGGTTTACCTCATTGCCGCCGGCGGTGCAGCGGCAGATGTCGGAATACCTGCAGAACACGCGCCAGCAGCTCGAGGAGATGGAAGAGCGCGCGAAGACACAACTCGACATCATCGGGAAGCGGAATGACGAGATCACCCGGTTGCGGGCGGAAATCGAGCGGTTGAGCCGAACTGCGCCGCGGATCCCGCGCGATCTCGGTGAGATGTACGCGGAGCTGGATGAGTGGTATTTGCTCGCCGGACTGCTGATCGCGCGGATTCGCGGCATCGGAGTGCGGTATGGCGGGCAGGCGGAAGAGACGACGCAGGTGAGGGTGCAACCATGATCGGCTCGTGGGGATCCGTCATACAATTCGAGGTGAGCAGCGAGAAGGTGCTGACGCCCGGGTCTGTCGAGGTTGCCGGGTCGGCGCGCTACGCGCAACAGGATACGGTCGGGCTGGCGCCGGTGTATGAATTTCTGGGCCCAGGATTGGCCACCTGCACGTTGCCGGTGCGGCTCTCCGCAGGGCAGGGTGTGCGGCCGCGCGCGGTGATCGATGCGCTGCGCGCGGCCATGGCCAGCGGACGGGCGGAGCTGCTCGTTCTCGGCGGCCAGCCGGTCTTCGCTGCCGGGCGACTGGCGGTGATCGATGCGCTGTCAGAGCAATGGCAGACCTTCACCGGAAAAGGCGGCCTGCAGGTGGCGGAGGGGCAGATCACCTTCCACGAGATTGTTCCGCGCAGCCTGGTGCCACCAGCGCTGCCGGCCGCCAGCACGACGGTGCCGAAGGCGAACGTGACGAAGACGCGGTAGGCTGGGGCAGACAACACGCGCGGACTCAGAGGTTCGCGCTCCCAGCTAGGGAATGGGGTTGATTTTATGAGTTTAGTCACGAACAACCAGGCGCTGAACTTCTCGCCGGAGACGGAGGAGGAGGAGATCCTGCAGAACGTGCGGATGATCATCAGCACGGTGCAGGGCACGGTGATGCTCCATCGCGCGTTCGGCATCGACAGCGCCGCTGTGGATCAGCCGCTGCCGGCTGCACGAGAGCGCATGACTGCCGATATCATCGCCGCGGTAGCACGCTACGAACCGCGCGCGCAGGTGACGGCAGTGCACTGGGATGGTGTTGCGGCAGAAGGCGCGCTCGAGCCGCGCGTCGAGGTAACGATCCTGTAGTTTTGAGTTTTGAGTTTTGAGTTTTGAGTTGGGGAATAGCGATATGACTGATTTAACCTTCGTGAGCGCCGATCCGTCCGCCGTCGAGGCAGAGATGGTGGCCGATTATGAGACGGCTTCCGGGCGCACGCTGGCGCCGGCGGACCCGGTACGGCTGATTATCGGCACGGTGGCGGGATGGTTCGCGCAACTGCGGAGCCTGATCAACTATACCGGGCTGATGAACCTGCTGGCGTATGCGACCGGCGACTATCTGGACGCACTGGGCGTCTTTTTCAACGTCACGCGGCTGCCGGCATCCGCGGCGCTGACTACGCTGCGCTTCACTCTTTCCGCCGCGCAGCCGGGCGTCGTCACCATTCCGGCCGGCACGCGGGTGAGCGCCGGCGATGTCCTCTTCGCGACGATCGCCAATGCGGACGTATCGATCGGGGACACCACCATCGATGTACCATCACGCGCCGTCGTCGCGGGCAGCGCCGGCAATGGCTATACCGCGGGGCAGATCAGCCGCATGGTGGATATTTTGCCCTGGCTGGCCACCGCCACGAATACCACGACCAGCCAGGGTGGCGCGGAGGCGGAAGCGGACGCCGCGCTGCGCGAGCGCATCCGGCTGGCGCCGACCGCCTTCAGCGTCGCCGGTCCGGTGAACGCCTACAAATATTGGGCGATGAGCGCGGATCCCGCCATTATCGATGTCGCGGTCACCACACCGGACGCCGGTGAAGTGCTGGTCACGCCGTTGCTGACGGATGGCGAGGTGCCCGGTAGCGATGTTCTCACCTCCGTGGAGGATGCCTGCAGCGATTTGACCCGGCGCCCATTAACCGACAGCGTGACCGCTGCTGCCCCCACGGTTGTGAATTACGACATTACCCTGACCTACTATATCGACACCGCGCGGCAGGCGGAGGCGACGGACATTCAGGCGGCGGTGACGCAGGCGATTACCGATTACCAGGCCTGGCAGCGCGCAAAGCTCGGACGCGATGTCAACCCGAGCGAGTTGATTCGCCGCATCATGGACGCCGGCGCGTTATCCGTGACACTGACCGACCCGGCGGCAGCCACAATTGACGCCACCGAAGTTGCGCACAGTGACGCCGTGACTGTCACCTATGGGGGGCTGGCGAGTGAGTAATATCGGGGAGTTGCCGTTCATCGATACCCTGCCGGACAGCCTGTCCGGTGACGCGCAGGTGCAGGCGTTGGCAGAGGCGATCAACCTGCAACTGCAGCAGTTGCCCGCGCAGATCGGCCAGGCGCTCATCCTGCCGAATGTCTCCAAGGATGAGGAAGCCGTGCTGGACGCGCTATCCTGGCAACTCCATATCGACGCCTACCAGCAGAGCTACGCTATCGACGTGAAGCGCGCGCTGGTGCGGGATGCTATCCGGCTGCACCGCATCCTGGGCACGCCGGCCGCCATCGAGGAGCTGGTGGGGGCGATCTTCGGACCTGGCGTCACCGTGGAGGAATGGTTCGATTATGGCGGCGACCCTTACCATTTCCGCTTGCTGGTGCCCGATTCGCTGGAGGGGGCGCCGGAACAGGCGGCAGCCACACTGCTGATCCTGCAGGCAAAAAACGCGCGCAGCGTGTTCGACGGATTCGTGGTGCTGGCCACCGAGAGTTACACCCTGCACATCGGCATGGCGCTGCACGGCGCGGCATTCGGGCAAATTGGAGGTTGAGTCATGGGAGCATTCGTCGTACAGATGACGGACGCAGGCGCGGCGCTGCTGGCGCGCGCGCAGACTGGCACGGAGCTGCACTTCACCAGCGTGCGGCTGGGCGCCGGCACAACCGCCGACACCGACTATACCGGCTATACAGCATTGATCGATGAAAAGTTGGACCTGGGCATTACGCGGTTGCTGACCGATGGCGCTAAGGCGAAAGTCCGCTTCACCTATCAGAACAGCACACTGGCGACGGGGTTCAACTGGACCGAAGCGGGGCTTATGGCGGCGGATCCCGACAACCCGGGCACCGAGCTATTATATGCCTACGGATATGCCGCGACACCGGATTACATACCGGACTCCGGCACGCCGTATGAGATAACCGATGACTTTATTTCCGTCATTACCAACGCCGAAACGGTTAGCGCCACCATCAATGACAGCCTGGTCTATGCGTTAGCCAGCGACCTAGCCGCGCATATCGGGGAAGGCGGAGAAGATCAGCACCCGGCGGCGACTACGACGGAAGCCGGCTTCATGAGTGCCACAGATAAGACTAAGTTGGACGGGTTGAGCAGCATTCCCGGTTACCTGCGGCAGATGGCGCACAGCAGCGTTTCCACGCTGGCGAACTTCAACGCGGCCACGAAGTATGACATGGGGCAGGTGCTGTCCCTGCGCGGCGATCTGGTGGATGGGCAGGCCAACCCCGGCGCTGCATACAGCCTGCTCTACTCGATGGTGGTCAGCAGTAATACCGGACGCAGCGTGACGCTGACTATCCCGTATGTCGATGACAATCTGTATATCTACGTCAACGGCAGCCTGATCGCCACCCTGGGCGTCAGCAACTCCGTGCGCACGCAGGCGATCACCCTGTCAGCCGGCGAGAACCGCATACAGTTCCTGCTGAACAATAGCGCCGGACACGAAATCGAGTTGGCCATCACCGCCTGGTACGTCGCGGGGGTGACGTGGCTGCGAGCGGCCACGAGCTAACTTGTATAGGAGATTCCCATGCCGATCGAGCAAACACCCGAATGTATCGCCGGGCCGTCCTGCCCGACAGGCGCCGCCGTTGTCCAGGTCGAGCGCGACCTGAACAACCTTAAAAATGATGTGACCGATGACCGCGCGCAAAGCCGCGAGGGCCGGAAGGCGCTGCACCTGCGTATCGATACCGTCGAGGCGCGTTTCTGGGGACTGCTTGTCGGCATCATCCTGTCCGCGCTGGGATCGGCCGGGAGCCTGATCGTCGGCATCATCCTGTTGCTGGCGAAGAAGTGAGGTGAAGTATGCCCAACAAACTGACGGAAGAGCAGATCCACGCCGCGGCGGATGCGCACCAGGTCGATTATCCGGCCTTGCGCGCGGTGTGCCAGGTCGAAAGCGGAGGGGACGGGTATCTGCCCGATGGACGGATTAAAATCCTGTTCGAACGGCACTGGCTGTGGCAACGGCTGCTGAAGCGCGGACTCAATCCCCGTGTTTTTGCGCAGGACCATCCTGATCTGTGCGGGGTGAAGTGGGATCCCGAGCAATTCCCCTATGGCGGACAGGCGCATCAATGGGACCGGGTCGCCATGGTCATCGCATGGGGGCAGAAACATGATTCGGAGCACTGGGAAGGCTACAAAAAGGCTGCCTATGAAAGCTGCTCGTGGGGGATCTTCCAGCAAATGGGATTCCATTTTGAGGCAGCCGGGTTTGCCAATATCTATTCATTCAAGCATGCACTAGAGGAGAGCGAGGCGAACCAGCTTGCCGCGATCCTGCGCTGGATGGATGGAAATGGCCTGCTGAAGCGCCTGCGCGCGCACGACTGGGCTGCCTTCGTGCGCGGCTACAATGGCGGCGGCCAGGTCGCCGTCTATCAGAAGAAATTGCTCGCTGCCTATCGCCAGTTCGGAGGGAAATAAACCCGGCGCCGGCCCGGTCCTGCCGGCAGAAACGAGGTAACCATGACACAATCACTGCACTGGATCGCAGTGCACTTCGACACCATCCTCACGGCGATCCTCTGGATCGCCGGCCTGGTACTGGCGCACGGCTGGGCGAAGAAAGCCTATTACCAGGTGTTGTTAAAAAGCGCCGTCGCGTTTGTCGAACAGTACCGCAAGGCGCAGGCCAAGTTGAAGGCGGACAACAAGCCCTATAACGATACGCCGCCGGAGATCCTGAAGCAGCTCGCGGTCGATTATGTACAGGTGCGCTTCCCCGGTGTCGATATCACCAAGTTGCATGCCGATATCGAGGCAGCGGTGCATCTGGTGGGGACGCTGAAAAACCCTGTTGTCCAGCTTGTCGCCGGCCAACTCGATAAATTCATCGAGGGCTTGCCGGACCCTACACCCTCACGCCCGGCTTCCATATCGGCCGCGCGCCGGACGGTACCGGGTGGATGATCGGTTACACCATCGGGCACGAAGATCCGGTGGGCTGTAAAATCAGCATCGACTATTCTCGTATGCCGCCGGCGCGGAAGCCGGTATTGACCATCGACCCGGCGGCATTCAAAAAGGGAGAGTAAGATGGGGAATTGGAATATCAGCATCAACGGCGTTGGGTGCCACCATAATGGCCAGCCCGAGGATGTCGACGTGATGTTTCATGAGTTCGTCAACGAGCTGCGCGCCAAAGGGCACCTGGTGACAGATGCCACCTTCACCTATGGGGGCGCAGAAACCGACAAACTGCCGCCGCTCAAATATCACGTTACCTATATTGCCGAAAGCGGAGAATGGGCGGTGAAAGAAGAAGGATACATAGACGGCACGACTTTCATATGCCGTGAAACGCAACAAGCTGCGATTCTCGCAGCCGTCAGCCTGGCAGGGGAATGCGGCCAGGTGATTGTCCACCATATGGATGGTTCATTCAGCGAGGAAAGCAGATAATCCGCACCAACAACCGCAACACATACAATAAAAAACATCCCCCGGCCCATTCACGAGCCGGGGGATGTCGTCTTCTGCCCAAATAATCGGGGGGAAAACCGGGGGGAGAAGCCTGTCTGACAGGTTATAAATGATGCATCGATAGTCAATAATCGAGGTGATTCACTAGGTAAAAGAGTGGTGGATCGTACTGGATTCGAACCAGTGACCTTGGGATTAAGAGTCCCCTGCTCTACCAGCTGAGCTAACGATCCACGCGCACGTTCAGTATAAAAAAAACGGCAGAGCGTGTCAAGGCGCGGATGTCGCGGAATGCGTCAGCAACGGTCGGCGGATTCCGGGAGGGGGACGGCGGGCGGGACGGAGGCGCGGGTGTGCAGCGTCAAACCGAGCAGGAACGCGAGGATGCCGGAGACGGCGGCCACGGCGAAGGCGACGTGGTAGCCCCAGGCGTTGATGCTGTAGCCGATGAAGAGCGCGCCAAAGACAGCGGGCAGCAGGGAGGCGACGTTCGCAATGGCGATGTAGCCGCTTTTGTCGCCGGGTGGGGAGAATTCGAGCATGGCGGGTATCGTGACTGCCCACGGGGTGTTTAGCACGCCGGCCAGCAGGAAGGCCAGCGAGAGCACCGGCAGCAGGTGGCCGTGCGGCATGAGCAGCACCACCACGGGGATCAGCGCCGTCAGCACCATCCACGGCAGGCGCGGGCCGACGCGATCGACCAGCAGACCGAGCAGCAGGCCGCCGCCCGCGCTGCCCACCGCCTGGCAGGTGGTGGCCCAGCCGTCGATGGCTTGCGACGAATAACCCAGCCCGTGGCGGGCGTCCTCCGCATAGGCGATGAGGAACGGCGCCACCGCCATCGCCAGCGCCAGCACCGCGTTGCTGATGACCAGCCGGCCAAATGCGGTGCGCGGGCGGCAGGCGCGCGCCGAGCGGGCGATGCGCGACCAGACGGACGGCTCGGGCGGATGCGCGAAGGCCGACGCCGGAATCGGCGCGAGCGAGAAGGCGCCCATGGCCAGCACGAAAAGCCCGGTGGCGATGAAAAAGGCCGCCGGATAGACCGTTTGCGGTGGCAGCAGCCGGTGTAGCCAGGTGAGGCCGACCCCGCTCGCTACGCCGCCGCCGGCGAAACAGAGGACGGTGAGGCCGTAATATCGCCCGCGCAGGTGCAGAGGAATTACGTGCGCCTGCATGTCCATCCACACCGGCGTGATCAGCGCAAGGGCCATCTGCGAGACCGCCAGCAGGACGATCGTCAGTCCGACCTGCACCGCCGGATACCGCGCCGCCAGCACGACATGCGCGAGGGCAACCAGCAAATACTGCGCGGCGCAGAGCAGGTGCAGGATGACGATAACGCGCTTGCGGCGCCGGAAGCGCTCGATTATCGTCCGCCCGAACACCTGCGGGAGCATCCCCAGCGACAGCATGGCGATGGCCAGCGTGCCAATGACGATGGGGGCGGCGCCCAGCGAAAGCAGGTAAGTGGTCAGCGTGGTGGTGAGCAGCACGAAAAAGTTCCCCAGCCCCCACAGAAATTCCGTGAGGAGCATGAAGAACACAATCCGGCGCATCAAGCGGGTGGCGAAAAACTCGCGCATCGGGCACCATCATCCCATACAGACTGGTCACTGAGCGGCAGCATGATAGCACACGGCTTCCGGCAGACGCAACAGTAACCTGACGCGTTTTTGCGCTCAACCTGGTATTTTCCGCATTTCTCCTGGCTCATGCGGGGGAGAAAGAGAAAGAGGCATACCCTCATGAACGGTTTACAAATCAACAAACAACCGGACAAGGTACGTTATAATCGTGGTATACTAATGGCATGCATTGTTTCGCAACACGGCTTGGAACGTGTTGCAGACACGGTTAGGAGGCTGCCATGTCGAACGAATTTCCTACCGCCATGCTGCCGGTTCGGCAGTTCGCTACGCCGGCCGGCCAGCATATCTCTCTCGGCGCGCCGCTGCGGGCGCTCCTCTTCATCGTCATTGCGGGCGTGCTGATCCTGCTGTATTTCGCCACCCTCCCGCAGAACACGGCCATTATTTTAACGGTGGTGACGGTGATCGTAGTGTGGATCTTCATCTCCGGCATCCGGGTGGCCGCCCAGTGGGAGCGCGGCATTCTGTTGCGCCTGGGGTCTTTCCGGAGCATTCGCGGACCGGGCGTAATTTACGTGGTGCCGTTCATCGATTACATCCGCTTTGTGGACACGCGCATCCTGGTGCTGAACATCCCGCGGCAGAAGGTCATCACCCGCGATAACGTGCCCGCGGAGATCGACGGTGCACTGTTTTTCTACATTTCCGATCCGGAGAGCGCGGTGCTCCACGTGCAGGATTACCAGTATGCCATCGCGCAATATGCGCAAGGCGCGCTGCGCGATGTGGTGGGGCGGATGACGCTGGACGAGCTGCTGGCCGAACGCGAGCAGATTCAGAACAGCATCGGCGAGATCGTGGAGGTACACATCAAAGACTGGGGGATGCACGTCGAGTCGATTCGCCTGCTCGACATCGAGCTGCCGGAAGATTTGAAGCGGATGATGTCGCGACAGGCGTCCGCCGAGCGCGAGAAGCGCGCCACCATCACCAAGGCGGAGGGCGACAAGCTGGCCGCGGTAAACCTGGCAGGCGCGGCGGAGATCATGCAGCTCACCCCCGGCGCCATGCAGCTCCGCTCGTTGCAGACCATCGACGGCCTGGGCGCCAGTCCCTCGAACACCGTCATTATGTTCCCGGTGGAATGGGTGGGACTGGTGAAGGGATTGCTCGGCAGCAAGGCGATTGAACTGCCCGACACGCCGCCGGAAGAGCCGCCGGCGGAGTGATGAGGGGGAAGAGACGAAGGGACGAAAAGAAGAAGGGAAGAGAGGAAGACTGACTGTGATGTTTAATCTTCCCTTCTTCCTCTCTTCTCTTCTTCTTTTCTATTCGTTACGCCAATGCGGTGCGCGCGCGGTTCACCAGTTCGGTGAAGGCGGCGGGATCGGCGATGGCGATTTCGGACAGCGCTTTGCGGTTCATGGCGATGTTGGCCTTCTTCATGCCATCCATGAACCGGTTATAGGTCAGGCCGTTGAGGCGGCAGGCTGCATTGACGCGGGCAATGAAGAGACGGCGATAATCGCGCTTCTTCTGTTTGCGGCTGCGGAACGCATCGTCTAACGCCTTGAAGACGGCTTCGTTCGCGCGCTTAAACTGACGATGGCGGGCGCCCCAGTAGCCGGAGGCCTGCTTGAGAATACGTTTATGGCGTTTGTGGGATGTGACCCCACGTTTCACGCGAGCCATATGATCGCTCCTTTCAAATCGCGAATTCCGCCGGCGTATGCCGGGGTATCGGAGGCCCGGTCGATCGTTCCGGGCGCTTCACACAGTCATGCCGCCGGATCAACGATACGGCAACATGGCTTTGGCAGCAGGCATGAACGCCGGATCCAGCGTTTTGTTCATTTGCAGCCGCCGTTTGCGGGACGAGCTTTTTCGGGTCAGCAAGTGGCTGTTATAATTCGAGCGGAACTTGATCTTTCCGCCGCCGGTATATTCCATCCGCTTGGCCGCCGTTTTACGAGTGCGCATCTTGGGCACGTGCTCTCACGCTCCTTTCGCTGAGATCGGGGCGGTCACGATCCAAAGATCGCTCGCCCCCGGGTAAAAAAACTTCGCGCCGGCAGACAACCGAACACGCGGGCCATCGCGAGGTGGTCCGCGTGGGAAAATACTGCAACCGCGTATTTATTCGGACGCCGCCTGCGCCTGTTCAGACGCCGCCTGCGCCTGTTGTTGCGGCGGAGGAGCCGGTTTGGCCGGTTTCGGAGGCGCCGCCTTCGGTTTCGGCACCAGCACCAGCGTCATCTGCCGACCTTCCATGCCGATTGGCTTCTCGACATTGGCCGTCTCGGCCAGTTCCTCGACGAAGCGCCCCAGCAATTTTCGGCCGAACTCCGGGTGGGTGAACTCTCGACTGCGGAAGACCACGAAGACGCGCACCTTGTCGCCATCTTCCAGGAACCGCCGCGCATTCTTCAACTTGACGTTGATGTCATGATCGTCGATGTTCGGACGCACGCGAATCAAGGCCAACTCTGCCTGTTTCGAGCGCTTGTGCGCTTCTTTTTCACGTTTGGCCTGTTCGTATTTGAACTTGCCGTAATCCATGATGCGGCAAACTGGCGGCACGGCATTCGGCGCCACCTCGATCAGGTCCATCCCGTTGTCCCGAGCCCGTTGCAGGGCGTCTCGCGTCTGCACCACGCCGGCCTGATGACCTTCCTCATCCACTAGCCGCACCTCGCGCACGCGGATCCGCTCGTTAACCCGAAGTTGTTTGTTAATGTCCACCAACCTCCACGCAGGAAAATGTCCTTGGCGAATAACCTTCGCCAAGTGTGAAGAAGTGTAGCATAGGGAGCTTCCACTGTCAACGAAAAATAGTGAATGGTGAATGGTGAATTATGAATGGATCAAATACATGTACATTTCACCACTCACCATTCACTATTCACCATTCATTTTTCATCCGGGAATCCGCGGGTACTGGACCACTTCTTCCGGCACTTCGCAGACAAATTTTTTCCAGGGGGTCCATTGCCGCTCGAAGGAACGGTTATGGGTGGCGTCGCGGAAGACGCTGCACTGGGTGATGGTGCGGTCGTAGGCGGCGGTATCGGGGCCGCCGTGGCGGCAGACCGCGCGCGGGAAGGGCGAGTGGTCGGTGAGGATGCGGCGCATGTGATCGTAGCCCCGGCCCCAGGCTTCGTGGCACAACTCGCCGATGTGGGCGAAGCGCACGCCGCAATCGGCGGCGTATTGCATGTCGTCGCAGCCCAGGTGTTTGCCGGAGCGTTCCAGGTATTCGCGTCGTTTGGCGCGCAGGTAATCGTGCATCTCCGCGCTGTCGAAATGCCCCTCGGTGCACCACAGCACGCCGGCCTGTCCGACCAGGCGGATACCGAGGCGGCGGAAGCTCTTCTCCACCACCATGGCGTTGCCGCTGATGTCGGCGTAGAGCAGCGACGCACGGTGCCAGTTAAACAGACTGTACCGGCGATACAGCTCCGCCAGGTGCTCGACGTTGCGCGCGAAACGCAGCAACGGCACGGGGCCGATGGGCCAGGTATCCTCGATCGGCTCGTCGAGAAGCACGCCACAGGAGGCGGCGGCAAAGCAGCCCACGCCCTTTTCGTTCGTCACCCCCCACTCCTCGATGTAGCCGGTGCGCGGCTTTTTCAGCGTCAGGCGGGCACGGGTGGGGCGCAGCACGCGCGCGCCATCGTGCGGACTCGGCTTGCGATGGCGGTATCCCGGCGGGCAGGGCGCCGGCAGGCTCTCCATGCTGTGCGCGCCCAGCACGCCGTCCGGGCCATTGAGGAAGATGCCGGAGCAATGTGACGGCTCCGGCTGCAACTGATAGGTGTGATACCAGGTGTCGATTTCGTCGCGATAAGTAAGGTAGCTGTAGATGGCCGCATCGTCCGGCGAACAGCCGGCGCCCTGCGCGAAGCCGCGGATGAAATCCACACGCTCCGGATACAGGTCCGCCAGCTCAGGATACAGACTGAAATCCGGGGACGTCTGCAGGCGCGCCGTCACCATTTGCGCCAGCTCGGTATGCGTCATGGCGCCAAGGGTGTCACGCAGATACGGGCCGTCCAGCAGCTCCCGGCTGCGCGCTGCCAGCGCCGGGCCGCCCACCTGCGTGCCGTGTGCCATCCCTTCTTCAAACGGTTGCTCCGGGATAATGTCGATCATTGCTGCCATGAATCCGTCGCTCCCCCCCGCATTGCTGTGATGGTGATTCGTATCCCCGGCTGCTTAGTATACTGACTATTGTTAAGTTACTCAAGCAAGACAGATACCCATACTGCAAGACGCTCACGCGGCTTCCGGTTACTCTTGTGGAAATATTATTGATCGGCATGCCGGCATGGCCCTTTCTCGTAATACCAATTAACGTAATGTGGCTTGTTCGATTTCCTTATAAACGGTTATATTTTCATATACTGTTCATACGGCAGGTATCCCTCTTCAACTGTCAAATATCTACTTATGCCTTACTCATTCCACACAGTGCAGTCCATCGGTCCCACCGCGGAATCCTCCGCGCTCTTTCCGGAGGGGCGCAACCGGCTCATCCACGGCGAGTGCCTGGCGGTGATAGAGGCGCTGCCGGCGGCATCCTTCGACGTCATTTACCTCGATCCACCGTTTTTCACCCAGCAGGACCGGCGCCTGCTGCATAGCGTAAAGCGCGGGCCGGCGTATTCGGACAACTGGGATACCGGGATGCTCGGTTACCTCGCCTGGCTGGAGGAGCGGCTGGCGCGGGTGCGGGCGCTGCTGAAGCCGGAGGGGGCGCTCTTTCTGCACCTGGACTGGCACGCCGTGCACTACGCGAAGGTGGTGCTGGACCACCTGTTCGGCATCAATCATTTTCAGAACGAGCTTATCTGGTATTACTCCGGCGGCGGCGCCTCGAAGACGCGCTTCGCCCGCAAGCACGATTCCATCCTCTATTACACGAATTCGCCCTCGGAATGGAAATTTTACGCCGACCGCGTGCGCACGCCGTACAAGTGGACAGATGGGCAGCCGCGGGCGGACGGCTCGGCGCGCGATTACGCGCGGGGCAAGCTGCCGGACGACGTTTGGGAGCACCACGGATTGATGCCCTGGTCGGAGGAGAGCGTCGGCTACCCCACGCAGAAGCCGGAAGCGCTGCTGGAGCGGTTGCTGCTGGCGACCACCGACGAAGGCGATGTGGTGGGCGACTTCATGTGCGGCAGCGGCACCACGGCGACGACCGCGCAGCGGCTGAACCGGCGTTGGGTGGCAGCGGACGATTCGCGCGTCGCCGTGTGCCTGGCGGCGGAGCGCATTGCGCAAATACTGGTCCCGGACTGTCTGCCACGGGAAAGCAAGCGCTCCCGCGCCTGGGCGCAGGAGCGCTTCAGGAAGATCGAGCAGGACGAAACTCGCCTGGGCCTGGACGCAGCGACGCTGACAGCCTGCGCGTTGACGATCATTCCGGGACGGGGATTCGGCATGGAACAGATTAGCGGCGAATCATCTTGAAACTACAGATTTCGCAGATTGCACTGATTTATTCTCCTGCGGGAAAGGTTTGCCCGGTGGGAGATTACGGCAGCGTATTGATGAAACGTTTGGGGACCAGGCTCCTTTCGCCAAAATTGAGCAACACGGCGCGTGGCTTATCGGTGGCACGCAGGTAATTGATCACTTGAGCATATTCGACATTAGTGATTCGTTGTAGCGCTTTTAGTTCGACAATAATTTCGTCATAACAGATAAAATCCGCGCGGTAGCAACAGGAGAGTTTCTGACCACAGTAGTAAATCGGAATATCGACTTCCCGTTCAAAGAGAATATTTCGGCGGGTAAATTCGATCGTAAGCGCTTCCTGATACAGGGTGCGCGCAAAATCTGTTACCGAATTGAGGAGGAATGGAACCCTGGAGCAAGAATAATATAACTCGAATAGTCATCTTTCTGGGAGGTTTCGATGTCATCTTCACAGCCCCGCCTCGATC
>Ga0172368_10002183_pt1 | contig 25392 bp, 20 predicted proteins | sample Lak11m_FD_114540 | JGI IMG/M metagenome (GOLD analysis project Ga0172368, IMG submission 114540) | Freshwater microbial communities from Kabuno Bay, South-Kivu, Congo - kab_022012_11m | ecosystem: Environmental > Aquatic > Freshwater > Lake | place: Democratic Republic of the Congo: South-Kivu...
GCCCTCCTGGCCCACCTATCAACTGCCCAAGGCGATACGTAGACCGGGAGGCCCCTCGCTGTCAGCAGAAATATTCTAAGTATGCGATATTACTGTGGTTTTGGAGAATCCGCACCCTTCCCCGTTCGCCCGCACTCTGGTCCATGCAGGCTTCACTCTGCCAACTTCCCGCGTCCGCACGCACTGGGTCTTCGCCGGCTCGCGGTCTGAGGCGCTTTCCGGGTTCGCTCGCGCCGGGCAACGTCGATGCCGGCCGTCGAGGTGTCGGCGTGTGACGAGACGAACCTCCCGTCGCCGAAGGCGACCTTCGCAGGCCGTCCGTCCTGCCTCGGGCCGTAGACACCGCAGCCTTCAGGCTGGCAAGCTCACCGCCGCCCGGCACCCCACGAAGCCGGGCGACGAGGTGTCGCCGCATGGCGAACGTCGGTGCGAATGACCCGTGTCCGTGTGGTTCGGGCCGAAAGTACAACAGGTGCTGCCGGGAGAAGAACTAGGCCGCGCCAGCTGCCCAGCAAGAGCAGCGCCAAGTGACCGGACTGCCGCCCCGAACCCGCGTTGTCGAGCGCGGGGGCGAGAAGCTCATCGTCAGCCAAGGAGCGCCCGTGACACCGATCCCGACACGCCCATCGCCAAGACGCTCGCCGCCGCGCTTCGCCGCGCCGCCTCACGGAAGATCATCGACATGGCCGTCGCCAGGGGCGCTCGCGCCGCCGCCGCCGCAGACATCCGCAAGACCGTCGCCACCGGCGAAGGGCTCGCCCACATCCACCCGGCGCAAGCCGTCTACGTCTTCATCCAGAACGAGGTTTCGGTGCTGTCGGAGCGTGAACTTCCGGCAAGCGTGCGTGCCTTCGACGCAGAGCCCTGCGTAGCGTCCCCGGTTTTCGGGAGGCGCGACCATGCAGGAGACGGCGGAGAAGCGGCTGGGCAGGCTTCGGCGTCAAATCGACTGGTGGCGCGCGACGCGGCCACGCCCCCGTCATCGCCCGCGTCTCCGCACCACTTCCTCCAGAACTCTCACCGCCCGCTCGCACTCGACCTCGGAGCCGGAGGCCAGTTCGACGCGCAGTACCGCGCGCGTCCCGTCGCGGGTCTGCTCGCCGCTGTACGGAACGATGACGTTCCATCCCTCGCCGGGCGGAGTCGCCCGCCAGATCCCGGTGGCGACCGCCGTCACCATGGTCATGCACATGCGGTGCTCGATCCGGCGGCACCACGGGATGACGACCTGCGGCTCGGGGATGCCGTGCGCCCGGCAGACCTGCACGGTGATCGCCGTCGCCTTCTGCGGGTCATCCGTTCCAGCATCCGCCGGCCCTGCCTGTCTGCCGGCGACCAGCTCCCGTGCCCAGGCCACGTTGACGCCCAACCGCTCCAGCTTCCGGCAGGCGGCGAGGAACGCCTCGATGTCGTCCGGGTCCAGCACTCGGACGAGGTCTTCCAGTGCGACCTGAACAAGGACCGCCTCGTGATCACCGAGCCGGAGCTGCTTCGGTCGCATCATCGTCCCCCCTGGTCCGGCGCATGGCCGGTCCCCTTGCAGACGGGGCACGGCAGGTCGATGAAGCGCCCCTGGGCTGCGTCCCATCGCCGCCCATCGCCCCCGCAGGCACGGCAGGAGGCGCGCGGGACCGCAATGTTTCCGGGGCTGCGGAAAAGGTAGTAGACGAACTCGGTCCCCATGTGGTCGATGGTGAAGCCCAGCGCAAGGAGCCGCTTCCCCTGGTCGGAGGCGGGAGCGAACGGCGTGGTGAACGCGAATGCGGACTTGCGGCCGTACATGAACCTTCCGGTGTACCCCTCGTGCAGTTCGAAACGCCCGTCCGTGATGCGCGCGGCGGCGCCCTTCAGCGTGTCGATGTCGAGCGCGACGGGGGCGGACAGGGCGGGGATGCCGTCGATGTCGATGCCGAGCGTCGCCATCTTCCGGCACAAGCTGAGAAACGCCGCACTGTCGCATTCCTCGACGAACTCGCCGACGTGCATCAGGCCGCGCAGGAGCAGCTTCTTCTCGTCTTCGGTCAGCGTGATCGTTCGTGGCTTCGACACCGGGGACGCCTCCGCCTGCACTACTCCGGCGGGAGGCGGAGATGAGCCCCGGGGCCGGGGCGTCGAACCGAGCGATTAACCGATCGTATCTATAGTACGACACCGATTGCTCGCATTGACCACGCACCCAAAACGGCGGGGCGAATCCGAAACGGGGGGCGGGCGCAGCGACGGGAGCGCCCTGACAGCCGACGCCCGCAGGGCAGCCCGCGACACCCCTGGATCATCACCGCGCCGGCCGGGAGTCCTCACCGGCGGAGGACCTTCGTTCGTCCCAGGCTCCTCCGGGGTAGATCTCTGCATGGACAACCACGACGACCTCGACGACATCCTTGGCGACGCGGTGGTGGCGGACGGGTTCCTGCCCGTGCCGGCGCCGGACGGAGCGGGCAACGGTTCGGCGGAGTCCGTGGCCGAGTGGCTCACATCCGACGAGGCATCCGCCCTTCTCCGCGTCGATCGAAAGTCGCTTCAGGCAGCAGCGCTGCAGGGCGAGGTGCCGGGCGCGGCCCGCATCGGGCGCATCTGGCGCTTCCATCGCCCGGCACTTCTCGGCCCGTGGCCGAACCGCCGCAAGCCGCAGCCCGCCCTTCGCCGCAGGAGCGCCTGATGCCGCTGCGCGCGAGAACCTGGACGGGAAAGGACGGCAAGACCCGCACGGTCTGGATGATCGACGTCACCTACGTCTACCCGGACGGCAAGCGCGAGCGCGTGCGTCAACGCGCGGTTGCGACCTCCCAGCGTGCCGCCGAGGCCGAGGAGCAGCAGATCGTCGCCGCCCTTGTCGCGGGCACCTTCAAGCGGCGCGACGCGGCGCGTCAAGAGGAACGCAGTCGGAAGACCGTCGCGGAATTCGCGCGCGAGTGGCTCGACGGGCGGCGCGGGCGCGGCATCGAATCCGTCGTGGACGACACGGCGCGGCTGGAGAAGTACGTCCTGCCGTTCATCGGCACCATGGCGCTCGTGGACGTTCGCCCGCACCACGTCCGCGACCTCGTGCGGACGATTCGGACGCTCCCCTCGCGCAAGGGCGGGACCCTTGCGCCCCGCACGGTGCGGCACGCCTTTTTCACCCTGAAGGGCATGTTCCACGACGCCGTGGTGGACGAGATCGTGGCGGGCAACCCGTGCGTCCTGCGTCGCGGCGAGCTGCCGAAGAAGACCGACAAGGATCCGGTCTGGCGGGCTTCTGCGATTTTCACGCGCACGGAAGTCGAAGCCATCCTGTCCGACGAGCGCATTCCCGAGGACCGGCGTGTGGTCTACGCGCTGCTCTTCCTCGGCGGCGTCCGGTTCGGCGAGGCGTCGGCTCTGCGGTGGCGATGCTACGAGCCCGACGCCGAGCCGCTGGGGCGGCTGCTCGTGGCCACGTCGTTCAGCACCCGGGCGAAGAAGGAGAAGTCGGTCAAGACCGAGTCTCCGCGCCAGGTACCGGTCCACAAGACGCTGGCGAAGACACTCGCCCGCTGGAAGCTGGGCGGCTGGCGGGCGATGACGGGGCGGACGCCGCAGCCCGACGATCTGCTCGTGCCGTCCCGCGTCGACCCGGCAAGGCACCGGCGCTCGAACCTGATGCTGGAGCGCTTCCACGAGGACTGCGTCCGCATCGGCCTGCGCCCCCGGAGGCAGCACGACGCCCGGCGCACGTTCATCACGCTGGCGCGGGCGGGCGGCGCGTCGAAGGACATCCTGCACTGGGTGACGCACGGCCCGACCGGCGACATCGACGACCTCTACACGACGCTGCCTTGGGCGACGCTCTGCGGCGCGGTCGGCTGCCTGGATATCGGGCTCCGCGAGGGCACGGTGCTGCAACTGGCCGCCCCCAAGAGCGGGTAGCGCCGGCCACCCGCCGCCCGCTCACCCCCTGTCCGCGCCGACCGCCCGAGCGGCTGGAACCGGCAGCACGCCCTCCGACCGAAGCGGGGCGGATTGCCCCGGGGCGCGCTGAAGCGCGTTCAGGGCACAAGGGAGGCACAAGAAAGACCAAGAGCCGGAAACCCCAGTGGTTTCCGGCTCTTAGGTGGCGGGCAGTACGGGACTCGAACCCGTGGCCTCCGGCGTGACAGGCCGGCGTTATGACCGACTTAACTAACTGCCCGTGTCCTTTCCTTCGGCGGACTGGTAGGCGGGACAGGTTTCGAACCTGCGACCCGCGGCGTGTAAAGCCGCTGCTCTACCGCTGAGCTACCCGCCCGAACGGCCGGCGGTTTATGCCCCGGGCGGGCGGCGAAGGCAAGGAAAAAAGTGCGCCCGGACGCCGGATCGGGCACAAGGGGGGCCATGGAGCCGGCCGAGGCGTTCTTCGCGCGATATCGGGATCTCCTGGCGCGCGAGCGGGCCGCGGCCCGGGAGCAGTTCGAGGCGGCCCGGGCGGCCGGCGCCGCCGATGCCGCGACACCCGCCGCAAGGTGGCAGGTCGCCGAGACGACGACGCTCGCGGGGGGGATTGCGTGGAGTTTCGCGCCCGCCGGCGGCGGCGAGGCAGAGGTTCCGGCCGGTCCCGGCGATCCCGTCCGCGTCCTGCCCCGCCGGCGACCCGACGAACCGATCCGAGGTCTCGTCGCCCGGAGGACCCGCCGCACGGTGTCCGTCGTCTTCGACGAACCGCCCCCCTGGCCCGACGACGGCGAGTTCAGGCTCGATCGCGAATGGGACGACACGACCCACCAGCGTCTCGCGACGGCGCTGGACGGCCTCGAATCGGGGCGCGGCCGCACCGCCGAGTGGCGAAGGCTCGTCCTGGGCGAGTCCCGTCCCCGCTTCGACCGGCCTCGATCCGCCGAGGATCCGCGACTGAATGCCGTTCAGAACGCCGCACTTGCCCGCGCCCTCGCCGCGCCCGACTTCTTCCTCGTCCACGGCCCGCCCGGCACCGGAAAGACCGAGGTCCTTGCGGCCGTCGGTGACGCGGTGCGTCATGAAGGCGCAACGCTCCTGTGCTGTGCGCCCTCGAACGCGGCCGTGGACAACCTGGTCGCCCGGCTGGCCGCGCGCGGGCTGGATCCGATCCGGCTGGGACACCCGGCCCGCGTCCATCCCGGGCAGGCGGCGCGCACGCTCGAAGCGCGCGTGGAGGCGCACGAGAAGGCGCGGGTGGCCGCCGCGCTGGTGCGCGAGGCCCGCGAGCTCCAGCGGCGCGCCGACCGCGCGTCGCGCCAGGGTCGCGGCGCGGACCGTTTCGGCGAGGCTCGCGCGTCGCGGGCGCAGGCAGGACGCCTCTTCGCCGAGGCCCGCTCGCTCGTGCGCGCCGCGGAGGACGAGATCGTCGCGGACGCCCCGGTCGTGTGCGCCACCCTGACCGGGCTCTCCGAGGACTCGCTGCGCGGGCGCCGCTTCGACCTGGCGCTCGTGGACGAGGCGACCCAGGCCACGCTGCCGGGTGTGGTTCCGGCTCTGCTGCGCGCGGATCGGGCTGTTTTCGCAGGCGATCCGAATCAGCTCCCGCCCACGGTCATCGACCCGGAGGCGGCGCGTCGCGGGCTGTCGGCGTCGCTGCACGAGCGCTGGCAGGCATCGTGCGGTCCGGACGCCGTGCAGATGCTCGAGGTGCAGCACCGCATGCACGCGGAAATCATGCGGTTTCCGTCGCGGATGCTGTACGGGGGCCGCCTTCGCGCCCACGAGTCCGTGGCGGCGCACCTTCTGGCCGACCTGCCGGGCGTGCGCCCCGGGGAGCGCACCCGCGTTCCGGTCGTCTTCCTCGACACGGCCGGCCGCGGCTGGTCCGACGAGCGTCCCGGCGGCTCGGAAAGCCGCAGAAATCCGGCCGAAGCGGAGCGTGTCGCCTCCGAGGTGCGCGCGCTCGTCGAAGCCGGCGTCGCGCCGGCGGACGTCGGCGTCGTGACGCCCTACGCCGCGCAGGTCGCGCTGCTGAGCACGCTCCTGCCGGACGAGCGTCTGGAGATCGACACGGTGGACGCCTTCCAGGGGCGCGAGAAGGAGGCCATTTGCGTGTCTCTCGTGCGCTCCAACGACGAGGGCGAGGTCGGCTTCCCGTCGGACGTGCGGCGCATGAACGTCGCGCTGACCCGTGCGCGGCGCAGGCTGTTCGTGGCGGGAGACTCGGCGACGGCGGGCTGCCATCCGTTCTGCGCGGCGTTCGCGGCCGACGCGCAGGAGCGCGGCTTCTGGCGCAGCGCCTGGGAGGAGGGCTGACGCCTACCCCTTGGGCACCTTCTCCCAGTCCGCCAGGAACCGCTTCAGCCCCAGGTCCGTGAGCGGGTGCTTCACGAGCTGCTCGATGACATTGAATGGAATCGTGGCGACGTGCGCGCCCAGCCGCGCCGCCTCGACGACGTGCAGCGGGTGGCGGCACGAGGCGGCGAGCACCTGCGTCTCGTACCCGTAGTTGTCGTAGATCGTGACGAGGTCGCCCACGAGCTGCATGCCGTCGTGCGACACGTCGTCCAGGCGCCCGATGAACGGACTCGCGTACGCGGCGCCCGCCTTGGCCGCGAGCAGGCCCTGCGACGGCGAGAAGATCAGCGTCATGTTGACACGGATGCCCTCGGAAGACAGGGCTTTCGTCGCCGCGAGCCCGTCGAGCGTGATGGGCACCTTCACGACCACGTTGCGGTGGATCTTCGCGAGCTCGCGCCCCTCGGCGATCATCTTCGGCGCGTCGGTCGCGATGACCTCGGCGCTCACGGGGCCGTCCACGATCGAGCAGATTTCCTCGATCACCTGGCGGAACGGCCGACCCGCCTTGGCCACGAGCGACGGGTTCGTCGTGACGCCGTCGAGCACGCCCATGGCGTGCGCCTTCCTGATTTCGCCGACGTCCGCCGTGTCGATGAAGAACTTCATCCTCCGCCTCCTGACGCGCGTGCCCGCGCCGCGGCGTCGTACGACATCGCAGGTGCGCCGTCAAACGCAGCGTGACCATGCTCTCCTGGGCCGTGCGCCGCCGCGGTCCGTCTCGACACGCGCCCGCCGCCGGTGCTACGAATCGCCCGCGCGTGCGTCCCGTCCCGCGGAAGCCGCGCCGATGCCGAATGAGCCGACGCAAACTCAAGCTCGAACCCGCTCCCGACAGCCCCGCCGTGGCATGCGCGCGCGGCGTGCTGGAGACCGAGGCGCAGGCCATCCGCAGCGTCATTCCGCGGCTGGGCGAGTCGTTCGCGCGCGCGGTGGAGCTGGTGCTCGCGTGCCGCGGGCGCGTCGTCGTCACGGGCATGGGCAAGGCGGGCTTCGTCGCGCAGAAGCTCTCCGCGACGTTCGCGTCCACGGGAACCCCCTCGCTCTATCTGCACCCGGCCGAGGCGCTGCACGGGGACCTGGGCCGCGTGTGCGCCGACGACCTGGTCGTCGCGCTCTCGAACAGCGGAGAAACCGAGGAGATCCTTCGTCTGCTGCCGGCCATCCGGCGCATCGGCGCGCAGGTGGTCGCGGTGACGGGCAACGCGAAGTCGGCTCTGGCGGAGGCGGCGGTCGCGGTCATCGACATCGGCGACATCGAGGAAGCCTGTCCGATGGGCCTTGCGCCGACGGCCTCCTCGGTGGCGCTGCTGGCGACCGGAGACGCGCTCGCCATGGCCGTGCTGCGCGAGCGGCCCTTCGCTCACGAGCAGTACGCGCTGCTGCATCCGGCGGGGCGCCTGGGGCGGAAGCTGCGCAAGGTCGGCGAGGTCATGCGCACGGGCGATCGGAATCCGCTCGTTTCCGAGGACGTTCCGATAACGCAGGCCATCGGCGTCATGACGCGCACGCCCGGCCGACCCGGCGCCACGAGCGTCATGGACGGCATGGGACGCCTCAGCGGCATCTTCACGGATGGCGACCTGCGGCGTCTGGTCGAGCAGGGAACGCCGGACTTCGCGCAGCCGGTGAGCAGCGTCATGCACCGCGGACCGATCACGGTGCGGCCCGAGATGCTCGCGCTGGACGCGGCGGAAATCCTGCGCAAGCGCGAGATCGACCAGGTCCCGGTCGTGGACGAGCGCGGCCGCCCCGTCGGGCTGCTCGACGTGCAGGATCTGCTGACGGACCTGGGCACGGGAATCTGAGCATCCGCGCGCGATCAATGCCTGCGTGCCGCGCCGGCGGAGCGCACGCGCGTGCGATGGCGTTCGACCGTGACGATCGCTCCGGAGTCCAACTCGCGCCCGAAACGTGCCAGTGCCGCCACGCTCGCCGGCCCCTGTTCGCGCGATGCCTGCGCGACAAGACGGACGATGCCGCAGTGGCTCTGGCCGCGCAGGGTTGCGAGTTCGCCGAAGTCCTTGTCCAGCGTGACGACGACGCGTCCCTCGCGGTGGGCGAACGCCAGGATCTCCTCGTCTCCCGGATCCTGCGGCCATTCGCCCGCGCCGACGACGTCGTGCCCGGCGGCGACGAGCGCATCGCGTGCCGCCCTGGAGACGCACGTGTCGAGCAGGACTTTCATGCGTCCTGCTTCGCGAGTTCAAGCGCCGGCTCGACCCTTTCGCCGGCCACGATCCGGTGCGCGTACGCGAGGCACGCGAGCACGTCCTCGCGCTCGAGCCAAGGGTAGGCGGCAAGCAGGCTCTCGATGGTATCGCCTGCGGCCAGCATCCCGAGCACGTGCTCGACGGCCAGCCTGCGGCCGCGAAGGATCGGTTTTCCCCCGAAGATCTTCGGATCGACGCGAACCCGCTCCAGCAACGTGGCCTCGTCCATCGTCTGTCCTCGGACCGGGGAAAACACGGCCGTTTCTTCATCCTATCAATAGATAGCGACGGGCGCGTCAAAGTCGTCCGGCACGACGAAACGGCCGCGATCGAAGCCGAAAACCGGGCGGTCACCCCGGGGCACGGGACTCAGCCGTGCGACCGGCCGCCCCTCGTCCGCGATGAGGACTTCCTCGCCCTGTTCCGCCCGGCGCACGAGCTCGGGAAGTTTCGCCGCCGCCTCTGTGAGGCTCACCTCCAACATGAGCAGATCATGCGGCGCCCGGCCCTGCCGGTCAAGCGGACGCGAATTCGCCGCCCGGCTCTGCTATGAAACGGACGCGCGCGGGCGCACCCCGCGCGACCGGAGGCGTCGATGCCGCGCGGAAGAAGAGTGCTCAACCCCAGGGCCCGTCTGCACGAGGAGGCCATCGCCGACCTGCCCGAATGGGCGCAGCGCCTCGCGCGCAACTACTACACGAAGACCGTCACCACGTTCCTGCTCTACGGCGCCGTGCGCGATCTGCAGCCGGCGTTCACGAACGAAGGCGCGCGCCGCTTCGTGCCGCTCAAGCAGTTCCTGAGCGAGGAGCTGTTCGAGACCCGCGACTACACGATCTTCTACGACCGTTCGACGGGCCTGCGCGCCGCCACGCCCGAGATGCAGCGCGACCTCCTGCGCGCCGCCGAGACGTACGACTCCATGTACGGAACGGGCCACGCCGCCGCGCTGCCGCGCGAGGTCGGGCGCGCGCTGCCGCTGCTCGAGAGCTTCGTCCGAACGCGCATCGCCGAGGGCAAGTCGGTGGCGGTCGTCGTCGACTACGCCGAGACGGTCGCGCCCGCCGGCGACGTGGGCTCGCTCGCGGGCGAGGATCGCTACGCCGTCGTCACGCTTACGAAGTGGGCGCAGGATCCGCAATTCCTCGCCGCGGATTTCTCCCTCGTGCTCATCGCCGAGAACGTCAGCGAAATCACCGCGCGCCTGACGCGCAACGCCTACGCCACGCACGTGGAGCTGGAGCTGCCGCGCGAGGAGGACCGCGAGGAGTACATCCGCTTCAAGCTCGCCGGCCGCCGCTTCGACGACGTTTCGAGCGTTCCCATGGCGGGCCTCGCGCAGATGACCGCCGGCCTCTCGCGCGTGCAGCTCGCGCGCATCATGAACGAGGCCCTGGCCGGCGACCGCGTCGACGCCGAGGACCTCAAGGCCCGCAAGAAGGAGATCATCCAGGCCGAGTGCCAGGGCCTCCTGGAGTTCATCGAGCCGCGCCACGACCTGTCCGTGGTCGCCGGCCACGCGCGCGCCAAGGAGCTGCTGAAGGCAGCAGCCACCGCCGTGCGTGCGGGCCAGGCCGACGTCGTGCCCATGGGCTTCCTCGTGAGCGGCCCCATCGGCACCGGCAAGACGTTCCTCACCACCTGCTTCGCCGGCGAAATCGGCATCCCCTGCGTGAAGTTCCTCAACTTCCGCTCCCAGTGGCAGGGCGTCACCGAGGCCAACCTCGAGCGTATATTCAACATACTCAAGGCGATGTGGCCCGTGGCGGTCATCGTGGACGAGGCCGACGCGATGCTGGGCAACCGCAGCCAGTCCGGCGACAGCGGCACCAGCGCGCGCGTGTTCGGCTCCATCGCGGCGTTCATGGGCAACACCGAGTACCGCGGGAAAATCCTCTGGTTCCTGCTCACGGCGCGGCCCGACCTGCTGCCCGTGGACCTCAAGCGCCAGGGCCGCGCCGAGGAGCACCTGGCGCTGTTCTACCCGGAGAGCGTGGAGGAACGCGACGAGCTGTTCCGCACCATGGCGAAGAAGACGAAGACGCCGCTGGACGTGGAGTCGCCCTCGTCGCTCGTGCCCGAGGACACGAAGTGGATGAGCGGCGCCGACATCGAGGCGGCGCTCGTGCGGGCGAGGGCGCGCGCGGTGGCGGCGGGGCGCAAGGCGGTCGTCGTGGACGACCTGAAGGCGACGTTCGCCGACTTCCTGCCTCCGAGCTACCCGCTGGAAGTGGAGCTGCAGACTCTGGCGGCGGTGCAGGAGTGTACGAGCCGCGAGCTGTTGCCGGAGCGCTATCGGAAGATGGATCGCGGCGAGGTCGTGCGCCGCGTGCGCGAGCTGAAGGCGCTGCTCGAAGGGATGTAGCCCGTGAAGGGCGTCTTTCCCGTACGGAAACGCCTCGAAATCGAGGATCTCCGCGATCTGGCCGCGGCGCTCGTCCTCGTGCCGGCACTGTGGACGATTGCCTTCGGATGGCGTCCGGCGCTCCTCGTGTGCGGCTACGACGGACCGGCCATCGACCTGTTCGGCCTGCAGCAGGCGCTGGACGCGGGCGGCGACTGGCGGCGGATGCTCTACCGCGTCGGGTGGCTGGGCGGTGCGGAGCTGTACACCGTGGGCGGTCTCTCCTGGCCCGTGCAGCTCGCCTCGGCGCTGGGCGTGCCCGCGTGGGCGACGCTCAACCTCGTGAACCTGGGCGTCCAGGCGGCGCACGGCTTTCTCGCGCTGCGCCTGACGCAGCTCCTCGTCTCGCGCTGGCGCGGAGAGCCGGTGCGCTTTGCCCTGCCGCTTCGGCTGCTGCTGTTGACCGTGTTCGCGTTCGCACCTCTGCTGGGCTGGAAGCTGTCGCGCTCGCACTGGGGATTCGTGCTCGGGACGGCGGTGTTCGAGTCCGCGCTCGTTCTGGTGCTGTCGGGTCTCGCGCGGCGCACCACGGCGACGCTGGCGGCCGTGTCCTTCGGGCTGTTCGCGTTCGCGTTCCAGGGCGCGGGCCAGCAGGCGCTCTTGAACGGAGCGGTCTTCGGCCTCCCGCTGTTCCTCGGAGCGGTACTTCCGCAAGTCAAACGCGATCGCGGCTTGCTCCTGGAGGGCATCGTCCTGCCGGCGGTGCTCGCCCTCGCCGCACTCGCGTTCGCATCGCAGGAACTGTGGGCGATGATCACCCACGCGTCGGGGGACGACGCGGCCCGCTCGGTCGGCGGTGAAACGGTCACGTACAGCTACCTGACGGCGAACGGCGCCGACTGGCTCGCGTCGCTTCCGTGGAACCTCGGCATCGTGCCGATCGCGCGCCCGCCCATCCAGCACCACGAGGCGAATCTGCCCTTCGGCCCGATGCTCCTGCTCCTGGCACTTGTGCCGTGGCGGCGCGCGGCGTGGCTCGGGGCTGGGCTGCTCGTGTCGCTCGTCCTCCCTGCCCTGTTCGCGATGAACGCGCACCCGGTTTCCGACGCGCTCCTCGCCGCGGTGCCTCTGTTGAAGAGCTTCCGGGTCCCGACGCGCGCGCTCCTGCCCGGGGCGATGGCCCTGGCGCCCGTCGCGATGGCGGGCGTGCTCTGCCGGTGCACCGTCACGCCGCGCGCGGGGTGGATGGCCGCGGGTGCGGCGCTGCCGTTGCTTTTCCTTCTGCGCGCGATGCCGGCGACCGCGGCGGAACTCGTGCTGTGGGTCGCGGCGGCCGCGGCGATCGCGCTGGTCGTGCGGAAGCAGGCGAAGACTCCCGCGTTTGCGGCTCTTGTCGCGCTGACGGCGGCGGGCGGTCTCGTCGCGTTCGGCCAGCGGCTGGCGCCGTTTCCGAGCCCGGCGCGGATCCGATCCGCCCTCGCGGAGGGGCGGGCGGACGCGCTGCGCCGCGCGCCGGAGCTGTCGAATCCACTGGTGCGGGCCTTCATCCCGTGGACCGACACGGACGTACACTCGAACACAGGGGCGCTGGCTGGGCTGTCGGGCATCGGCGGCTACGGCTTCGCGGGACGTCGCTACCTGCAGCTCTTCGCCGCGGCCGCCGGGGCGAAGTACCACCCGACGCTCGTGAACCTGAATCCGCGTCTCATCGAGCGCGCGCTGCCCGTGCTGGGGCCGCTGTACGACGCGGCCTGGAAGGTGTCCGCCGCGCCGAGAGGCACGTCTGTGGAGCCGCTCCCCCGCGGACCGGGGCCCGCGTGGTTCTCGTCGTCCGTGTCGCGCGCGGACGGGTTCCCGTCGCTCTGCGCGAAGGTGCGCGAGCGCTCGGCCGATCCCGCGAGGCTCGCCGAGGAGCTGGTCGTGCTCGCGGACGATCCGGCCGCCGTTGCGGGATCCGGCCTTTTCCATGGTGATCCGGCGTGCCGGGAGTCGCGCGTCCTGGACGCCGGCTCGCCGGACGGCCAGTCGGTGCGTGTTCGCGTCGACGCGAAGGCGCGCTGCCCGCTCACCGTCGCGACGAGCTACTCGGGCATCCTGCGCGCGCATGCGGCGGGCCGCGACGAGCCGTTGCCGTTGTTCCCCGGCTGGGGCGCGCTCGCGACCGTGCTCGTCCCGCCGGGCGCGGCCGAGATCGTGCTGGAGCCGGTTCTGGACGTTCCCGCGGCGGTGCGCGTCGCCGGCGTGCTCGGTCTCGTGCTCGCGGCGGCGGTGCTGTTCGTGCTCCTGCGTCTCGTGCCCGGGACCGTGGCCGAGCCTGCTGCGGCACGTTCGCCCGCGACGACGCAGCGGGAAACGGAGAAGCCCGCGGCTTCGGAAGCGGCCCCGCGCCGCCGCAGGAGGCGCTGATCAGGAGCGCTGCTGTGGGGCTGGCTACTGCCGCGTCCCCTGCACTCCGATGGAGAAGTTGCAGGTGCCGCTGATGCGGTACGTGCCGTCGAAGTGCCGGTAGGCGGAGTCGAACGTGGCTTGGATGGTGGCGGTGCCCGACATGCCCGAGTTGGTCACGGAGAAGGCGCGCGTCGCGACGGTCAGCGTTCCCGAGTAGGTCGTGCTGCCGATGAGTGCGGCCTCCACGACCGTCATCGGGCGGGTGGTCGCGCCGGTACCGGAGATCGTGATCGTGAGATCGCCGGTGCCGAAGGAGCACATGCCGCCGGGTTCGGTTTCACCGGGTTTCTTCGCCCAGCTCCAGCGGCTGCTCGCGGGAATCGGGTCGGGCGCCGCGACGGCGCGGATGGTCAGCTCCGCACGGTCCGTCGCGCCGTCGTCGTCGGTCACGACGAGCGCCGCCGTGTAGGCGCCGACGGCCGCGTATCGATGCGTCGCGCGAACCCCGGAGCCGGTCGCGCCGTCGCCGAAATCCCATGAGTAGGATGAAATCGTGCCGTCCGTGTCGCGCGACGCGCCGCCGTCCAGCGCGAAGTCGGCCTGCACGGTGACCTGCGAAGGTCCCGCGATTTCCGCGACGGGCGGGGCATTGACCGGCGGCGGTTCCGTCACCGTGACATGCGCGTCGTCGGTGGCCCGCGCGTTGCGGTCGTCGACCACCGCGAGCACGGCCCTGTAAGTCCCCGCGTCCGCGTAAGCGTGCGTCGCGACTGCGGTTTCGGCCGAGGCGCCGTCGCCGAAGTCCCAGTGGTACGAGACGATGTCGCCGTCGGGATCGGACGACGCCGTGCCGTCGAAACGCACGGTCATGCCGACCACCGTCGCGACGTCGAGCCCCGCCGCGGCGCGGGGCGGCTGGTTGGCGAGCCCCGTCGTGCCGCCGTCGCCGCACGCCGCCAGCGCCAGGGCAGTTGCGGCGAATGTGCGAATACGCATCGTCCACTCCGTCCGGCGTCCCCCGCGCGCCGGCGCACATTCAACCGCCCGGCGCAGGTCGCTGCAAGCGTGCGTGCGTCCCCGGGGCCGCCGCTGCGTTGCGGCGGGCCGCCGCCGTTGTATGCTCGGGTCGCGGCCCCTTTCCGCCGCCTCCGGGTCTGCTGCCATGGTTCACTTCCCTGTACCCGTTGCGTCCGCCTCGCCCCGCCCGCAGGGGCCGCCCGCGCCCGTGCCCGGCCAGCCCGAGGCCGCGCGCGTGCAGGTGCCCCCGCCGGTCATCGAGGGGCTCGTGCTCTCCATGCCCTTCCTGCAGGGCACCGACCGATCGCTGCTCCAGGGCGCGCTGCCGCACATCCTGTGCTTCGAGGCGAAGCCGGGCGCATGGCTGCTGCGCAGCGGGTCTCTCGGAGGGCTGTCTCTCCTCGTCGGAGGGGCGGCGAAGCTGCTGCCGGGCGCGGATCTCACGGCGACGCCGCTGGAGGCCATGCGCGCCCCGGACTTCTTCGGCGAGGCGGGCGTGCTCTCGGGGCAGCCCCAGCCCTATTCCGCGGTCGCCGCCGAGGACTGCCGCCTGTTCTGGCTCGCCCCGGACGTCGCGCGCGCGCTGCTCATGCGCATGCCCGCCTTCGGCCACGCGGCGGCGCGCAGGCTCGCCGACCGGCTCGTGCTCGCCTGTTCGCGCGACCTCGGACGCGCCCCCTCCGCGGACGACACGGGCCTGTTCGACTCGCCGCACGCGGAGGCGCCGCCGGCCACGGACCCGGGCGGCGGCGACGCGCGCGTGCGCTTCGCGGAGGTGAACGACTACCAGCCCCAGCCGTCGGTCCTGTCGATGATTCCCGCACGCATGATCCGCCAGCAGAGGGCGCTGCCCCTGGCGCTGGCGGGTCGCAGGCTCACGGTCGGCATGGTGGCACCGCGCGACCCGGCCGCCCGCGCCGAGCTCCAGCGCGTGCTCCAGGCCATCGACCTGGAGATCGTGGCGATTTCCGCCGACGACTTCGCCCAGAACGTCGCGCGGCTCAAGCTCGACGAGCAGCGCCCCGCCAAGGGCGGCAAGGGGCACATCGTCGCGCCCGACACGCTGGTGTTCGAGAACGTGGTGGACGGCGGCGACGCGGTGCGCGGCGAGGCCAAGGGCAGCGGCGAGGACGTGCTCAAGCTGGTGAGCCGCGTCGTCGCGACCGCCGTGGAGATGGGCGCCAGCGACATCCACCTGGAGCCCGCGGCCGTGGGCGTGCGCGTGCGCTACCGCGTCAACGGCACCATGCAGGACTCCGCCGAGGCGGTGCGCCCGGAGCTGGCGCGCGGCGTCACGGCCCGCCTGAAGGTGCTGGCCGGCATGGACATCACCGAGCGCCGGCGCCCGCAGGACGGTCGCATCTCGGTGCGCGTGGGCCCGCGCGAGCTGGACCTGCGCGTCAACTGCATGCCCGCCAGCCGCGGCGAGAAGGTCTGCATGCGGCTTCTCGAGGGCGCCGGCTCCACGCGCCCGCTGCAGCAGATCTTCGTCGACCCGCAGATGCTCTCCATGGTCCGCAAGGCCCTCAACCGGCCCTACGGCGGCATCATCGTCGCGGGCGCCACCGGCGCCGGCAAGACCTCCACGCTCTACGCCATGCTCAACGAGCGGCGCACGACGCGGCCCGACACGAATATTCTGACGGTGGAGGACCCCGTCGAGTACCGCCTGTCGGGCGTGACGCAGGTGCAGGTGGACCACAACATCGAGCTGGGGTTCGCGCGGGTGCTGCGCGCGATGCTGCGCCAGGACCCGGACGTCATCGTGGTGGGCGAGACGCGCGACAGCGAGACGGCTCTGATGGCGCTGGAAGCGGCCATGACGGGCCACCTGCTGCTCACGTCGCTGCACGCGAACAACTCGCTCACGTGCATCCAGCGTCTGGAGAACCTGGGGTGCGGCCGGCCGCTCATCTCGCAGAGCGTGGCGCTGATGCTGGTGCAGCGGCTGGTGCCGCGGCTGTGCGAGGCCTGCCGGCGCATGGAGGAGCCGCCGCGGGCGCTGTTCGACGCGCTGGTGGCGCGGCGGGTGGTGGACATCCAGTCGGGGACGGCGCTGCCGGCGCCGGGTGCGTGCGACGCGTGCAACCAGACGGGCTACGTGGGGCGCGTGGCGGTCATCGAGGGCCTGCTGGTGAACGACTCGGTGCGCCACGCGCTGGCGGCGGGCCGCAGCCTGGGCGAAATCGAGCAGCTCGCGCGCGAGGCGAAGGTGCTCGTCCCGTTCCACCAGGCGGCGTCGAACCTCATCAAGGCGCAGCTCATCAGCGGGGCCGAGGCGCTGCTGACGGTCGCGGACTGACTCCCGCGCGCGAGGGCGGATGCATCTGTTCTCGTCGTTGGAGTGGTGCAGGGCTCTGGTGGAGCACGCGAAGGCGGATCCGGACATCGCGGCGGCGGCGCGCGACTGGGGCGGGCGCAGCATCGGCGTGGTGGTGGGGGCGGGCGGCGGCCTGGCGCGGGACTTCTGCGTCTACGCGGAGGTGGACGCGTCACGGCCGGAGCTGAAGCTCTTGCGCGCATGCGAGGACGAGGACGACGTGGAGGTGGACGAACCGGACTACCTGTTCCGGGTGCCCTACGCGCTGTGCCGGCAGATGCTCTCGCGCGCGGTGGATCCGCTGGAGATGCTGCGCTCCGGGCGCGTGCGGGTGGAGGGCGATCTGCAGTTCCTGGTGGTGTTCGCGCAGAAGCACCGGCTCGCGGGCGACCGCATCGTGGCGGCGGTGCCGACGCGGTTCGCGTAGGGGCCGCTGCCGGGCTCGTCGACCGTCGACCGGCGCGGTTCAACGCAAGTGTCCGATTTCCGTGTTCTTTCTGCCGGGCGGAGCCGGGCGGGGCAACACGGAATCCAGACGACTGCTCGTGTTCGCGCCTGGCGCTTGGCTCGACGCCTCTTCCCCGGCCCTGTTCGTTCCTCGCTCCCAAGGACGCGATGGGGGACAACGTGCAGCCTGACCAGCGGCGAACTCGTGCACTGCGACCTCCCCCGTTTCGGAGGCACTTGTTCTTGTCCGAAACGGGGGGCCGGGGAAGAGAGCCGTGCGCCCGGCGCTACGCCGCGCGAAGCTCCACCACGACTGCCTCGCAGGGCGTGCCCACGCGGAACGGCATCCAGTGGCCGACGCCCGTGGTGACGTAGAGGTGGGTCGAGCCCTCGACGTACCGGCCGCGCACGTGCTTCCACAGCGGCGACAGCAGAGGCACCCCGGCCAGCGCGACCTGGCCGCCGTGGTAGTGCCCGGCGAGCATGAGCGCGACGCCCCGGGGCGCGGCGAAGTCCACGAACTCCGGGTGGTGCGACAGGCACAGCACGGTCTCGCCCGGCCGCACGTCGCGGAAGGCGCGCGCCGCCGAGCGCTCCATGGCCGCCTCGCGGTCCTCGCTGCCGCGCGTCACCGGATAGTCCGCCCCGACGACCCGCAGCTCGGCCCCGCCGCGGCGCAGCACGAACGAGGCATCGACCGGGAACCGCACGCCGCTGCGCGCCGCCGCGCGCCGGAACAGGTCCAGGCCGAAGTGGTGCTCGTGGTTGCCCGCACAGGCCACCGCGCCGTACACGGCGCGCGTCGAGTCCAGCGCCGCGAACGCCTCGTCCACGAGGCCGCGATCGTCGGCGAGGTCGCCGCCGAACGCCAGCAGGTGGATGCCGGCGTCGTCCAGCTCGGACACCGCGCGGCGCAGGCGCTCCGGGGGCGTCACCGGTCCCAGGTGTGCGTCGCTGAGGAACCCGATGCGAAAGCCGTCCAGTCCCGCGGGCAGACGCCCGATGGATATCGTCTCCCGCCGCAGACGCACCGGGAAGGAGGCCGCCGTGCCGGCAGCCGTCGCGGCGACGCCCAGCACCGGCAGCGCGCGGCCTGCCAGCACGAGCGCCCGGCGGCGCGACGGCGACTCGGGCGGCGCGTCGGGACGCCGGTGCGCGAGCAGCCGATCCGCCGCCGCGAGGGGAAGTCCCGCGGTCCAGACGAGCGTGCACAGCACGAGCCACGCGTTGCCGAACCAGCGCAGGGGGATGCCGACGACCGGCACGGTCCCGTACATCCCGTGGCCGCCGGCGAGCGGGACCAGCCACGCGGCGAGGGCGACGGCGCCGCACGCCGCGAAGACGAGGCGCGAGCGGCGAGCGGCCGACGGCGGCAGGATCTGCGCGACCACGGCGCGGGCGGCCGCGGTCGCGAGCACCAGGTAGGCGAGTCTGAGGATTGTTGCGACGGGGGACATGGACGGACCGAAAGTCGAAAGCCGAGCGTCATCCCGTCGTACGCCATTGCGGCGTTCCGTTCGTCCTGAGCAGGGGATGCGCGGTCTTCTGCGTATCCCGGGACGAAGGCGCCCAGGGTCCGTTCCAGGAGCGCATGGGTCCGGGCGGAACGCGCCGGGGCGGGCGCGCGAAGTCGTACAGCGCGTCCCGGCTCATGGCGCGGTAGTGCTCGCAGCGCAGCGCCATGCGCGAGAGAGTCCAGACGAGGTCCTGTCCGGTGGATGCGGGCTCCTCGCGGCGCATCCGCCTTGCCTCGCGCACGACGGCGCGGCGCAGGTGCGACGGGTGGAAGACGAACGCGGCGGAGCAGGTCAGGGCGCCGCGCCAGGGCACGAGGCGCGCCTCGAACAGGTCGCCGCGGCGCAGGCCCTCCAGCGGCGCGGCCGGCGCGACCTCGCAGTCCGTGCCGGCGACGAGTTCGCGCAGGCGCAGCCGCGAGGGCCGCACGCGCCGCACCGCGAACACGCCGTGGACCGTGCGCGCCATGGTGCGCAGTTCGACCGCTTCGGGGGCGCCGGTCTCGCGCGCGTAGATGCGGCAGGGCGGCTCGCCGAAGGGCGCCAGGGGCCGGTCGAACACGAACCAGTCGAGGAACGCGGTCATGCGCGCCTCGAAGCTGCGGTCGTCGTCGAACACCTCGCCGGTCTGGGTGAAGTAGAAGTCGCGGGCGCGCAGCAGCTCGCGCTCGAAGCGCGGGGCGGCGGCGAAGGCGAGGATGCGGTCGAAGAGCGGCTGCCACTCGGGAGGCTTCATCGCGGGCCGGGGCAGCCATGGGGTCCGCGCCGGCACGGGGCATTGTCGCGCGAAAGGGGGGCGGTTTCCAAGTCGAAGGCGCCGCGGAGGCGGCCGGCCGGTCGCCCGCCGCGCCCGCACGCGCGGCGTGGTGGCCCGGAGCGTCGGTCGCAACCGCGGCGAGTACGACGACACCGGCGTGCAGTGCCCGGTCTGTGGGCGGGAATTCTCCGCGCGCGGGTATCGACGGCGGCTGCTGCCCGGCGGCTGTCGTCTGCGGATTGCGACGGTTGCGTCGTCCGGCGCGCCTATTGTGTGAGGTACCGGACGATGACGATGCCGGAGCCGCCGTTTCCGCTGTACGACCAGTACCCGCCCGAGTGACCCGAGCCGCCGCCGCCGCCGCCGGTGTTGGCTCCGCCGTTGCCGCCCTTGCAGGCATTGGTGGTCGTCCCGACGCTGCCCGCCCCGCCCGGGTTGAGCCCGGCGCCGCCGGTGCCGGCAGTTCCCGTGTCGGCCCCGCCGCCTCCCCCGCCGCCCGTTCCGCCGTTGCCGCCGCCGTTGCCGCTGACGTAGCCGCCGCCGCCGCCGCCGCCGCCCCAGTAGTACGAAGTCCCGTTGATGGAGTTCGCGACACCGGGCCCGCCGCTGGCGCCCTTCGCGCTCGAAGGCGAGGCCGTCGAACCGGCGCCGCCCGCACCGCCGCCTCCCCCTCCCGGATAGTTGGTGGAGCCGCCGCCGCCGTTTCCTCCGGCGTACCCCTGACCCGAGGTGCCGGCGCCCCCGGCCGCCGTGCCGTAGCCGCTGGCGCCGCCGCCCGAGCCGCCGCTCTTGGCCGCCACGCTCTGGTCGCCGGCCCCGCCGCCGCCGCCGCCGTTCGCAGTGAGCGACCCGAACACCGAGTTGCCGCCGTTGTTGCCGGCGACTCCCGGCTGGGTGCCCAGCACGCCGGTGCCGCCCGCGCCGACCGTCACGGTGTAGGCTTGGGCGGTCACCAGGAACGCGGTGGCGTAGACGACACCACCACCACCACCTCCTCCTCCCAGGTTGCCGCCGCCGCTGCCGCCGCCGCCCACGACCAGGACGTCCACGTTGCCCAAGTCGTTGGGCGTGAAGGTGCCGGACGCCAGGAAGGTGTGGATGGTGTAGCCGCCCGAGTAGGTGACGGTGCCGCCCGTCGCCGAGAACGGCACGTTGTCGAGCGCGAGCCAGACGGTGCCGTTGCACCCCTGGAAATGCCCGCCGTTCCAGCGGATCGTGCCCGCCTTGGACCCGCTGCAGTCCGCCGCGTCGTCCCCGATTTTCACTCCGCCCGCCACCTCCAGCTTCGCCGCGGGCAGCGTGACGCCCACGCCGACGTTGCCTGCGCCCAGGTTGGCGGAGCCTCCGGGCGAGGCGAGCAGCACGTCGCCGTTCGCTTTGAACGCGAGCGGCGCCCGGTAGTTGCCGTTCTTGTCGGTGCCGTAGAACTCCAGCGTGCTCTTGGCCGAGCCGCCGGAGAAGTAGCCGTCCCCTCGGTGCGAGGCCCTCCACTGCACGATGTCGGTCCCGGCGAGCGTCGCGGTCGACTTCACGGAGAAGATGACGTCGGAATAGGCGGCGGCGTTGCCGTCGCCCGTGAGGATGATGCCGTCGCGCGTCGAGCCGAGGTCCAGCACGAGCCGCGCCGCGGGAGCGGTCGTCCCGATGCCGACGTTGCCGTTGAGTATCGTGGAGCCCCCGCTGCCGGGGGTCAGCGTGACGTCGCCCGTCCCCGCGGTGAAGCTCAGCGGTCCGGGGCCGGTGACGGAGCCGGTGGACGATCCCGTGCCGCCGCGTCCCACGGGGAGCGTGCCGGCTCCGATCTTCGCGGCGTCAAGCGAGGGTATGTCCGCGGAGTCGAGGCTGCGGAAGCCGGGAGGCGCCGTGCCGCTCGTCGGGCCCGCGAACACCTGGTTCGGCCCCTGGGAGACCAGAGCCGCCGTCAAGGTGCCGCTCGAGGTCACGGGCGAGCCTGACACTGCGAACATGGCCGGCATCGCGAGTCCGACGCTCGTCGCGGCCGTGCTCCAGGCGCCGTCGCCGCGCAGGAACGTCGTGTCGCCCGCCGTTCCGGTCGCCGACAGGTGCGACACGGTCGCCTTGCCCCAGGACGGCGCCGCGCCGGATCCGCCCGAAATCAGCACGCTTCCGGCCGCGACGTCGGCCAGCGACGAGAGCGTGCCGGGCGCCGACGCGTAGAGGAGGTCGCCGGTCGTGTAGCCGGAAAGTCCTGTGCCTCCGCGGGTCACGCCGAACGTGCCGGAGGTCGTCCGGGAGGCGTCGAGCGCGGGGAGGTCGGCCTCCACGAGCGTGCGGAACGCGGGCGGCGCCGACCCGGACGCGGGGCCTGCGAAGACGGCGTTCGCCGAGGCGGTCGCCGTCCCCGTGCCGCCGCTGGCCGCCCCCAGCGGCGTCGAGAAGGTCGGAGCGGCGGTGAAGGTCTTTGCACCGCCGATGGTCTGGTCGCCGCTCAGGTCCAGGTACCCGGACGACAGCCCGCCCACGTCGCCGATCGCGAGCGACGCGGGCACCCAGAGCGTTCCGTTGAAGCGCAACACCTGCGCGGCCGCGGGAACCGACGACGACACCGCCACGCCCTGGAGCTTCGCCACGAGGGGCGACGCCAGCGTGCCGGCGAGGTCGCCTCCGCACTGCGTGGCGGCCTCGTACTTTGCATTGAACTTGCTCCAGTCTCCAGATGCCAGGTAGCCGTCCGTGGAGCCGTTCGCCGCGGCGATCGAGAGCTGCGGGGTCGAGGAACCGGTCCACGCCGTGAGCGGCGGAAGGGCCGACACGAAGGTCACGGTGCCGCCCGAGTCCGCGTCCGTCTGCGGCTCCCACTGGGCGCCGTTCCACTTGAGCACCTGACCCCAGGCCGGCGCCGTCGCCGACACGGGACGGGACTGCAGCCGGGCCACCGTCGGCGCGCCGAGCACGCCCGTCAGGTCTCCGCCGCACGTCGTCGTGGAGCCGTATTTCGCGTTGAAGCTGCTCCAGTCGGTCGAGGACAGATAGCCGGACGAGCCGGTGGCGGCCTGCGGGATGGAGATCGCGGGCGCGGTCGAGCCGTCCGTCACGCCGAGGGGGAATTCGGCGCTCACGCCGGTCACGGTGCCGGCGTGCGGCGTCGCACAGGCCCATGTGCTGTCGTCGCGGAGCAGTATCTGGCCCGAGGCGCAGGCGCGCAGCGACGCGGTCTGGCTGGCGTCGTCGATGACAAGCCCCGGACCGGCGGAGTAGCGCGCGGTGCCCGCCAGCCGTCCCGCGGCGTCTATCACGGTCGCGCCGCCGATCTTCAGCCACGTCACGTTCGCGCTGCCGCCGTTCACGCTCTGCGCGGTCATCGCGCCCGGCACCACCCCGACCTGCTGGCGCGGCACGAGCGTTTCCGAGCCGACCCTGATCTCCAGCCATCGCGCGCCGCCGTCGAAGAGCCCGTCGGGCGCTGTCACGACAAGGCCCAGGAACGTCGAGTAGTAGCCGTCGGAAAGCCCCAGCGTCTGCGTCTCGCTCCAGAGCGGGGTTCCCCCCGTCTCGCCGCCGTAGATTCCGAACGTCGCCGACGCCGTACCGGTGGCGGCGGTGCCGTCGGAACGCAGCAGCCTCCCCTGATAGCCCAGCAGGCGCTGCACCTGGGCGGCAGCCGGGGGCGCCGCCATCCAGAAGACCATCGACGAAAGAACGGGCGCGAGGCGGCATGTCCTCATCGAGCGACCCTCCGACAACGGTATGGCGACTGCGGCCGGAGCCAGAGTACACCATCGGTCGCGTTCCGTGGGGAGATCCTGCCGCTGTCCCCGGCCGGACCGCCGCGGATTGCTTCGGAGAACCAGAGCGCACGCGACCGCCGCAAACCGCTCCCTTTCGCGCGCCGGCGGGACGCACGGTTCGCACCGTACGCAGAGGCGGCGGACTTGCGGTCGCGGGACAGTCTTCTCCGCGCCCGTTCGATCGCCGCCTGCCGCCCCCCGGTTTTCTCCAATCCGTGCGGAAACGGCAGAAAAGGAGCCCGGCACGGAAGTGCCGGGGCATGAGGCAGCCGTCGGACTCGCCGGCGCGGGCGGTGTTTCGATTCGGGCGCTCCGCTCGTGCACCGCCGAGCGAATCGTGCAGCGGCAGTGCCATGCCCCGGCACTCCCGTGCCGGGCTCCTTCCTGCGCCCCCGCGGCGGAGCCGCCGAAAACCGGGGGCGGCAAGCGTTCGATCGCCGGGGTTGACCGAAACCGTACGGATGATGGATGAAGGCGGCTGCGTCCCCTATGGCGGTGCTGAAGGGCGCGACTTCTCCGATCGTTTGGCGTCGAATGTCAGCGCCCCTTGGTGATCGAATCGCGGGGGCATGGAGCGGACGATGGCACGGGACCTGGAGGGGAAGGTTTTTCTCGTCACCGGCGGCACGGACGGCATCGGGCTGGCGGCTTGCCGCGAGTTCGCCCGGCGCGGGGCGCGGCTGGTGCTCGTGGCGCGCGGCCCGCAGAAGGCGGCTGCGGTCGCCTCGGAGCTCAAGGCGGCCGGCGCGGGCGCGACGGAGGTGATCCCGGGCGACCTCGGGAGCCTCGCCGACGTACGGCGCGTCGCGCGCGACTTCAAGGCGTCGCACGACCGCCTGGACGTGCTGGTCGCCAACGCCGGCGCGGTCTTCCGCGACTACCGGCAGAGCGTGGACGGCTACGAACTGACCTTCGCGGTGAACCACCTGTCGCACTTCCTGCTCACGAACCTCCTGGTGGGAGTGCTCGCCCGCACGCCGGGCGCGCGCGTCGTCACGACCTCGAGCGGCGCACACCGCATGGGCAGGATGGACCTGGCCACCGTGGCGAAACGCGACGGCAGCGCGGGGTTCGCCGCCTACGGCGACGCCAAGCTCGCGAACATCCTCTTCACGCGCGAGCTGGCGCGTCGCCAGCGCGACAACGGGATCGTCGCCAACTGCCTGCACCCGGGCTGGGTCGCCTCGCGTTTCGGGCTCAACAACGCGGGACCCGTGGCGGTGTTCATCCAGACCATGGCGCCGCTGCTGGCGCGCACGCCCGAAAAGGGCGCCCGCACGCTCGTCTGGCTCGCCGCCAGCCCCGAGGCCGGACAGCGCACGGGCGGCTACTTCATGGACTGCAAGCCCGCCGCGCTCTCTTCCAGGGCCCGCAGCGACGAGTTGGCAACCCGGCTCTGGACCCTGAGCGAGAAGCTCTGCGGCATCGCCTGAAGGCTGAAGCAGGGGGCCGAAGCCTTCCGTCGTCCGTCCGACTTCCGTCTTCCATCTCTTCATCCTTCATCCTTCCGAGTGCCTAGCTTGCCGGAGGGCGGCCCGGAGCGGCCGCCGGGGGAATGCCGTGGCGTGCGGGCTTGCAGCCGGGCGTGCGTTGTCTTCCCGGGGCCGGATCTTCGCGGTTTTTCCGAAGGCCGAATGCCGAAAGCCGAAAGCCGGAAGTCTGGCGCGCGCTGCTTCGTCCTCCCTGCGCCCTGTCGCAGGCGCCCTCGCCTACGCAGCCGCGGCCGCGACCCTCCTGCTGGACTTCGCGCGTCCGCCCGAGCCCGGGAGGCGCTCGTCCTGATGCGCATTGCTCTTGTAACAGAGTATTACTACCTGACCATCGGCGGCGTGCAGGAGCACGTCTTCCACCTGGCGCGCGAGCTGCGGGGGCTGGGGCATTCGGCGACGGTCGTCACGAGCCGCGTGGCGGGCGCGCCGCCGGGACCCGCCGAGGAGGACGAGGGGGTCGTGCGGCTGGGCTGGTCTCTGCCCGTCGAGTCCAACGGAAGTGTCGGGCGCGTGACGGTCGGTCCGGTGCTGGGCGTGTCGCTGGCGCGCCTTCTGCGACCCGACCGCTTCGACCTCGTACACGTCCACTCGCCGCTGTCGCCGGTGCTGGGGATGCTCGCCGCGCGCCGCACGGCACTCCCCCTGGTGGGCACGCATCACACGAACTTCACCGGCAGCCGCCTCATGTCGGTGTTCCGCGGCACCGTGCAGGAGGTCTTCGACCGCATGGACGTCCACCTCGCGGTGAGCGGCGCGTGCGTGAAGGCTCTTTCGCGCTACGTGCGGGGCAGCTACCGCATCGTGCCCAACGGCGTGGACTGCCGCCGCTTCGCGCAGGGGCGACGCATCGCGTCATGGCCGCGCGGGCGCCCGCTGGTGCTCTTCATCGGACGGCTCGAGGAGC
>Ga0172368_10002185_pt1 | contig 25367 bp, 29 predicted proteins | sample Lak11m_FD_114540 | JGI IMG/M metagenome (GOLD analysis project Ga0172368, IMG submission 114540) | Freshwater microbial communities from Kabuno Bay, South-Kivu, Congo - kab_022012_11m | ecosystem: Environmental > Aquatic > Freshwater > Lake | place: Democratic Republic of the Congo: South-Kivu...
AAAGTATATGAAATGAATATTGGTGAAAAGAGGAAGTTGAGTGAGATCCCTGATAAGGTGATGAAATTAGCAGAATTGTTAGAATTGAATATATTCCCTACAAAATTGCGGAGTTAAGGTTTAGAAAAGATTCCATAAAACCCAAACCGATGTCAGAAAAGTGGAATCAAAAATATGTATTTATCTTAGATGATATTTTTGGGGATACTCAATTTGATCCCAGGTTGGGGAATTATTGGACAAGAAAATTAATTACAATTTTAAACAATTCACAATGTGCTGCAAAATTTTTAATTGCAACGAGGAAAAACATATTAGAAGAATTTTTAAAAACTAATGCTGAACTTCAAATTCATGGTAAGCTCAATGACTTGAATAATTGCATATTTGAACTTGGTATTACAAACTATACTATAAATGATTTGAAAGAAATCCTAAAAACTAATGCTGAATTTATTAAACTTGGAGCGCCAAAAATGGAGATTTTATTAAAAGAAGCTGAAATGATAACTCAAAAGCGACCATTACCTGGGGATATTTATAACTTTCTTGAAGAAGTAAAAAATTCCGACAATTTTGATAAAAACAGTCTGAATAGAATACTCACTGAAAATAATAGCGGAGTGAATGTTTTTGCTAATCGGATTAAACGATTAGAAAATTCTGAAAAAAGATTTTTATATACTTTATATATAACTCAAGATTTTACTATCGGGGACTTGGATGCCATTTATTTGAAATGTCTGCTATTAGGTTCACCTGATAGACATTATTTAGAAGAATGTATTAATAAATTTGAGGGTAAAATTATAAAAATTCAAATAGAAAATGAGTGGTTTGAAAAAAATAGAAAATTGGACTTTGTTCATCCGATTTATAAAGAAGCAATTGAAAAGTTGATAAATATTGATAAAGAAGAGCGCGACATCTTAGACGATATTTTGAATAAGTTATATAACTCAATTAATGAACAAAGCATCACAGATTGGAAATCAAATAGTGAGAAATATGATACTCTAAGATTCAATATATTTCAAACAATTTTAGCATATTATGCTGATTTCAGTTATCATACCAAGGATCATGCAATAGAAATTTTGAATGATTTATCATATAAAATGGATTATGTTTTTGAAAATCAAGAATTATCTGTCTGGAATGATGTCATCAAAATATTAGATGAAAATGTTAAATTTTACCCAGCCTCTAGGTATATAGAAAAATTATTTTATAATTATGATAAATTCGATGATGAATTAAAAAATAAATTTAATAGTTTAATTATCGATCATGCAGATATATTGGCTTACTGTTTCGCATACTACTTAGAGCCACAAACTATCATAAAGTTTCAAGAAAAGTTGAAAGAACTTTCAAATGGAAGTGATAAGGTAAAATTGCGCGTAGCTAAATGCATTATTAAGAATTATGATTTCATTAATGGAGAAAATAAAAAATTACTACTTTCATTGGGACTTAAAACCACAATAATGAAGTATTTAATGCATAATTATGATTTCATATCCATTGAATTGAAAGAAATATTATTCAAACAAATCCAATCTGCCACTGAAAATGAGCTTATCGAATCCGTAGAAGTTTTCTTAGTTAATTATTCTTTCCTCCCGGAAAATATAATAAAGAACTATGACTTTATATTTAAATCTAATAATGAATTAATTATCAAAGAAGTTGGAAAAGCATTTTCGACGTGGTTCGGTGGAGCATTTACTTTTGTAAATTATGATGCACAGCGTGAAAAGATTGATAATAAAATTCTGAATTTGTATTGTGAATGGTTAAGAAGTGATAGGAATGAGGAGAATACATCGTATTGGTGTTGGCACTTCTGTGGTGATGTGGGACTTCAAGGAAATTTAGCTGGTTCAATTTATTCATATAAAAAAGAAAAATCTGACTTGATTAATCCAAAGTGGATTGACCCATTTTATAGAAAATTAAAGGAAAGTATTGAAATACGTTTGATTAACCTGTTAAGTTCAAAAAATACGCCCACTAATAAAGGTTATATTTATGGCGACTCTTTTGACTGGTATCAGTGTAGTGGTAATAATAAACTGTTGGATAAGATAAGTAATATAATAAATGAAGAAGATAGCATTAAGCTGGAATTCTTGGAAGAATGCTTATGGAAAACGATTGATGATATCGAGATAAAAGAAATAAATAATTTCCCCTTCAAAATGACAGTTTCTCAATTCAAACTCATCGAAAAACTATCCAAACCTCCTAATCGACAAGAAATACAAATCAAAGCCACCAAAAAACTAGATTATATAAAAGATTTGATGGATAAAAAAATAATTAAAATCACCAATGATGAATACTGCTAACATTTCCAAACACCTCAACCAGCCACCCAATTATGAAAATCAATTAAGAGATGAAACATGACTTCCGAATTCGTGAAGAAAACCGACCCCCTTGAAAAAGCAATAGAAATCATCATCAAGGCAGTAGATCCCGATAAAATCATCCTGTTCGGCTCACGCGTGCGAGGTGATAACAAAAAAGAAAGCGATTATGATATATGCGTAATCAAAAAAGGTGTTTCACATAGAAGAAAAGTTGCTCAGCAGATTTATGAGTTTCTCTATGGGATAGGGGCGCCTGTTGATATCATAGTTGAAACTCCGGAGAAGTTTGAAGAATTAAAAGACAATCCTTTCATGATATATAAAGAGATTTCAAAATCCGGTAAGGTAGTCTATGAGAAATGAGTCACTTGTCAGGATATGGCTGAAAAGAGCAAAAAGCAATTTGCAGATAGCAAAAGCAGGAAAAGTTTTCGAGGATATTTTGTATGAAGACCTATGCTTTGACAGTGAACAGGCCGTTGAGAAATCTCTGAAAGCTTTGCTGGTCTCCATTGATGTTTCTTTTCCCCGGACTCATTCCATAGGTCATCTTATAGAATTGATCGAGGCGCATAATGTCAAAATTCCCGATGATATCAAAGATTCAATTTCACTTACAGATTATGCTGTCCAGACCCGTTATCCCGGAGACTTCGAGCCGGTCGATGAACAGGAATATCAGGAAGCGCTTGAAATAGCAACAAAAGTTTTTGAATGGGTAAGAAAGATAATTGATGGCTGAAATCAAACTTCTTAACTGCACCGGAGACTACCACTTCTACTCACTTTGTGCACCGCTGCACGATCGATCCATCATTCACAGACAATCAGCATCTATCCCATCTCGATGAAATAAGCACAAATTCCCCACATGCAAAATACTTCTTCTGTTCTTTATGCAGTAAATGGCATACAGACGCCAGAAAAGATCATTTTCAATACTGCCTGCAAATCAAGCGAGAAACAAACATGATAACGGCGCGGATAGGTCGACAATCCCTGCTCACTCAAATTCTCATAATTCCCCGACCGCCATCCTCGGCTCATTCGAGGGCGCCGAAGGGCTCTGGAAAAATGAAAAAGAACTTCTGGACAGCATTCCTTCGATCACGGCGCGCCGCTCATGCGAGAGCATCGTTTCACTCGTCAAAAGTCTGGACAAAGACTTGCATATCCAGCATTTCAACCGAAAAAATGGCTTTTCCTTCATTGTCAAAGGGCTGAAAATCGCCGAAATAAAGCTCGGTTCCGGCGGTTTTGTCCTGACGCTTATCCGGGATCAGGAAACCATCAAAATTTCAGACGCAGACCACGATATCTGAGATTGAAACAAATTTAAATATGTTGGCATTCAATAACTGTATATGAAGCATATGGATACGGTCATCCACGAGCACGACAAAAACAAATGGCTTGTTTTAGGAAATCTTGAAATACACATAACTTCTGAATTAAAAAAAGATTTCAGGACCTTACGGGGAGTTCTGAAATCCAAAAAATCCGCAGTAAACATCATACGTGAGATGAGAGATGATGATAGAAAACAAGAAACATGCGGACAAAATCATACTTGATACATGTGTCCTTCTCGAATATTTTCTGAATTCCAAAAAAGCTGAAGAAGTAGAAAAGCTTCTCGACAGGATAGTGTCCGGAAACCTTGAAGGTTATATTTCGGTCAGCACAATAACAGAAATAACAACATTATTTATTCGAGAAGATTCGCAAAGCAGGCTTCCTGAGGTAATTGATTTCCTGAAAAATAATTTATTGATCTTGAATACAACGCCTGAAATCGCTTTTCTTGCTGGCACTATAAAAGCAAAATATCAGACACGGGAAAAAGGTTTGTCTCATGTAGATGCTATAATCTGTGCATCTGCAATAATGTTTGACTGCATCGTTGTAACCTACGATTCAGAATTCGACAGGGTTTCTGAAATCAAAGTCAAACGTCCATGATTAATCTTTTGGAAATAAACCCGAAAAACCCGAAATAAACCAGAAATTGATATGAATAATTGATGAGAATCGAGAGACGGTAATGACTGACACTAAAATCAAACTTCTTGATCAACCCGGCGACTACTACTTCTGCTCCCTCTGCTCCGCCTGGCACCGCTGCACCAGCGACCCTTCATTCACTGGCAATCAGCATTTATCACATCTTGACGAAACCGAGACAAACTCCCCCAACTCAAAATATTTCTTCTGCTCCCTCTGCGGCAAATGGCACACAGATGCCAGAAAAGACCATCTCCAATACCGCCTGCGTATAAAGCGAGACCCCAATATGATAACTGCGCCGATAGTTCAACCATCCCGTGTTCCCTCATCATCCAATTCTCTTCACTCCTCTACCGCCATCCTTGGCTCATTCGATGGCGCCGCAGGTCTCTGGAAAAATGAATCTGAACATCTGAACACCATTCCTTCTCCGGAAGTGCGCCGCCAGTGCGAGGGAATTCTTGCAATTGTAAAAAGTCTGGATAAAGACCTGCATATCCAATATTTCAGCAGGAAAAATGGCTTCTCCTTCATAGTCAAAGGGCTGAAGATAGGTGAATTAAAGCTCGGTTCACAGGATGTCCCAAAACTCAAAGCAATTGCCCAAAACAAGTATAATTTATCCCAATTGTGATAAATAACAATCAATAAATCCAATAAAACTTCCCAATATTGGCAATTAATATTATATTTGTACAATGTCAAATTGTTTTGGGACAGCCTGTTCAGGTGGATTTACACTGTTGTTGATAAAAAATATGAAAGTTTTAGGTTCTAGGAGACCAAGACAAGTAAAAGAGAATTTCATATTTACTGGACTAGAAAAACCTCCCATTTCATATTCTGAACTCCGTAATCACTTCATCTCAGAAGCTAAGAATATGATTTATCATCGTAAGAATAACGATTTCGGTTACCCTGAGAAATGGCTGCATTCCCTGCTTATCGAGAAAATGCAGGATGGTACCCTCTCCGGTCTTGACCTTGAGTTCCTGTACTATGAAACGCCTGTGGGCAAGGTCAAGCGAAACAAGCAGTTTGGGCGGGAAAAAATCGACATTCTGGCAAAGGAGAGGCATAGTAAAGCAATGGTCGTAGTTGAAGTCAAAAAACAGGGTGAGGACTTGAATTCTGCTGTATCTCAGGGGCTTTCTTATGTCGGATGGCTTGAGAAATACAAGGAGGAGCTTAAGCCGAGGATAGCTCAACTGGGATGGGATGCTAACATCGAAAACTTGAAATTGATCATGCTCGCACCGGACATGATATCAAACAATACAAAACTGGATGCGACCGTTTCGGATTATGCCAAAAAGTTTAACTGCGAGGTAAAGGCAGTATATATTAATCTGAATTGGGAAACGGAAGAAGATATTTCAGTAAAAGGAATTAACACATTATTATAAGCGAGATGCAATATGAATTCCGACCTCACTAAAAAACCTGAAGTCCTTGAAAAAGCCATAGATATAATAATCCAATCTGTCGATCCCGATAAAATCATCCTCTTCGGCTCACGAGCAAGAGGCGATAACAAAACTGAAAGTGATTATGACATATGCATAATCAAGAAAGGTGTTTCGCATAGAAGAAAAGTTGCTCAGCAGATTTACAGGTTTCTTTATGGGATGGGAGCGCCTGTTGATATTATTGTTGAGACTCCAGAGAAATTTGAAGAATTGAAAGATAATCCTTTTATGATATATAAAGAGATTTCAAAGTCAGGGAAGGTGGTCTATGAGAAATGAGTCACTCGTCAGGATATGGCTGCAAAGGGCAAAAAGCAATTTACAGATAGCGAAAGCTGGGAAATGACACCTAACCATTCCGGCGACTACTACTGCTCTCTCTGCAGCAAATGGCACACAAATCTTCATTTTCCTGCCAATAGTTAAATATCCCCCCAATAATTTAAACCCACATGCGAATTGCCCTTAAAATAGCCTATATCGGAACCGATCATCATGGTTTTCAGGTGCAGCCCAATGTGAAAACTATCGAAGGTGAACTTTTCAGGGCGCTTCGTGAATTGAATATCATTAATGATCCGCATGAAGCAAAATATATTGCAGCAGGAAGAACCGATCGGGGAGTTCATGCGATTGGGCAGGTAGTAGCATTTAATACGGAAAAACCGAACATTGCGGTGCCCAGCGCCATTAACAGCAGGCTGGACGGGACTGTATGGGTATTGGCAAAAGCAGAAGTATTTCCCGGTTTTGACCCAAGGCGCTTTGCAGAATACCGTGAATACAGGTATATAATGTTCGGGAGATTCGACATTTCGACCCTGAAGGAAGCTTTACAACTTCTCACCGGAAAGCATGACTTTTACAATTTCGTAACGCATGAAAATGAACGCAGCACTATATGCACTATCACAAAGATCGATGTGCTTGAAGCTGGTGAATTTACTATTATCGATATAAGGGCTGACTATTTTCTCTGGCATATGGTACGTAAGATCGCAACTGCCATGAAAAAGGTGGGCACCGGAGAGCGGGACATATCATGGCTTGAAAAAATGCTAAATCCCTCCGAGTTCAAAGAAGGACTTCAACCTGCGCCATCTTATGGATTGATCTTCAAGAACGTGGAATACGGCAATATTATCTGGAAAGAGGATGAATATACAAAAAGACATATATCAAAGACGCTTGAAGGGATGTTCCTGAAACATGCGGTAATGGCCCAATTGCTCAGGGAATTCAAAGATGGGATGATAGAATAAATATGTTGTTTGCGTTTGAACTTTCAGGAGAGCACAAGACCATCCCCGTATCCGAGGTATGCGCATGCCTGGAGTCCCTTGGAGAACGTCATACGATCAGTCTTTCACTTGATGGTTGTCTTGTCATAGATATTGAAAATGACGCAGATAATATCATTAAAAGCCTCAAAAAAAGGCTTGCAATGACGCATCATATCATCAGAGTCCTTGGTATAGGCGGCGCCAGTGAAGAGGATGTGCTTCATGTTGTTTCAAATAATCTTTCGGATAGTGAAGGAACATACAGCATCAGGGTAAAACGGGTGAGGGATTATTCTTCGATCAATACGGAATCAATGGAGCGAAAGATCGGGGCGATATTTTTCAAAAAGGGAGCCCGTGCAGATCTTAAGGATCCCGGGATACAATTCCGGGTGATTCTCACAGAAGATAAGTGCATTTTCGGGACCATGTGCGGCTCTATCGACAGAAGTGCTTTTGAAGCGCGAAAACCTCATTATAAACCATTCTTTTATCCCGGAGTTCTCATGCCCAGGGTCGCCCTGGCCCTTGTGAACATAGCAAAGCCTGAAACGAATTTGTTTGACCCGTTCTGCGGGACAGGAGGGATACTCGTTGAGGCGGGGCTATTAGGCATAAGAGCCATCGGCGGGGATATGCAACGAAAGATCCTGCTGGGTGCCAAAATGAATCTTGAATATTATAATGTTGATTATTCCCTTATGTTCGAGGATGCATGTGGACTGGCGCTTCGGGATAATTGCATCGATGCAGTTGTTACTGACCCTCCGTATGGGAGGTCTGCGGCGATAAAGGCGCAATCGATCGAATACATGCTTGGAAATTCCCTGAAAGAAGTATATCGCGTCTTAAAACCCGGCAGGCGCGCAGTATTTATTTCCGAGCGCCCGATAGAAAAGCTTGCGCAGGAGGCGGGGTTTGAGGTTATTGAGCTGCACCTGCAAAGGGTGCACAAAAGCCTTACAAGAAGGATGCTTGTTCTTAGAAAACCGGAAATTATTATTTCATGAGAAAAGACCCGGATATGGATTATGATGATTAAGTTCAGATGTTTATCTCGGGTTCATTTTCGATAAGCATAGGACGCTGGTCTCACGTTTCTGCAACCATTTCACCTGTCGTCTCACACAAAATGTATCTATCGTTTTCTTGTATATCTTATTTCTTTTTTCGGTGTTCCACGATCACAATTATTGCTATAATAAACAGACATCCCAGGAAGAAAACCAGTCCGGGATGTGCGGTCAAAGTGTTCGCTAAGTTTGTGAGGATATCAGGGGCCTGACTGTCCAATGCCGAAGGATGTAAAGGAACAGGCGTGGTATTAGCACTCCAGGTGCCTACTGATGTTGGTACAGGGACGATTGGTGTCGAAGTCACTGCTGGTATAGCTTCGCCTGCAGGAGGAATTATTGTTGGTGTGGTAACAGCGCCCGCAATCTCTTTGCCTTTTATGGTTTCATTAACAATACTGACTGGGGCAGGAAGATCCGAAATAGCCGGGGCAGGCAGAGAATATGACTCAAAAGTTGTTTGCATCACTTTCGCGTTCTTGCCAGGTCTCACGAAAAACTCGATCAAGCTTGAAGCAAACAGCGCTGTTAATATCATCCCCAGGTATTTCCTGAGTAGATCATAAACAGATTTCCGGTCTGTTTTTTCCGGCACTACGACAATGAGCTTTCTAACAGGCGCGTATATTTTAACCTCCCGCCCTTTCTCGCTATATCTTATTCTCTCGACTTTTACAAGTCCCACGCTCTCCAGATTCTCAAGATTGTAAGTAACGGTAGTAAGAGGCGCCTGTAGACGCCCTGCGATATCGCTTGCTGAAAGAGGCGCATCAGCAAGAAGCTCGATTATCTGCCGTGCGGTATCATTTGAGATAACCTGCGTTATTTTCTTGGATTCTTCTCCTAAAGGAAGTATGAGGAGCTTTTCGTTCCCCTGGTCTTTCTCAGTTTCTGGCATTCAGCTTTCATTTAGCATACTTGTTAAAAGAGATTGCTATAACTACGAATCCATTCGTAGTTTAAGAAAATCTTTTATCAGTTCAGATTCAATTATCGGATATTTGATTTACAGGCATAAATCTGGAAATATAGATCCGGTTTAAAAATAGACGTTGGAGGGTACAATGCCAAATAAATACACAAAGGGCTTAAAAATAATACACAGATGCGGGGTGCAAAAATGAGTGAAAGGTATGAACCAATCCCATTGCTGCTTGCTATTCTCACACTGTTTTTAAAACAGATTTTCGGTAAAAGAGGAGATTAAAAATGATAAGGTTAAAAAATCCGAAACAATTTATGCATGTATCATTTGTGCTTTTCATACTTTTTTCAGTCACGCCTGTAGTCATGGCTTTAATGCCAAAAATGAGCGTCGAAGAGCTGACAGGAGATGCTGACGTGATCATTATAGGAAATGTTAAAGAAGTGGAGAGCAGGTGGAATCTGTGGAGGACGCAGATTAACACGTATTCGACAGTTTCCGTTGAAAAGTATATTAAGGGCACAGGGTCTGAAACCCTGATAATAATCGCCGAAGGAGGAACTGTAGGAGATTCAAACGTATGGGTGGAAGATACATCGGTTTTCACAAAAAATGAAAAAGTGCTGGTTTTCCTGAAAAAGGCTGGAAGTGAGTTTCGCGTTGCCGGGTTGGTGCAGGGCAAGTATATCGTCGAAAATGAGGAGGTGCATGATATAATTGGTGAGAAAGTATCACTGAAGGACTTCTTAAGCCGTGTAGAAGATGTGATACCGGATGCAGTGACCCCGATAAGAACGGCGGCCCAACTCCAGAAGCACCTGGATTTGGGATGTTTTCTGGGATTATGGGAATTCTGGTTGTTTGTTGGAGATTAAATAAGTAGGGAGGAAATAAAAATAGGATGGACGATACAAAAAAGAGTTTAACAATTTGTTTATTTGTTTTCATCGTTGGCACTCTTGCTTGTTTAATCGGATATTTGGATGCAAAAATTACTACTTTTGAGGAATGCGAGGAGGCTGGCTGGCTTGTTCGTAGCATAAGGGTATATGATGGCTACGGGCAGAAAGAATGTTTGCTGTGGAGTGGCAAAAGCTTTGTTAAGGAAATATCCCGGGATCAACAGAGGGCTGTTGAAATAGCTACCGCCCATCTAAGTTTTCCTGTAACAATTATTGAAGTAAAAAAATTGGAGTGTCAGGGTTGCTTTTCTGTACAGCTTCTACAGCTTCAAGGAGACAAACAACGCCTGTTTACTATCGTGCTTGATAATTGGGAATTAAAAAATGTAGATCAATCTGACAATGCTAACGTATTACCGGCTCCTTACTTTCCAACTCAAAAAGAGCCTGCTACGAGTTATATGCAGGCGTTGTTATCGGATAAACCGGAAGAATTAATAATAAAAGACGGTTGTCTCCGCGCCGGCGGTTATTTACTTGTTTGGCCGTATGGTTTTTCACTAAGCGCTGATAAAGATGGAATATTTCAAGTTAATGATAGCACAGGTCAACCTGTAGCTCAGGTTGGAGATAAAGTCAGAATTGTTGGCGGCGAAATGTCTGGTGTGAACGTCGGAAATTTAACACAATATTCTGAAGAATTTCCAGGCCGCTGTTCAGGGCTCTACTGGATTGTCGCAGAGGTAATATCAGTAGAAAAATCCACTTCACCTGTCGCTGCTGCTATAAAATCTGTTCCTTCATATATTCCTGGTCAGGCTTTTGATGAGGCAACGGGCAATTTAACAAAAAAATGGGATACTGGGAATTTCAAGGGTTTCTGGCACGATCCGGATACAGGCGCTTCTACTGAAAACCTGGTTATAAACCAGAGCGTGCTAAACAGCAGCTACAGGGTAATAGAAAAGCATAATCTGATATACACGACAAAACCAGTGCTTTTTAAGTATCAAGTTTACGCGCATGCCAATTTGACTCCGCCGGGTACAGATGGCTCTTATTCAGCAATAGGATGGCAGGGAGAGAGATATCTACTGCTGGATAAAAATAGAATTGCAAGAGTATTATTTGAGCAGGATGTCTCGGATGTAAAAATCATAACAACGGGATATTTATGGGCATTTGATGAAGGATACGGATTATTTGCACATTCAATTGAAGCGCCGCTAGAGAGGGAGGCATGGATAGAGTTTCTTAATGGTACTGATAGACTCGATGAACAGGTTTTGCCGGATAGATATCTTTATAGCTATCCGGCGGATGAAAGTGAAATTCCAATATTTATAACTTATATATCCAGCATACACAGAAGCTCTGATGAAGATTTGGGAGAACTCAAATATACATGGCTCAGGTCTCAAAATATAACCAGGATCAGAGAAGGCGAAATCTTGGACGCTATGGAAGTTATTTCAGTTCAAAATGGCATTATTGAACTTAGAAATACAGAGCTAATTAAACTGATTGCAGGCACCGAAATCCATCTGATGGGAAACATAGACATCCAGGTTGGGACCTCAGAAACTGAACTTCAATTTTATCCAATCAGAACGTTACGAATTTGATATGCCTCCTGCCAGTAGAATCCTGCTTCTTTTGCGCCGTGCATATTTCAATTCCTCCTGTCAGACCAGAAAAATCTGAAAGGAAAATTGAATTCGATGGTTCACTGGAAAAATTCTTCCAGCAATCCGGGGTATCGAATGCAGCGAATGGAACATCATTTATCGCCGAAAATCAGAACAATTTCCTATGAAAAACTTTGTTTTTCATGTTTCATGCATGAGTCGAAGACTCATAAGCGTTTTTATATGAACAATAACGAGCAGGCTGGAGAGTGGGAGTGGGGGTTTGTTAGAAAAGTCCTGCCCGCCCGTTGAATGCCATTATGAGTATAATGATATTTATACTTTATCTTCATGATTGTTAAATCCATAAAGAGCAGATAAATTCGGTGTTATATCCAGGGCTCAGCAAAGTTTTTAGAGTTCGAAAATACCATCTGAAACGATGAACAAAAAATCCGGGATTTTGAGCTTAATTATAACTATCAATATATATATATTCATAATCGAAAAAATTGGATACTACAAATTTCAGTCTCTATTGAGTGGTGAAAACCCAATATTAAATCTCTATCCGGGATAATACGCCGTGAAGTTTGTGCGGCGGAAGTTTATAAAATTGAACGAAAGCCGGGGTAAGCTTTTTGATTATTGAATATATTCTCCATATAAGGTTGTCCGAAACTATATCCTCAAGACCATAGAAAATCGTTTTTTCATCTATCCCGTTCTCTTTCAATATCTGTTCAACATCTACAACTTCCATATAACCCATATAGATCTCAAATACCCTTAGCCCATCGGCAAGGTGACTCTTAAATGAACCCGAAATTCCATAAGGATTATCTGTTTTTATAAGTGAGACAATTATATTATCGTCATAAATTATATTATTGTTAAACATTGTATTGCCAATATACGGAGGCAACTTTTTGATATCTCTCGCAAAAAATAGAGCCGTCCCGCTTATTTTATTTATATTCGTATATAATTTAGTATACTCTTCAAGAAAAACATCCAGATTTAAAGGCGAAAGTGCTTCACCAAGCCTTTTCTGCCCCTTGGTATAAATCATTATTACACTGAAAGGCACTAACGCCAGGATTATAGACCAATAACCTCCATATGGTATCTTATGCAGGCTCGAAGTGAGAAAAACCATATCCACAAATGTTACAAGCAATGCTAAAATGAATTTTGACCTTTCTTTTTTCAAATAAAATATCCAGGTCATCATAATACCTGTAAGTGCCATTGTCCCTGTGACCGCAAGGCCATAAGCCTCAGCAAGATATTCGGATTTCCTGAATACGAACATGATAAACAGGACCGAGAAAAGTAAAAACCAGTTTGTAAAGTCGATATATATCTGCGACTGCAGTTTTCTTGAAGTATAATACACTTTAAGCATGGGTAAAACCCGGGTCGTTATACCCTGATATACTATGGAGAACATCCCGCTTATCATGGCCTGGGAGGCTATGATCGTGGCAAAAATACTAAGTATGAGAAATGGAATATACAGAATTTCTGCCTGCCGGAAAGCCATTTCAAAAAGAACGTTTTGTGTTTCAGGATGCTGTATAATGAAAGCTCCCTGCCCCAGGTAATTTAATACAAGAGCAATAAATACAAGATACCATGCCCTGATTATGGGAAGTTTGCCCAATTGTCCCATGTCTGCAAATAGCGCTTCGCCGCCTGTGGCGCAGAGGATGACCTGGGAAAGCAGGAAGAATCCGGAAATATTATTTTCCCAGAGAAATTTTATTGCATAATACGGGTTAATCGCAAGCAAAATTGAGGGGACATTAATTATGGAAATAAAACCAGAAAGAGCGATCGCGCAGAACCACATGACCATAATAGGTCCAAACGCCCATGATATTTTTTCAGTCCCTTTTTTCTGGATTGTAAAAAGGGCAATAGCGATCATTGCGGCAATGACAACTATCGTTCCCTGGCTTATTCCTTCAAGCCCTGGGATAAAAGCCATCCCTTCAACGGCACTGAGTATGCTGATTGCTGGCGTTATTACGCCGTCTCCGAAAATGAGAGAAATACCGATAATAGAGAGGAGCGAGACAAATGCTACATTTCTTCCGGACTTTAATAGGGGTACGAGTATTTCCTTAAGAACAATTGTTCCCCCTTCACCTTTTTCCCCAAGGCTCATGGCAAGCCATGCATACTCCAGGGTCACCACTATAATTAGTGTCCAGATAATCAAAGATATAATTCCCATAACATGGGCTTGCGTTTTAGAGGTCAGGAGAAAAATTACAGTAAGGGTATAGATCGGGCTTGTTCCGATATCACCGAATACCAGACCCAGCGATTTTATAACTCCCTTAAACGTTTCCTTATCAAGCATGGCTATCCATTTATTATTAAACAAATTCTCTTTTTAATTATCTTATTCCTTTTAATAGTTTCTAATTATTAAAATACAAGCTTTCCGAAAAATAGATAAGCTGGTTTGCAGATACTAAACTATCCCAAACCCGGATTTTGTCCTAATCCACAAACGGTTTCCCTGATTTTAATATTACATCCGCAACTTCAGGTCTCATGGAATCAGGCGATGGTCTCTTTCCAGACTCTATCATCTGCCTCATCTTTGTGCCGCTGAAATCCACCCTGTCAGTATGGGGGCAAACCTTGTCGTTTGATATTCCACCGCATTTATTGCAGTAGAAAAATGACATGAAGAACATTGGTTCAATGCCGAGGTCCGGGAATTCCTTAAAGATCTCCTGGGCGGCGAATGGATGATAGTAGCTTCCAACGCCTGCGTGATCGCGTCCAATTATGAAATGAGTGCATCCGTAGTTCTTCCTGACGATGGCATGGAAAATCGCTTCCCTGGGACCTGCATAGCGCATCTCTGTCTGGAAAATACCAAGTACTACCCTGTCCTTAGGATAATAATTTTCAATCAGCACTTCGTAACTTTCAAGAATGACCTCATCCGTAAAATCGCCTTTTTTCTTCTTGCCAATGACAGGGTTTATGAAAAGCCCATCCGCCATCGTAAGCGCGGATTTCTGTAAGTATTCATGTCCAAGATGAGCGACATTTCGTGTCTGGAACCCGACGATCTTTTCCCATCCTTTTTCCTTGAAAAGATTCCTTGTCTCTTCAGGTTTCATAGCATATTTGTAATAAGGGGTTTTGGATTCATTGACCAGGCTTATCTTGCCTCCAAGCAGCGTGTCCTTCATTGAATAGGTCTTTGCAACCCCTGGATGGGCGGCATCGTTCGTCCCGTAAACCTGCTCTGCGAATGCCCTTTTATCATAGCCGAATTTTTCTTCGACCTGCATCACTGCCACAATGTGATCATCATTCTTAAGAAGGATCTCATCACCTTCTTTTATTTCATCGTTATCTGTGTCAAGAACTATTGGAAGAGTCCATGGAAGACCATCGGAGAGGCGCTTGTTGTAAAGAATGCTCTCATAATCTTCACGTACATGGAAACCTTCAAGTGGGCTGAATAAGCCTGATGCGATATTTTCCACATCTTTCATGAGGTCAACGCTGATGGGAACACTCTGGTAATCAGAAGCATCATTGATTATTTTTTTTCGTTTTTGTTCAGTTAATGTCCTGTTGATTAATTTTCCGCCGTGAGGTTTTATTTGATTCATGTCTTTCCCTGCGTTTTTTCTTTTAGATTGAATTGCTTTGTAATAATTGTTTGTGAAGGAGGAAGATCGGGAACATGAAGAAAAGATTCGTATTCACATGAGTGAAAACTCAATATGAACTCCATTTTTAGCACATTCTTTTATCAAAATTAGTTTACAACATTTAATCCTTCCAATTCCTTTTTAATCCCCTTACCCTGTCAAAATCTACATCCTCTGAATAAATTGAATCTGCACCTGCAATAAGAGCTGTAGCTGCGTATATACCATCCCTTGGATGGAGCTTATATTCCCTTATGAGCTCAAGAGTTTTCCAGATCACACTATCGTTGACATCAATAAATCTCATGTTAGGCATAGTAAGAAAAGCTTCGATATTCTTTAAAGCGTCATCGTTTCCTGACACTTTCTTCACTTTATAAAAAATCTCATCAAAAGTCAGAAATGACGTACAGGCATGCATTTTTTCATTTTGTACTTTCTCAAGTACATCTCTTGACCATTCTCCTTTTTCCGTATCATCAAGGATCGCGTAGATTATTATGTTCGAATCAGAATAGTTCAAGGCAATCTCTCTTCGAGTTCTTCTTCATACGCTTCATGAGGATGGAACTTAAGTTCTCCTTTGCCCTTTGCAGTTTCCCTGAAGATTGAAACAGCATCTTGCGGCGGCTTTTCTATTTCTAATTTATTATCTTTTAATCTGAACAATACCTTTGAACCCGGATATATGTTCAAAGCATGCCTGAGTTCCTGCGGAATAACAACCTGCCCTTTTGGGCCAACTTTCATTATTGCTTCCATATTCAGCTCCAGAGTAGGTTTGGTATAACTCGAATTTATACCTGATGACTTTAAACCGTAAAGTGTGCGAATGACGAAGGTTCGCACAGATGTATTTAATATATTAATTTCCTATCAATCTTGTCCCGTGCATGATAGCAACTATTTCAATAGCATCTGGTTTAATTTGATATATAATCCGATAATTTTGAAATATTATTTCACGAATGCTTTTTTGATTATACTCCGGCACTATTCTTCCGGATTCAGGAAATATTTCGAGTCTGGCATTGATCACTCCTTGAGCGAACAAGCGCGCATAATGCTCTGAATCATTTGTAATATAATTGCATATCATCCCAAGGTCATCGACAGCATACGGCGACCAGATTATTCTAACCATTTCTTCAATCTTTCTTTAACAACACTATGCTCTATCCCCTTATTATTATCAAGCGCCTGCAAGCTCGCATCCACCTTCTGCCTGAAATACAATTCAGCCATAATATCCTGCAATGAAGCAGTATTGGGCCTTCTGTGGATCATCTGAATTACTGATTCTTTTATTGTGTCCATGGGTATCTCTTTCAAAAATTATGCTATAATTATTAATAAGTATATCTGTGCCTGTCTTTTAAAGTTTGGTTCAAGTTCATATATCTAGAAGAATCATGAAAATCACATACGCAACTATGGATTCCCTCATCCCGGCACCTCAAGCAAATAGTGTGCCAGCGCAGCCATCAAAGCTATGAAACTAATAATGAGAAAAGCTTCCGAAACCTTGAGCATTCCATGTTTCTTCGATACGATTTCTTCGAAAGTCTCTTTCGAGGCGCTGCTTGAATTGATATTGATCTTATAAGCATTCGGGGACAGCGTCAATACCGCAAACACAAGGCTCATAAGCCAGAGAAATATAGGGGAAAAATAAATAACAGCGATCCATGTTGTGGCAATCGCAGGTTTCACATCCGAGAAAGTTATGGCATGGAAATATATTCCTTCAAGCAGGCTATTCACAGCGATAAGCTGCTTTGCGACATCCTCGATTGTGGAGATGGATTCGCCCACAAGTTTTTGGGCATTATCCCTCCAGAAGGGATTTGGTTCGATGGGGATGATGGGAGGTTCGGTGTCGGTCATGATTCCACTGGGTATTCGAAAGTCTTCCTGCAATTGGGATTGGGGTACTCAATATCGATAGTCTTAACACGTTTGGGGCGTGATATCATGGAATGGAAGAAACTGCGCCAAACAAATGTTTCACCATCTTTCTCTCGTTCTCGTACATCCGTTTTGAATTTATACCCGCAGTAAGGGCATTTCACAAGTTCAAGTGCCATGTTTCCTCCTGATTTCGTCGAATGCTTTATTGAAGGCTTCTTCGCCCATCTTTTCTTTTAATCGGGCAATATCTTTTTCAGCTATCTTAATGCACCTGTAATCTTTTAAGTCCTTGAAAATAAAAAGAGCAATTAAATACTTTGCCAGGGCAGCAGAAAAGTCTTTGTCTTTTTCATTAATCTTCCCTAGTTGGCCAAAAATTTGTGCGATGCAAATTTTGTCTCCTAGGCCCTTTTGTATCTTCAAGCTCTGCTGATACAGCTTTACTGCCTCATCATAGTTGCCCTGTTTATAATGTATGTTTGCGAGATTGTGCTGAGCTATTGCAATGCCGCTTTTATCTCCAATGTCCTTTGATATCTCCATGCCCTGCTGATATAGCTTTACTGCTTCATCATAGTTACCTTGTTCATAATTTATGGTTCCGAGACCTATCAGTGTTTTTGATTTGCCGTTTTTGTCTCCCAGATCTTCTTTTATCTTCAAGCTCTGCTGATATAGCTTGACTGCCTCATCATAGTTGCCCCGATGATAATTTATGGTTCCGAGATTGTGCAGGGTCACTGCAATGCCTCTTTTATCTCCAATGTCCTTTGATATCTCCATGCTCTGCTGGTATAATTTTTCAGCTTCCCCATAGTTTCCTTGGTTCTTATGTATAGTTCCAAGTCGATCCAAAGCAGTCGCAACATTGGTTTTAGATCCTTCTTTTTCAAATATATCTTTCACTTCAGTATGCAATTTTAAGGCTGTTCTCCAGTCACCTAAATTATATAGTATGATTGCAAGGTTTCCCATTGCTGCTGCTTCTCTTATACCTGAAGTGCTCTCAATTGATTTATTTAACAAGTTTATTGCCAGTTCTATATGGCCCCATAGTACAAGATAATTATAAGTATCTAATACAATATCATCCGCCTTTTCCCACTCCTCTGCCTGGTAATAATAATCCCTTGCCTCAAGATGTGTCCACAGGTTTTTTGTTATCTTAACCTGATTCTCATAATGCTGCGCCGCTCTAATCAGCAGCTTCTTTCTCTCAATCCCTTCCTTTTCAGATACTTGTTTTGCAAAGTCTCGGACAAGCGTATGCATTGCAAAAAGTGTTTCATTTCCCTGCTCTTCCCTGGCAATGAGTCCCCAGTTGATGAGCAGTAGAAGCGCATCACCAATAGAAGGATTTGGCTGGCTTTCATCCCCGACAATCCACTCGAGCGCCTCAACAAGTACAGGATTCTGGTAAATTGATGCGTAGAGAAACAGCCGTCTGGCTTTCTCATCAAGTTTTGAACAGGATTTATCAAGCAGCGTGAAATTAATAAGCTCCTGTTTCACCTGCGAAAGATCAAGTAAGACGTTATCCATAGTTTCAACAGCAGCATGTTTCATGAACTGCCCTATTGTCCAGGGGTGACCCCCGATTGCTTTGTAGATTTTGTGCTTTTTCTCCATTTCAAGGTCTGCCAGTTCATTGTAAGTATTCATCAACCAAACTGTCTCAGGGAAGGGCATTTCAGGCAGGGAAATATGCTCGATTGCGCCTGTGAGCCTGCCTTCCAGAGGGTCGAAATTGTAACGGCTTGTGATAATGAACTTTGAGCTGCTCATGGTATTATTGAGGAGTTGCTGGATGAACACTTTTAATTCAGGACTTGCTATATTGCTTCTTGCTTCATCAAGACAGTCCTCAAAATTATCAAGAATTATGAGAAATCGCTTCTGGTTCAAAATGTTCACCAACATAGCGGTCTTAGCTTCAAGCGGAATGGGCTGGCAGAGTACCTTGTTAAGCTGCTGTATTCCTGCCACAAGGAGGAAAGCGTTCAACCTGTTCAGCACCTCTTCAGGTTTGGTTGTTGCACTGCACTTCATCCCGAACATGCCATCAAAATGCTGGTTCATCCTCAGTGCAAGGCGCGTTGCTAGAACGGTCTTGCCCAGCCCTCCGAAACCATGGATAATGGCAGCCCGCTTCACATCTGATATGAAATCTTTCTGCAAAATACGAAGTTCTTTTCTTCTTCCCACAAAACCTTTCTTCATTATCGCCACATCTCCAAGCATGGTGGGTTTGTTGAAGAACTCAGGCGCTTCAGGTTTTAATTTGCTCACGGCAAGGCAGTCGGGGTCGCAAAGGTAAAGCACAGGCGTTGCAAAATCCACGCCATTGCTTTTCTCGGCGTTCTTCATTGCGATCCTTGCTTCGGTGAGCGCCAGGTCAACAGGTTTGCCGTAGGCTATAGCCTGGTAAAAACTGGAGGCAAACTTTGTGGCTGAGAGGTCAAGGATCGAGTACTGCATGGCTGCAACAGCAGGGATTTTATTTCTTGCTAGGATGCTTGCCAGGTCAGCATAAGCCTCTTTATTCGAAGTCTTTCCTGACTGGCAGGCGCTCAGAACCACAAGCCTCACTCCTCTTCCTTCAAGAAGGTCTGCAACTGCTGAGTTGTCAACCATTCTGGCTTTCCCATCCCCGGTTTCAAGGACGAGATAGCCTTTTCCTTTTTCTTCATCAAATATGCCGTGACCTGTAAAATGCACAATATGGTAGTCTTTTTCATTCAGGTAGCCTTGAATAGTTTCAAAAGTGGCGTCTTCAGTGAAATCCACCTCCATTTTATGATCCCTCTGGAGTTTATCCACGGCTTCAAGAATGACCTCCTGTTCAAGTTCAGTATTCAATGGTGCAACTCGCGGATCATCTGGACTTGAGATCACAACCAGCATGCGCAAAATGGATTCCAGGGGAGCTTTTTTTATCTTTTTTATCCCGGCAGGTAGCCTTGAGATCAGCGTGTTCCTGCTGGTTACAAGAAAATCGCTGCCATCGTGCAGGAATTCCCAGGGCAACACAGCGATTTCCTGGGCGCTTTCATCGAATCTAAGGCTTATTCGAAGTCCCATGTCGTTATTCTGCGCTTCTTCAAGGCAATTTTTTAAGTATTCACCCAGCTTGCCTTTAAAAACTTTATTGTATAGTTCTTTCCCGAACTCAATGTGGAAAGTTTCTTTTTTCGGAGAACTGATTGCTTTTTCTTCAAGACGCTGCAAACCTTCGATCACTTTTAACTCGCCTGTGCGCAGCTCAAAAGTTTGCGCTGCTATGGCATTTCCGTTGTCCATAACCTTTGCACTGAAATGATTTGGCGATTCCCCGGAAAACTGAATTTCGAAATCCCTGTAATTCAATGAGAACACCACCGCATGATGATGGTTTACATGATTGAATGATATTATAAGCTTTCTAATTGTTTTGAATGAATTGAATTTTCAGCTTTTGAAAATTTTGGTTTCAACATAAAACTTAATATTGCAGATTCCTTATAAGAAATCATGGATGTTGCAATTTCTGAAGACGCTGTTCCTGTGATAAAAGAATCAGTGAACAGGGAAATAATACTCATAGAATCAAAGATCAGTATTATTAAGACAGAAATAAAGCAATTTGAAGATAAATATCAAATGATCTCTTCGGAATTCCTTAAAAAGTTCGAAAAAGGGGAACTTGGAGATTCCCAGGATTTTTTTGAATGGTGGGGTCTTATAAAAGGTCTTGGAACACTTGAAGATAGACTGAATAAGGCAAAAGCGGTGGTCATTTATTGGTGATCGCTGATTATTTTGATTCGATCGAACGATTAATGAACGACTCCCAATCGTGGATAAGAAACTTGATTTTAAGGAATTTAGCAGTGAAGAGGGAATGGTACGGGGCAGCTTATTGTTTTTAGGGGGATATGTATTGAATTTCATGGAATATATCCAGATCGGAAAAGAAAGACCGAAATACAGTTTCAATTTTACTGATGGAAAAGGGATTATGATATTCAGATATGATAATGCCCCACATCAAAATTCCAACATTTCCACATCATAAACATTTTAGATCAAAAATCCAACCATCGAAAGAGATGGGACTTGCAGAAGTATTATCCGAAATTGAAACTATAATTCTAACTGGAAAATAATATAGTTTCTCAGAGTGACAACAGAAAAAAAACTTAAAACCCACTTCACAGTGGGCTCTCTTCTCTACTTCTTCACATTCCCAGCATGCAGCCCGCATTCCTTTTTCGTGGCATCTTCCCACCACCAGCGCCCTTCGCGCTCATGCTGGCCTGGAAGCACAGGTTTTGTGCATGGCTCGCAGCCGATACTGACAAAACCTTTTTCATGCAATTTATTGTAAGGAACATTGTTCTCTTTTATGTAATCCCAAACCTGTTTTGAAGTCCAGTTCGCAAGCGGATTGAACTTTATCAGATTACCGGTCCCGAATGTCGGGTCTTTCTGGATGACCGGGACATTTGCCCTTGTTCCCGGGCTCTGGTCTTTTCGCTGTCCTGTTATCCAGGCATCCACCGTGTTCAAAGCGCGCTTTAGCGGATCGACTTTGCGGGCATCACAGCATTCCTTGTGACCATCCCTGTAAAACGAAAATAATCCTTTTTCCTTGACCAGTTTTTCTGTTGCATCACGGTTTGCGAAAAACACTTCAATATTGATATTATAAGTGTTCCTGACCTCCTCGATGAACTGGTAGGTCTCAGGATGCAGTCGCCCCGTATCAAGCGAAAATACCCTGAAATCGTTACTGATCTTCTTTGCCATGTCGATCAATACAACATCCTCAGCGCCGCTGAAGGATATTGCAATATTCTTAAAATTAGCAAGTGCAAGCCCAAGTATCTCCTGGGGCGGTTTATTTTCATAATCTGCTGCTGATTTTTCTATGTTAAGTTTTTCCGGCATATTCTCTCCGTTTATAATACTTCCTTCCTGAATTTCTCAAATCCCACACGATCAAGACAGGTGCCTAATCGTTCCCCTGTTTTTGTATTCTTTTTTGCCCAGTTTATTATCTTCCTGAATATCGCCACAGCCTCTTGCGGGGATTTTACATCTATTAATTCAACCCCCATTTTGGGGTGTTTTCCGATCTTTCCCCCGACAAAGATCTTATAACCTTTCCATTCTTCAGTAATAAGATCGGATGGGCACGTCCCGACACAAGCGCCGCACAGGTTGCATTTATCCCAGAGTATTTTTATTTTCTCATTCTCAAGGACTATGGCCTTCTCCGGGCACATGAATGTGCAAGTCCCGCAACCTGAGCAAGCTTCAGGATTTATTTCAGGCTTCTCTATACCCATGACGCCAAGATCATTTTCCTGAGGTTTTGCGCAGGCATTCGGACACCCGGTCACAGCGAATTTGATCTTAACCGGCATATCCTCGCCAAAGAATTCCTTATCGAGCATATCTCCCATGCCATACGTATCTATGATGCCATAGTTGCATTCCGAATTTCCGGGACATGATACGATATTACGGATCCTTGGGCCGCAAGAGCCAGGCGGAGTGCCGTTATCTTCAAGTTCCTTGGTGATGGCATCGAGTTTATGGATATTAACATTAGGGATCTGTATTCCCTGCCTTATCGTGATATGGACTTTACCGGTTGCGTATTTTTCCGCAAGACGGGCAATGCCTGAAAGCTGCTTTGATGTAAGATTGCCGCATGGAACACGTAACCTGACCACAAAAAGGTCTTTTTGTACCTGCTTCATATAACCTGATTTTTTTAAAGTTGAGATGTCAAGTTTTTCAAGACTCATGATGCACCATGATATACAGATTGATATTTAAATAATTCTGGGGATTACCTTTTTTAGATCATGGGAAATATAAGTTCTATGCGTTTTGACCTGCACATCCATTCAAACTATTCCCTGGATAGCAGACTGGATGTGGATGATATCTTAAGAAAAGCTGTGAAAAAAGGTCTTGATGGGATCGCGATATGCGATCACAACACAATAACCGGAAGTTTCCATGCCCGAAAGCGCGTAATTGAATTAAATCTTCCTTTGCTGGTTTTGCCCGCAATTGAGGTCTCAACCAGCAGGGGTCATCTTATTGTTCTTGGAGTGAGAGAAGACATCCCCTCAGGTCTTGATCCGGAGGAAACTATAAAAATCGCAAAGCGAAATGGAGGTGTTGTTATCGCTGCACATCCTTTTAAAATAAGAAGCATCGGCAACGTGGATGGGCTGGACGTGGATGCCATCGAAACTTTCAATTCAAGATGCATCTTCGGTGAGAACAAAAAAGCTCAAAAGATGGCAATCGAACTGGGGAAACCGCAGGTCGGGGGGAGTGATTCACACATGCTGGCAACAATAGGTTCCGGATATACGGAAATTGACGCGCGACCTGATGAAAGATCTGTACTTGAAGCCATCAGGGATGGAAAAACCCGCCCTGGTGGAAAGGCTGCCCCGATACACATAGTAATAATTCAGGTGATGCGCGGTGTCATAAGGCGTATAAAGAATATCCTGTAGAAAGATATTATATGATGTTAATCCATAGTAAGAGGCGTAATGGCTGATTATGATACAATCATAGTAGGAGGAGGAATTAGCGGCCTGTTGTCGGCCCTGGTTCTCTCCAGGCACGGCAAGAAAGTCCTGGTTCTTGAAAAAGATGGTATTGTCGGGGGAAATTGCAACAGCTACATGGTTGATGGTTTCCAGGTGGATACAGGTCCCCATGCTATCACTCACCTCAGGGAAGGGCCTCTTCGCCGGTTGATGGATGAATATTTTACATACACGCCTTTTTTCGTGGATTATGGGCATTATTATGTGCGTACCGATAAAGGTCTGACGAAGATCCCCTCAAATATAAAAGATTTTGTCACTTTTGATGTACTTCCCAGAAAAGACAGGCTCCTTCTTTCGCAGGCATTGACAAAAGCCCTGACGCAGATGACTTTCGGGATGCTGGATGAAAACCAGCCAGTTTACGATTTCATCCCTAAAGGACTATCGCTGGACACATACGATTTTGTAAATGCTATCTCGTATTTCCTCTCCGGGAAATCCATGAAAGAAACATCTGTCAGCCGGGTATTATATGGGAGCAGTTTTGTGAGGGACAGCGTATCAGTGGATGTTTTTAAGGATGACGAAGCATTGCCGGATACATCCTACGCCTCAGTAATAACCGATATACTGTCAAAATACCAGTTAAGAGGACACCTTTCTTCATTAAGCCGGCTAGCGACAAATAAAGTTGCTTATGCGCAGGCATATCCGCGTGGAGGCTTGAAATCATTATTGAACGCTGTTTTATATTCCATGCCCGATACTGTGAAGATAAAAACAGGTTCAAGGGTCTGCGAGATATTAACCGATGGCGAAAAAGCCACTGGTGTAGGTACTGATACAGATTCCTATAGCTCAGATACAATCGTTTATACTGGTTTTGCCAAAAGTCTTCCATCGCTTGTCCAGCTACCGTCAGGGTATTCGAAGGATCTTTCAAGGATAGACCAGACGCTAAGCCTCACGATCTGGCTTGGGTTGAAGGAAAAAATGAAGGAATTTGATTATACAGGATCAGAGGTGTGGTTCAGGGGCGGAGCATACTGGGCGATGCCTATTAGCAATTACGATGAAAGCCTCGCGCCAAAAGGCAAGCATCTGGTGGGTTTCACGTTCGTTATTGAAGAAAAAAAGGATCTTGGAAGTGAAAAGAAAAAAGCGCTCGATCTGATCATGAAGGCTGTGCCGGATATCGAGAAGAATATAGAGATGACACATTACCAGGTGACTATACCCGAAAAAGCCGCAGTTACCATCAATGGATTTTTTGCCGGAATACGTTCACCTGTTAAAAATCTTTATCTTGCGGGAACTGATACCGATAAACGCAGTATGGGAGTAACAAGGGCGGCATATTCGGCGCTTGAACTGTTAAAAGCTATGAAAGAAGATAAGAAACTTTGAAACGTATCCTCTTCAAATTAAATGGTAAAAATAAAAATATAATTTATGGAATCTTTGGTAATAAATCATCTTTTCTTTGATTATTACCATGCAATAGCCTTCACGCCAACAGAAATATACAAATAC
>Ga0172368_10002186_pt1 | contig 25359 bp, 18 predicted proteins | sample Lak11m_FD_114540 | JGI IMG/M metagenome (GOLD analysis project Ga0172368, IMG submission 114540) | Freshwater microbial communities from Kabuno Bay, South-Kivu, Congo - kab_022012_11m | ecosystem: Environmental > Aquatic > Freshwater > Lake | place: Democratic Republic of the Congo: South-Kivu...
CCCATCGAGCCCACCACCCGCGGGCAGCGCTTCGCCCTCCCGTCCGGCACCACCAAGTTCCGCCTCGAGTTGAAATTCGTGCAGGGCGGTCCCTGGTCGAAATGGCCCAACGGGCAATACTGGACCTATAACGGGACTCCGGCCGCTTATACCGCGTCATGCCCGATCACCGGTTATGCGGAATGGAAGCTCACCACACCGACCACCACCCTCAAATACACGGGCCCATACGTCCTCTACGGGTGGGCGCCAAACTGGGGCAAGTGGGTCACCGTGCCGACCGGCAAGCTGACCATGAAGGAGATTCTCTACAGCTCCGGCTAGTCTGGCGGGCGAACGCGCACGCAGAGCCTGTTTCCTTGATGTTTCCGGATGAGCCAACTCATCCAAAGGAGGTTTATTCTCATGGCAACCAGACAGACCCGCAACGGGTTTACCTTGATAGAGCTGCTCGTCGTGATCGCCATCATCGCGATCCTGGCGGCGATCCTCTTCCCGGTGTTTGCCAAGGCCCGCGAAAAGGCCCGGCAGACCCAATGCACCAGCAATGTACGGCAACTCGTCCTTGGGGTGCAGATGTACCAGCAGGATCACGAGCAGAAGTTCCCGGATAAGGCCACCGCATGGGCGGATCTGGCCTTTCCGCCCAAGACCATTGTCTGCCCCACCTACGGCGCGAATAAGGGCAACGGGTATGGCTACAACGCCTCGATTTCCAACCATACGCTGGAAGATCCGGGCATGGATGAGGCGCCCAAAGTGCCGGTGATGATGGACAGCACCAACCCCAAAAACCTGGTCGAAATCAGTTCAATCGACATTCCCGCGCGCCATACCGGCAAAGCGGTGGTCGGCTTCGCCGATGGGCACGTCGGCCTGGTGTTGCCGTCAACCATCAGCATCCTGCCGGTGCCCTCCAACACGGAGGAGCTGCTGGGCAAATACCGCACGTCCTACGGCGGCTGGCGCCGTTTCGTCCCCACCCCGCCTGAAGCCGGGTATCGCATCGTCATGCCGACCGGGTGGCAGTTCAACGCGGCGGCCTACCAGGACACCAATGGCACGGACGGGTACTGGAGCGGCTTCAGCGCCGGCGGCTCCCGGTTGCTGATCACCGGCAACTGGGCCGGGTACTCCTGCGGCAATCCCACCGGCTTCACCACTGATCCGTTCTATCGCGTGCGCATCCCGCTGAACTACAACACTCCGGGGCAGCCGCACCCATATACGGACTTCTGGCAGGTGTCGCTGCCCGGATACGTCTACGACGGTATTGGCCGCACGGTCAGCAACATCCCGCCGGACGCGTTTTCCGAGATCAGCATCCTGGACGACGCCTTTGCGCCCATCTGCACCTTCTCGCTGGTCAACTCCGGCCCCAAGGCCACCTACTCCTTCAACGGCACGGCGATGTTCTCGAAGCCGAACGAGACCGCGTTTCCCTACTATAGCCCGCGGTATTACTACAAGTATGCTTCGAAAAGGAACGTGAACACCACCGCGCCGTTCCTGCACTCCCTGCTGCTGCTGGCAAAGGGCAGCAGCCTGCTCTGCGTGTTCTCCACCCCGAACAGCCCCGGTGAGGGGATGGCCGGGAGCGCCACCGCCAGTACGCTGGGCGGCAACGTGGCCAAGCCGTCCTGGATCGAGTTCAAGGTGAGCACACAGACCTCACCCGATGACGGCACGGGTTCGATCATGATCCGCACCCCGGCTGCCGGCTCGATGAGCGGCATTAACTTCGGTTGGGAGTAAATGCTCCCGCGCGGTGATCAGCCGATGACCGCGCTGACACGCAACGGCCCGCACCCCCGGCGGGGTGCGGGCCGTTGCCATGCCGGATAGCCCGTGGCGCGTTCGGAGAGGAGCAGACAGCGCAGGCGTGCTGTTGAACGCGGCATTGGTCGAGCCATGACATTATTTTCGCCGTGTCCCCAACCGGCGGCAGGATTTGTTATGCACCGTGCGAAACCGATGTTTCAGCGCGGATATATATCAATAGGAGGTATGTCACATGTTTCGTTACCTGTTTACGGCCTGCTGCCTGGGCGCGTTGTTGCTGCTGTTGACTGGCTGCGGCAAGAAAGCGGCCACGGTTCCCACGAATGTACCGAAGACCGCGCCGGCCGGAACGCCGGCTGCGGCGACCCCCGGCACAACCCCCGGGTTAACCCCCGGCGTAACCCCCGGCATCACGCCCACGGGGGCCGGTGTGCAGCCCAGCAGTGGGCCGCCCCCCACCGGCGGTGTGACGCCCACCGGCGGCGTGGTGGGTATCGATTCGTCGTCCGTGGTGTCTACCCATCCGGAGGATGCGGCGACGGATCCGGGGTTTAAAAGCGTGCCCTCGAACATTCCCCGCGATGCCAATGGGCAGCCGATGACGCGGGCCAAGCGTCTCGAACAACTGCGGCTACAGGGGGCGTCAATGGACCGGTTATCGGACGAATCGCCAACTGCGACTACTCAACCGGCACCGAAATAGGACGACTGCGATCGACGGGGGTGCGGCCGAGTGATCGGCCGCACCCCCGTTGCGTTATATGCTGGTGAATCTTCGGCAGCCGTGTCTCCGAAGGATGGCGACAGCGCGCAAGATGCGCCACCGGACCGGACGCGTATTGGTATCAGGCATTGCCTTCACATATCAGTTGCGCCGGTTTAGATCGAGCCTGTTTCCTCCGGTATCCATCCCTGAATTTTGCCGTAAACAGGCAAACCTTTCAGACTATTGTTCGCAATGGTACCAGTTTTCGTGTCCCTCGGGTGCTAGCCGCAACATGACGCGCAAGGGGGTGGGGGAGTGTGGCAGGCGGATGGAAACCAACCTGGTGACAGGGATACTCACTCATAAAAAAACCGGGCGCCCGGCCAGATGGCCGGGCGCCCGGTGTGGCGTGTCGAAGCGGTGTGGTCAGGCTTTCTGGTCCACCGTATTGTTCTCGCCCTCACCCACGGGCAAGCCACCGCGCTTCGAGAAGCTGATGGCGATGATGAGAATGATCAACGCCAGCCCGGCAACCACCCACTTCAGGTAGCTATCCTGCAGCAGCACCGTTGCCGGCGCCACCAGGATGGCGATCAGGTTCATGACTTTGATCATCGGGTTCAGCGCCGGACCGGCGGTGTCTTTCAATGGATCGCCGACGGTATCGCCGATGACGCCCGCCTTATGGGCATCGGATCCCTTGCCGCCAAGGAAGCCATCCTCGATCTTCTTCTTGGCGTTGTCCCAGGCGCCGCCGGTATTGCTCATGAACACCGCCATGAGCTGGCCAACGAGAATGGCGCCCGCCAGGAAACCGCCCAGCGCGTAGGCGCCCAGCCAGAAACCGACGAGAATCGGAGAGAAGACGGCCAGCAGGCCGGGACCGAGCAGCTCTTTCTGCGCGGCAGCGGTGGAGATGGCCACGCAGCGGGCGTAGTCCGGTTTGCCCTTCTCGCCCACGCCGGTGTATTCCCAGATGCCCGGGATGGTTTTGAACTGGCGGCGCACCTCTTCCACCAACTGAGTCGCGGCGCGGGAGACCGCGCGGATGGCGAAGCTGGAGAAGAGGAAGGGCACCGCACCACCGATGAGCAGGCCGACGAACACGTGCGGCAGGTTCACCTGGATGTTACTCACCAGGATGGCCGCCTCGTGCGTGCCGGGGGCATAGATATGCTTTTCCAACTGCGCATTGGCGACAGTATCCAGGAAGGAGCGGTAAAGGGCGACGGCGGCGATCACCGCAGTGGCGATGGCGAAACCCTTGGTCAGCGCCTTGGTGGTGTTGCCCACCATGTCGAGGCGCGCTACCACGTTATGGGCGGCCTTGTTCTCGCTGCCGTCCTCGTTCTTCAAAGCGCCGGACATCTCGAAGATGCCGTTGGCGTTGTCGGAGATCGGACCGTAGGTGTCCATCGCCAGCACGTAGCCGGTGGTGGCCAGCAGGCCGAGGCCGGCCAGCGCAATGGCGTAAGCCGCCATCGCCGGGTTCGGAAAGATGATGTAGGCGACGAAAATCGTCACGGCGATCGCCACGATGCCCCACACTGAGGATTCCAGCCCTTCCGCCAGACCGGAGAGGATGAGAGTGGCCGGACCGGTGCGTGCCGCCGAGGCGATCTCGGTGACCGGTTTCTTATCATCAGCAGTGAAGTATTCGGTCAACCGCGCGATGATGAAGGTCAGCACGATGCCGATGGCGGTGGCGACGAAGGCCAGGAACCAGAACTTCTCGACCAATCCTGCCAGCAGCGGGTCGACGCCGGTCGGGATGGCCGGCATTACGCCGAAGGTCGGGGTGGCGAACACCAGGTAGGACACCACGAAGAAGCCGATGGCGGCGATGACGATGGAGACATATTGCCCGGTGTTGATCGGGGTCATCGGGTTCATCTTCGGGTCGTCTTTGCCTTTCACCGCCAGAATGCCGATGATTGAGGCAATCACGCCGACCGCGCGCACGAGGAGGGCGTAGATGACGAGCTTCAGCGTGAAGACGGAGGTGAACGTTACTCCGGCTACCGGGATTAACGCACCGAAACCGGCGGCGGCCAGTGTGCCGCCTACCGCGGCAGCCAGAATGATGGCGGCCACCAGGGTGACTTCATAGGACTCGAACACGTCGGCGGCCATACCGGCGCAGTCGCCCACGTTGTCGCCCACGTTGTCGGCGATAGTGGCGGCGTTGCGCGGGTCATCCTCGGGAATGCCGGCCTCAACCTTGCCAACCAGGTCGGCGCCCACGTCTGCGGCCTTGGTAAAGATGCCACCGCCAACGCGCATGAACAACGCGGCGAGCGACCCGCCGAAGCCGAAGCCGACCAGCACGAACATGGCGTCCGCTTTGAAGACCAGGAAGGTGATGGTGGCGCCGAGCAGGCCAAGACCGACGGTGAACATGCCGGACACCGCGCCGGCCTGGAAGGCGATTTCCAGCGCGCGCTTGAAGCTGCTTAACGCGGCGTTCGCCACGCGCACGTTGCCGCGCACCGCCACGCCCATGCCCACGTAACCGGCCAGATAGGAGGCGGTCACGCCCAGCATGAAGGCGACAGCAACGCCCAGTCCGAGGACCAGCGATTTATATTGCGCCTGGTAGAGGAAGAACAGCCCGATGCCGATGACGATCACCAGCGGGATCATCGTCTTCACCTGGCGGGACAGGTAGGCCATGGCGCCTTCCTGCACCGCGGCGGCGACTCCTTGCATGCGTTCGCTGCCGGGATCATGGGCGAGGGTTTTCCTCAACCAGATAAACCCGAAGATCAGCGCCAGCACGGCTGCGGCTAGGACGATGAAAAGCGGTGGATATGCCTCATTGGCGAATGGGAGCTGGATGGCCTCACCACCGGCTTTCTCTGGCGGCGCGGTCGGTGCGGCCATGGCATCCGGTTCTGCGGCCGGCTCTGGGGTTGTGGCCGGCATGGCGGTGGTATCCACAATGGGTGCCGGCTCGGCGGCCGGTGTGGCCGGCGCCTGTGCGACGACTGCCGGTGCATGATGGGCCTGTGCAAACAGCGCCGGCCCGGCGATAATCATTCCGGCGAGTGCCAGGGCCAGAAAGCCCAGCAGCCAGGTCGGCAGGCGTTTTTTACTGCGTCTCCGTGGTCGAGATGGGAGTTGCGACGACATGATAAGGTAACCTCCTCAAGGTCTGGCTGGGGCTATGGCCCCAGGCGGGGAAGGCATCTCCCCCGGTTCACAGTCACGCGGGCACTGCCGCGTCGGCAGTCTGCCCATCGCGGCAGATAGTGTTCAATTATGTGTCAGGCCCCCAGTACCTTCACCAGCTTGATCATCTCCGGGTCCAGGGGCTTATCTTTCGACCATACTTCTTCGAGTGGGGTGGTGACAATACATTCGTTTTGTTCGCCGACCAGCACGCCGCGCGCGCCGGCCTTCAGATTCATGACGGCATAGGCGCCGAGCTGGCTGGCCAGCACGCGGTCCGCCGCGGACGGCGTGCCGCCGCGCTGCACGTGGCCGAGCACGGTGGCGCGCGTCTCGTAGCCGGTAGCTTCTTCCACCTGCTCGGCCAGCGCGATGCCGTGGGCAGCACCCTCCGCCACCACCAGCAGGAACGATTTCTTGCCACGCCGGTAGCCATGCCGGATGATCTCGATGATGTCAGCCAGCTCCCAGCTCAGCTCGGGCACCAGCACCACCTCCGCGCCGCCGGCGATACCGACGTGCAGCGCGACAAACCCGCGCGACCGTCCCATCACCTCGATGACGAAGATGCGGTCGTGCGAGGTAGCGGTATCGCGCAGCCGGTCGATGCTCTCCAGCGCCGTGTTCACTGCCGTGTCGAAGCCGATGGTATAATCGGAGCCATACAGGTCGTTGTCGATGGTGCTGGCCACGCCGACCACCGGGAAATCGGCTTTCGTATGCAGCTCATAATTCCCGCGTTGCGAACCATTGCCGCCGATCACCACTAATCCGTCGATGCCGGCCTGGTGCAGGTTGTCCACCGCCCGCGTGAAACCCTCCGACGTCTTGAAATCTTCGCTGCGCGCGGTGTGCAGGATGGTCCCGCCATGGTTGATGATGCCGGATACCGAGCCGGCATCCATGAGGATGAAATTCCCCTCCACCAATCCCTGGTAGCCGCGACGGACGCCGATCACCTCCATCCCCTCGCTGATGCCGGTGCGTACCACGGCGCGGATGGCGGCATTCATGCCGGGGGAATCCCCCCCGCTGGTCAGCACTGCAATGCGCTTCATACCGTTGATCCTCTCCCTTGAGATGCTCACAGGCCGTAGTAATCCCGGTAGGCCATCACCATGGCGATAAAATGCTGTGGCGGCACGCCGTTATGAATGCTGTTGCTGCTCGCAAGCATATAACCGGGTCGATCCCGGAACCGGTCGAGCACCGCGCGGGTCGCTTCTCGGACGGCGGCAGGCGTGCCGTGGCAGAGCGTCTCCACGCTGTCCACGCCGCCGATCAGGCAAACCGCCTGACCGTATTGTTCCCACAGCCGGTCGAGATCCATGCCGGCGAAGGTATCGATGCCGGCATAGGCCTCGGTGCCGGACTCCACCAGCATTGCGTCGGCGATGGGCCAGATGCAGCCGCCGGTAGCAATATAAACCCGTGCGCCCCGCGCGCGATACGCCGCGATCTGCTCGCGGATGCCCGGCAGCACGAATTGCCGATAATGCGCGACGGAGAGCAGCGAGGTGCTTTTGCCGCCCACGTGCCCGCCGACACCCAGGATGGCTACGCCTTCCGCGATAGCCTGCGTCCCGATCATGAGCGCGATGTCGGTCATCCGTCGGAAATGCGCCGCCGCCGATTCCGGGTAACACGCCAGCAGCTCGAGATGGTACTGCGCGCTCATCGTGTAGTTGCGCATCACCAACGGCATATCGAGCTGCAACTCGCCTGACCGCTGCCGGATGCGCCGGATCACCGCGAACGTGCTGTCATCAATCGCTGCCGGCGGTTCCGCGCGGAGAACCTCCTCCGCATACCGGTCGAGATCGGCGGGTTTGTCGGCCGTGCTGTGCGTGACCATCGTGACCGGATCATAGGTGACCAGCGCGCCGTCACAGCGCCATTGGTGGGCCGCGCCCGTCCGTTCAGGCTGAAAGCCGGCCGGATAATTCTGGTCTACGGAGATCCAGTCCAGCCCGGCGTTCAGCGCAAGGTCGATCCGGTCCTGTGCTTCCTGCGCAACCAGTCCTTCCCAGTTCCCGTCGGCCAGCCCGTTCAGCCACCGCGGGACATTGTGAACCGGCGTCTCCCGTCCGAGCACAGCCTGCGCGCACCGATCGTCAATCACCAGCTCGCCGAACGGAATGCGGTCGGCAAGTTGGCGGTCAAAAGCAGCGGCGATGCGCGCGTGGCTGGTCACGGCACTCCCTGACGCCTATTCCTCCCCGCGTTTGGCCATACCGCCGCCCAGGCCTTCTTTGCTGCCGACTCTGGCGGATTCCGCTTTGCCGGTGGAGCCGAACTGACGGATGTATTCTCGCGTCTTGGCGACCACGGCTTTGCGTGCCGGGTCGAGCAGCTTGCGCGGGTCCTTTTCGCCGGGCCGGCGGGCAGCGGTTTCCAGCATCGCCCGGTTGAACTCCATGCTCAGCGCGGTGGCCACGTTGATCTTGGTGTAGCCGACTTTGATGGCGTCCAGCAGCGAACCTTCGCCCGGCGCCAGCTCCACGCCCTTCGCTTCCGCTTCTTTGCGGTCAATCAGCACGCCCGAGGAACCATGGCTGACGATGGGCACGTTCGTCGCCTCATAAATCTCTTTCAGCCGGTCGACGCGCAGCGGCCAGATATCCAGCCACAGCCCGTGCACCGAGCCGACCGCGGCGGCCAGGAAATCCACGCCGGTCTCGTCCACAAACCGCTTGGCCTCTTCCGGCTTCGCGATGTGATCTTCCACGGTGGGGCCGATCTTCTTGCGCAGGATCTCGAACTGCTGCGGGATGGGCATGGCGCGAATTTCGGCCATTTCGGCATCGGTGAGCAGCTTCTCAATGGTCAGCACCGAGCCGATCTCCGCTTCCACCGGCAGCCCGACGGCATGGGAGATCTCCACGATCTTGCGCGTGACAGCGATATTCTCTTCCAACGGCAGCTCATGCCCGTCGAACATCAGCGAGGTGAACCCGGCGCGCAGGCATTTTACGTTCTGCTTGTAGTCGGTGCCGTGGTCAAGATGCAGCACGATGGGCACGCTGGCGTGGCCGGCCAGCACGTCGGCCATCGCGGTGATCATCTCCAGCCCGGCGTATTTGATGGCGCCCTGGCTGGCCTGAAGGATGACCGGCGCCTGCTCTTCTTCGGCGGCGGTGACGATGGCCTGCGCCATCTCCATGTTATTCAGGTTGAATGCGCCGACGGCATAGCCTTCCGCGCGCGCTTTCAACAAAACCTCTTTACTGGTGACGAGTGGCACGAGATACTCCTTTTGCGTTGCGTATGACAGCATGGACATGACCACGTGGAAGTCTGATGCTTCCGCGTAACATGGCCATACTTTTATTTCGACTAAATATCGATAGTGAGTGGGCCGATATAGGCCCGCTACTGCTTCTGCGCAAGCAGGATCAACCGCGGCGCATCAAGCGTCAACGCTTCGCCGCGGAAGCCGCCATAGCGCTCGACCACCATGAATCCGGCATCCCGCAACAAGGCGGTCAGCTCCGTGCAGGTATACACCCGCACGCTGTGCGAAAGGCTGCGCCGGCCCTGTTCATCGAGCACCAATTGCCAGTGCGTATAGCGGCCCGCGGCGACATCCCACGTCCATTCGCTGACGACCAGCGAGCCGTCCGGCAGCCGTTTCCAGCTTCGCGGCTGCGCGGTGCGCAACAGCGCATCGCGGTTGGCGACATCGAGCACGAACCAACCGCCGGGACGCAGTACGCGCGCCACCTCGCACAGGACGCGGGCATTCTCCATCATCGGCAAAGTATCCGAACGCGGTGAAGAGGTTCACCACCGCGTCAAAGGTTTCCGCGAAGGGCAGCCATCGCATATCGCCGCGCACAAAACGCACGTCCGCGCCCGCGTCGTGGGCTGCCTGCCGGGCCGCGCGCAACAGGTTGTGCTGGTAATCCAGTCCGATGATGCGGAATCCGCGCCCCGCCAGCGGTACGGCATGGCGCCCCTGCCCGCACGCCAGGTCCAGCACCAGCCCGCCGTGGGCAATGCGCGGCGACAGGGTCGCGGCGACAAACTCCACTTCCGGATCTGTGCGCTCGCCAGGGAATTGATACAACCGCAAGTAACTTTCACCGAAGTACTCAGTCACCCACGCGGCTTCTGTTTGTTCCAGCGGACGTACCTGTTGTTCTTCATCCGGCAAATGCGGCACCTCGTGCTTTCACCCGCGGCGAAGCTTCATCCCCCGTCGTCGGGAATCGCAAATGTATTCCACGCGGACAGGCGGCGGGGATCACCGTGCCGATGCGCACACAAACCGCGACATTATACCGGGAAACGGACACTGGTAGCAAGGGTTGTAACAGGATATTTACTCTGAAAGCAGAGCCGGCAGCAGGTTTCATCCCGGACTGCCATGCGCAATATGCGGCATTATGCAGCTTTTCGCGGTGCGCAGACCGATATTTTTTTCCACATTGATCATTTTTTCACAGAATCGACAAGCGTCTGCCGGCGCTGGGAAATCGACCGGATGCCGATTTCCCAGCGCGCTGATCGCTAGAACTTCGTGGCGACGCCGACGGCGATCTGGTCGAGATCCGGCTCGCGCGTGCCGCCGCTGGTGGTGTTTTTCGTCACTTCGACCTTCAGGTCGGTGAGAGGGGTAAGGTGATAACCGGCGCCCAGGGCAAGACGGCGATATTCATTTACATCTACGGGGCTGTTGTCCAGCTTGGCCACGGCATCGTTGTCCAGCGTCACTTCGCTCAAGCGCGTGGCCAGGTAAATTTTATCCGTGGCGTTGTATAGTCCCTCGACGTACCAGTAATTCCCTTTGCGATCCGTGACATCCTCGCCCGTGAAAGCATCTTTGAACTGGCCATAAGCCGCGGCGACCTGGAAAGGCGTCGGGTCCGGGCTGCTGGGAATCGTGTTTTTGATGCCTTTTGCGCCGTAATTCCAGCGGGCGTCCACTTCCCACAACGTGCGATCCCAGCTCATGACCCCGGTCGGCGCGGACTTGAGATTGGCGACGACCAGTGCCGGCGTACCGACCGAGCCGTCAGCTTTGATCAGGTCGCCGGACTGGAACAGGCTGGCGGAGAGATACAGGTTTTTGATCGGCGAGATAGTCAGCTTCTCCGCGGTGGCCAGGCCGTGCGTGGCGGTGCCCGCCTGCCCCGTGCCGTTCAATACGGCCAGCGTATAAGTGGCCGGCACCCCCACCGGGATGGGACCGAGGAAACCCGCCCCCACATCGTAACCGCTGACGTGCGCGGCGGAATTGGTGATGAGGATGCTCTCCACCGGGTTGTCGCCCCACGTCTCTTCACCCACATCGATCTTCTGCTTGCCCAACCGCAGCGTGTGGCCCGGCGCGATGCCGCCCCAGTTGTTCAGATCGAGGTAGAAGTAGTCGAAATCGCTCTGCACTGCCTTGTTGTTGCTGAAGCGGGTGACGACGGTGATGTCCTTGCTCGGGATAAAGGTGAAGCGCAGTTTGGCATCCGGGATGTCCAGGGCGCGGTTGGGGTACGCGCCGTCATCTCCGGTGCTGAAGAGCCCGACGAACAGGCGGCCGTCGATTTTGATCAGGGAATCTTTGGCGGCAGCTTGCACGGTTGGCGCCTGTGCCCACCCGACGGCGGCGCACAGGACGGCGACCAGGCAGGCCGCGATGAGACGGATCGGTGTCATTGATGTTACTCCTTCTGCTGATTCAGTTTGCATGAGAAGCATGACAGGGGTCTGTTAAGAGAATATGAGGATGGCGTCAAGTCTTGATGAATTAGTGGGCGACGGCGCTTCTCCGGTGCTTTTCACAGATATTTTAACACCTGATAACCTCCCCGTAACATGCGGACAGGCAGAAAAACAGTGACAGCGCCTATAATGAAGCCTGCAATCAGACAGAAAGCAGGAGCATTATATGAAGCCGTGTTATTTTCTTGCGCTCGTTTGCTGCCTTACCTGCGTTGTGGCGGGAACGGCAGCGGAATTTCTGGGGAAGGTCGCCTTCCTGCGGGACGGCAATCTCTGGGTGCAGGACATGCCCGATGGAGTGGCACGGCAGGTGACCATGTTGGGGAAAGCGTTGTATCCCGACTGGTCGGCTACCGGACGCTGGCTAGCGTATAACGAAGACACGAGCACCTATGTTGTCGATGTTGCCAATCCGCAGAATCGGCGGCGGCTCCCGGCCGAATTCCTGGCGACAACCTGGTCTCCCACTGAGGATGTGCTGGCTTATACCCGCTCTCCCGGCGGATTGTTCCTCACCCATGCCGGCAAGTGGGAGGAAAAATCGCTCGTGTGCGAGTTACCCAATGCCGCATCATCAATCTCAAATTTTTTCTGGAGTCCGGATGGGAAAGAGATTGCTTTCGTCCGTGTCAGAACCTCCGGGCGGGAGATGACCGATCGCACTGCCGAACTCTATACTATTCGTGTCAATGGCAGCGGATTGCACCGGCTGCTCCGTGTAACCGGTGAGAGTTACCGGCCAATCATCACCGGTTGGACGCCTGATGGAAAATATATCCTCTTCCTGCAGGATACGGCCTACAGCGCGTCTCTGCTGGCCGATGGGGTTCCGCTGGCCGCAGTGCCGGCGGTGGGTGGCCGAGTGCTCGTTTTTACCACGAACACTCTGGACTCTGGCGGCCTGTCCCTCTCGCCGGATGGCCGCCGCATTGCCGTCCTCCAGCGGGAAGGGCGGGAAAGCTGGCAGGACGCGCGGCTATTCATCTCGCCGCTGGACCGGGTAAGCTTGCACCCTCTCACAAACAAAACGGTAGCACCACTCTTCCCCGCCTGGTCGCCGCAGGGTAACCTGCTTGCATATACGACCGGTCCCACCGGATCGATTATGCTTCAAATGAAGGAAGCTAACCGATTGATTGCCCAGCGGCATATCCTGCTGATCAATCCTGTGACCGGTATCCGCCAGGGTGATACTCGCACAGACGACAATCGTGACGAATATCCATTCTGGACAGCGGATGGCCGACACTTCCTCTTCGCCCGCATCACGCCTGAGCGGCAGGCCGGTGTATGGGCGATGAACCTGGTGAATGGTATACAGCGCCAGGTAGTGAAGCAGATCACGACTAACGAACCGGAATCAGGGTGGATGGGCTTTTATGGCACCGTCAACTGGCCAGCCATTCTCGCCTTCTGGCCGGGCCGGCGGCTGGCGGAGTCGGGCTTGCTGGTTGACCGGCAGGTGCAGGTCCCGTTGCGCGCTGTCGTCGAGGCGCTGGGCGGCACGGTGAGCTGGCAGGCGGATTCGCGCACTGCCATGGTAACGCTGAACGGCAAAACCTTCACGCGCACGCCGGGCAGCGATGCCGACTTCTCACAGGTGTATAATCATGATTTCTGGATGAAGGACAATCTTCTTTATATTCCGGTGAGCCTGCTCCAGCAGGAGTTCACACTCGGCGTGCAGTGGAACGCCCCGGCGCGCGAGGTGGTCGTCAATAATTCGCCCACCGCGCGCATCCTCATCATACCTACGCGCATCGTGCCGTCTCTGCGCGTCCCGGTGGTTGGCAGGAGGTGATCGTCCATTACGACTGGTTTGAAGGCACCGGCGAAATCGTCTACCGCGTGGAGCCGAAGGCCATCACCGCGCTGTATCAGTGCTACATCGGTCTGGACCGATGAAGGTGACTGCCAGGTCGCATTGCAGAATTACGTCTTCGCCGCCTGCGGTGCTGCTGTCTCAAGCTGCGACGTGCACTGCGGGCAGCGGGCGGCTTTCAGCGGAATGGCCGATGCGCAGAACGGGCATTCCTTCGTCGTGGGCGCGGCTGCCGTCTCCTTGCGCTTCAGGCGGTTGATCTGCCGCACCAGCAGAAAGATGGCGAAGGCGACGATGACGAAATCGATGATCGAGTTGATGAACAGCCCGTAGTTCAGCGTAGCGGCGCCGGCATCCTTCGCGGCCTGCAGGCTGGCAAAATGCTTTCCATTCAGGCTGATGAACAGGTTGGTGAAATCCAACCGTCCCAGCAGCATGCCCACCGGCGGCATGATGACATCGGCTACCAGCGAGGAGACGATCTTTCCGAACGCTCCGCCGATGATAATGCCGATCGCCAGGTCGAGCACATTGCCCTTCATGGCAAACTCTTTGAATTCTTTGAACATCAGAGCCTCCTTCATGGTATACGTGTAGTATTATATTATCTTCCGGAAACACCTTCCAATGTAATGGCTTTGCGCTCGCACATGTGGTTTGTCGCCCTTTCCCTTCTTTGCGTAGAAGGGTATGATAAGGCTGATGGACGAACCGTTCGAACAGTATAGACGTGACGACCTGTTGCTGGTTGCGCCCGGGGTGATGATTCCCCGGGCGGAGTTGCAATTCCGCACGTCGCGCAGCAGCGGGCCGGGCGGGCAGCACGTGAACAAGGTGGAGACGCGCGTGGAGCTGCTTTTCGACCTGGCCAACTCGCCGTCGCTGACCGAAGAGCAGAGGGCGCGGGCGATGGCGGCGCTGCATTCGCGGTTGGATGACGACGGCGTGCTGCATCTCGTGGCCGACAGCTTCCGCAGCCAGTTCCGTAATCGCGAGGATGCCGTCGCGCGCTTTGTGGCGCTGCTGGAGCACGCCCTGCGCCCGCGCAAGCCCCGCCGCCCTACCAGGGTCCCCCGCGGCGTGCGCGAGGAGCGCCTGCAGCAGAAAAAGCAACGCGCCGAAACGAAACGCCTCCGCGAAAAACCCCGCGGTCACGATGAGTAAATCTATTATTTTATCCGCAGATTGAAATGATTGAAAAGATTTCCTTCCGTTGCGTCTTTACGCCTTTGCGTGAAACTCCTCTTCCCGTTTCGTCGTTCGCGAGCTCATTGGTAAGCCCTCCTATACCCGGACGCCACTCCGCTGTGGCTGCGTGGCTCACTACGTACCGGCTTACCGTTTTTCGGAATGGCTTCTTTTTACGGTGTCCAAATTAACGGATCGGCGGTACAATGAGGAATCCTTTGCCATAGGGATGTGTAATGCCGCGAATCCTGCTGCTGTTCGGGATGCTGCTGCTGGCGTGCTCCCTCCTTTGCGCCGAGCCGGAAACGGCGGCGCCTGCCGGGAACGCGGCGGATCGCATTGTCGCCATCCTGGCGACTCTGAAGCCGGACGATCCCGTCACCTGGGCAGCCGCTGAGGACGCGCTGGTGAAGGAAGGCCGGGACGCGCTCCCCGCGCTGCTGGAGGCGCTTGCCCTGCAGACCGCCGCCCTCGCCAGGGCGCAGCAGCGTGCCGAGATGGAAAAACCGCGGCTGTGCGGCACGGCGCTGGGGTCGGCGATTATCCGGGTGAGTTGGGGCTGGAACCCGCGCGAGAAAATCGCGACCTGGGTCTCCCGGCTGGAAACGAAAGACGGCGAGCCATACAGATTCCCGCAGACCCCCGTTTTCCTCAGCGATCCTGCCCTCGGCGCGGTGTTCCCCGGGTATGTCTTCTACGCCGCACGCTGCCCGGACAACGGAGCGCCCTTTCCGCTGCGCGACCACAACCTGTTTACCGTGCGCAATGACGGCACGGTGCGGCACCTGGCCACCCCGCAGGATCTGGAAGCCTACTTCCTCGCCGAAGTCCGCGCGGTAGGGGAGGACGAGGAGGAGACAGTGACCGGCGCCACGACCGCCTGGTTGCGGCTGACGCAGGAGTTCGACCAGGACGGCATGCTATGCTTTCTCATCCCCGCCGCAAGCCTGAAAGCTTCCTTCCGCCATTCGACAATCGCCAGCGTCAACGGCTGGCGCGCCTCCGGCCAGGCCACCCTCATCCCCGGTGGCAAGCTGGCCGGCAACATCACCGTCAACCTGACCTTCGACGCTGCCGGGCAGTTGAAGACCATCACCGAATTTCGCAACCTGGCGCCTGCGCCTTAATCCCTGGGAGCGCCGGCATCTTTTGCCGGCACGATCATGTGCCCGTTCCCCGAATACTAATGCCTGTCGAAAACCGCTACTCGAAATGCGCTAAATCCACAAACAGCCTCATAATCGAGCCGGCAAAAGATGCCGGCGCTCCCAGGGGTTACGGTATTTCATACACGTGCAGCGCTTCCGGGCCGATGCCGTAGCCGTTGGGACCGCCGAAGCGCTGGTACAGGTCCTGGCCGCGGAAGTCGTCGGTGAAGTAACCGTTTTGCGCGGTGATCTCGCGGTCCTCAAAGACCACGCGCACCTTTGCGCCGGCTTTCAGGCCAGGCACGCTGATCTTCGTCTTTGCCAGTTGGGACGGCGGGAGGACCAGCGAATCGCCGATGAGCACCTGCTCGCTGCCGTCGGCGAAGACGATGGAAGTGTGGCCCCAGCGGACGTTTCCGCCCTCGTGCAGGCAAGCGACGCCGTCGATCATGCCGGTCGCGCCGATTCGCTCCAGCGGCGCCTCCAGCTTCACCCACTGCCCGGCCGCCGGCAGCGCGCCCATGTTCTCCGCCTTTTCCGGCATGTAGGCGAGGGCCTTTTTTACCATCGCATCATCCCAACCCAGGAAACCTGATGAGTTTTTGTAGAAGCTGGAGAGGAATCCGTAGGCGCGCGCTTTGTCGTTACGCAGCCAGCCCATGTCGAAGCTACCCCACGCGGCGGCGGCGCGCCAGCGGCCATCGGTCTTCAGCATCAGCACCAGGTTTTCCGGCAAGTCCTTGCCGTCGAGCTGCACCCACTGCACCAGCGTCGCCCCCCGCGTCTTCTCCGCGGGGATCAGTTGCGGGATATACTGGATGCCGTCGTAAAACAGCGGCTTGCGCTCGCCGGGGAGGGCGCTGCTCGTCGTGTGGCCGCCCTTTTCATCGTTCCATTCCACGCTGCCGAAGCGCAGTGGGTGCGTCACCGCCGCCACCAGGTAGGTCTTCCCACCATACCGGCGCGACCAGTGTTCGAGCCATGGCTCGATGCTGATGTTCGGCCCGATATCCGGCGAGTAGATGACGGGCTTCATGAACTCCATCTCCGCATGCAGGCCGCGGAAGGTGGATTGGTCGCCCGGCCCATGCGCGATCTGCCAGCCGCGGCAGCCGCGCATCATCTCCACGAAGACGTGGTAGCGCCAGCGCTCATAGGGCACATCCTCATACATCTGCGGCCTGAGCCAGATGACCTTATCCTGCCCCTGCACCAGCGGCCACAGGTCCACATGCAGCGGCGCGGGATACCACGGCTCGGTCTCCGGGTCGAAGATGTCGTAATAGGGCACCTTCTCGAACTCGAAACGGTTCCAGCCGCCGCCGTGACCGACCATCACCGGCTTGCCGGTCTGCTCGCGCAGGTACTTCACCGCGTCGCCCATGCCCTTGAGCTGCTCCTCCGTCGCCTGGTGGAAGGTGCCGAACGCCTCCTCGATGCCCGCGGAGGTGGAGACCACCATGGCGTCGTCTTTGGTGAACTTGATATAGTCCGCCAGCTTTTCCGGCCCGCCCGTCTTCTTCAGCAGCTCGTTCATCGACCAGACCACATTCGGTACGATGAAGAAGGTGGAGCAGTAGAGGTTGTCCTTCGTCCACTTTGCCTTCAGTTCGTCAACCAGCTTGGGATCAGTCACGTCGTTATAGCCCGCCACGTAGCGCAGGCAGTTCATGTCGTTGCGGAAGCGGTTGTAATCCTCCGAGGTCCAGCGGTCGTAATAGGGCCAGCCCGTCAGGTTGTGCAGGTCGCGGTACTTGCCCGGGTCAGTCGGCCCGTCGTAGACCGGGATATGCCCGTAGCAGGCGCCCCACGGCATCCATGGCTGGCCATTGACGTAAAGCAGGTTCTTTTTAATGGTGACCGAGGTGATGGCCGGCTGCGGCGGATCGTGCGCCAGCCGGCAGAACGGCGCCGAGACTACCGGTTGCGCCCACTCCAGCGGCTTCCCATTTGTCCGCAACATCGTGGCGCGCAGCACCCAGTTGCGCTGCGGATCGTTGAACGGCTGCACGGGGAGCGAGGAGACGTCCGCGTCGAAGAGCAGCAGATTGGAGAAATCCTCGCGCAGCTCGACGGGGATCTTCTCGCGTTGGGCAGCAATGGCCTGCGGGGTGGCGGGCAGCGTCCACGTCTTCAGCACCTGTCCCGTGCCCCGGCGCAGCAATTCCAGCTTCACGGCGCCGATATATGGCATCGAGCGGGAGGACAGACCGAGATTCATCCGCACAAATTGCTGCTGTTCCGGCAGCAGGTAAGTGGCGCCGATCTCCAGGTCGATCGGCTCGGTCCAGGTGCCGATCCAGAGATCGGTGGAATTCAATACCTTTTTCCGTGTATCCGTGACCGACAGCTTGCAATGATATTCCGTATACGCTGTGGGGCAGAGCTCGGTGATGCGGTAAGGCAGGCTGACCGCAGCCGTGCCATCTTTTCCCGGCTTGATGAGATCGCTCCAGCATGCGCTTTTCTTCCCGGAGGGCGAAACCATCTCCCAGCAGAGGTAGCAGGGAGCCTGCGCATGGAGCGTTGCCGTGATCTGGTTCATGCCGAGTTTTTGCTCGCCCATGTCGAGCGCGGTGAGGGTGGGAGTGCTATTGGTCAGGGAAGCAGAGACTGAAGGCTCACGTGTGGCCAGCCCGAATTGTGCGATGCCGGCAAGGCGGCCAGCATCAATTACCTGAATGATTTGCTGATACGGGATACTCTTATCCGCCTGAATGATCAGCAACTTCACCTGTTGTTTCTCATGCATGACCTTCAGTCTTGATTGAAGTGCGGCAATATCGATCTTCTCATCATTCATGTATAGCTGTCGATCATGAGTAATGCGCACGGTCACCGAAGCAGGCATGGAGCTGTCTGCCGTCTCCATCTTCGGAAGGTTAATCTTCAGACCGGTTGTCTCTGTCCCGACGGTCCGTGCGGTCAGTTCTGCTTCGCTGCTTTCCGGCTCATACACCTGCACATCATCCCACCAGATGGTGCCGGATACATTGTTCTGCGGCTGGTAGCCGGTGTCGTCCAGCGTGTAGCCGTTCACCCCGCGGGCGCAGAGGAGGAGCTTGATCGACTGCACCGGCTCGCGCGGGCGGAAGACCTGGCGGATCTCGCGCCAGTCATCAGTGCCGATGGAGATGGGCGCCTTGTGCACGAAGATGAAGCCGTCTAGCCGCTGACCTTTTTCATCGGTCGCCTCGATATTCAGTGCGTTCAGGTGGTCGGTCTTCACCCACGCGCTAACCTCGATAAGCCGGGGTTCTTTCTGGTTCAGGATAATGGGGTCGGAGGCGACGTATTTTTCGTCACCGGACGCCACGATCATCTTCAGGCTGGAGTTGCCATTGTGAGCCACCAGCGTGTCGAGGGTAACCGGCCCGCGTTGGGGGAAGCCGTTGTTGTGCCAGGTATTGAAGCGGTAATACCCGCGCGGGGCGAAGTAGGTGTATTCCGCTTGCCGGCTCCAGCCGGCCGGATAATCCGGCGTCGTCAGGCCTTCAAAGTCACCGCACAATAACAGGTTGACGAGTCGCGGTTCGGCGGAAACCAGCTCGGCCTGCTGCACCTCCACCCGGCCCGTCTTCCCCGTGTAATTGATCGACACACCGGCGGTCACCGGCAATTGCAGGCCATCCTTCTCAACCGCTGCCGCTTCTTTCGGATCTTTCGCGGCGGCATCCCGCGTGGCTTGCAGCCACTGGCTCGCGGGGAGTTTCACCGCTACCGTTTTTTGGAAGCTGCCCGCCGGGATGGGGACGGAAGCCGTGGTGAGCGGTTTCGCCGGGTTGCCCATCGGATCGGCTACCGACATGCCGCCCCACGGGCACCAGCTCACTTCGATAGCGCCCGCGCCCTCCGGCACTTCAGTGCCTTTCAACGTCACGCGCAACATCAGGTCGCGCACCAGCGCCAGTGGATTCTTACTGTGCTGGGTCGCCACGTCGGGGAAACCGCCGCCGTCAGGGAAGCCGGTCAACTGCCGGTCGTCGTTCACCATCACCCAGTTCACGCGCTGGGTGGCCACGGCGTTCGGCCCCTGCAGCACCAGCCGCCGTTTGCCTGGCTCAGCATCCGCGTTCTCCCAGACCCAGCTTCCTTTGCACCACCAACCGTCAGGATTATAGTCGCGCCGGTTCTGGTATTCCGACGAGTAATTCCAGTGGTGATTCTTGGTCTCGAAGAGCTGCGAAGCCCAGTCGTCCTGGAAAGCGGAATTACGCAGCAGATTGCCCTGCGCCAGGACAACGGAAGCGAGGAACAACGAGAGCAGGATGAGCTGGCGAGGCATAAGCGTTTCCTTTCCCTGTAATAGGTTCAACAAGGGGGAGGGATCTCCTGTCTGCTGATCATACCTTCGTAACTGCGGGCGTTTATCACCCGCGGCGAGGGCCGGTTCCACAGCCGAGATAAACATCTGCGGTTACGGGGGTTAATCTGTAACGTTTCTGCTCTCGCAGTCGTATAATGGATTGGTAATCCACTCTAGGAGGAACCCCACATGAACCGAGTGTTCACTGTCCTTGTCTTGTCCCTGCTGGTCCTCCCCGTACTGGCGCAGGTGGCGGGGAAGATTAGCGAAGTGACTGTGTATCGCGGCCAGGCGCTGGTGACGCGCGATGTCGAGTTCGCCGCGGTTGCCGGACCGCAAGAGATTGTCGTGACCCCGCTGCCGGAGGGGGTGATTCCCGAATCGCTCTATGCCAGCAGCGAGCCGGAGATGACCGTGCGCGCGGTACGCTACCGCGTGACGGCGGTCGGCGAGGAGCCGCGCGACGAAGTGCGCCAGATCGATGAGCAGTTGGCAGCGAAGGGACGCGAGCAGAAGCGCTTCGCCTCGGAGCTGGGGGTGCTGGACAGCAAGAGCCGCTACCTGGACAAACTGGAGAACTTCGTAGCGACCACCGCTACCGTTGAAACGAGTAAAGGCGCCCTCGACCCGAAGGCGCTGACAGAGACATCGCAATTCATCTTCCAGCAGCGCACGGAGGTGGCCGCGCAGAAGCTGGATCTGGAGAACGCGAAAGAGCAGGTGGACAACGACATCAGCACGCTGAACCGCCAGCGCAGCGAGCTGATGAAAGGTTCCAGCAAGACGCAGCGCGAGGCGGTATTGCTCATCGATGCCGCGAAAGCGCACCAGGCGCGCTGCCGGCTGTCCTACCTGGTGAGCAGGGTGAACTGGTCGCCCGCCTACAGTGCGCGCCTGAGTGAAAAGAAGGATCGGCTGGCACTGGAATACTCCGCGGTGGTGAATCAGATGAGCGGTGAGGATTGGAACGGCGTCAAGCTGACGCTGTCCACCACCCGTCCGAACATGATTGCCGTCACCCCCATCCTTACCCCGCTGTGGATCAGCCTGGTGTCCGGTGAAGCGAAGCCTGCGTATTCCGGAGAAGAATTCCGGGAGCAGTTCTCCAACATCAACCGGCAGCTCAAAATGAATGATTCCAATGCCGGCGTGGTGATGCCCAACCCACCAGGGGCGCAGGGGCCGATCGGGATGCCGATGGAGCAGGCAGCCATTCCTGCCCAGTCCGACCTGGCAGATGGCGCCGGCTGGCAGCAGAATATATTGGCCGGCCAACTGCAGAACCTGGAGCTGGCGGCGGGGGATGAGGACATCCGGAAGTCTCGCACGGCGCGGACAGAGGAGACGGAGGGACTGGCGGTGGCTTACAATCTGCCCGGCACCGTCAGCCTGCAGAGTCGCAGCGATCAGCAGATGTTCCGCATTGCTACCCTCGATCTGAAGGCGGACAGTTTTTACAATGCCGTGCCGCTGCTTTCCGACTTCGTGTATCTGACCGCCGACGCGGTGAACACCAGCGATTATCCACTGCTGCCCGGCCCGTATAATGCCTACGTGAACGGCAGTTTTGCCGGGCGCGGGTGGCTGCCGCTGGTGGCATGTGGGCAGGGGCTGACCGTCGGCTTCGGCAGCGAGACACAGCTTCGCGCAGTCCGCGAGCTGGCCGACAAGCAGACGGAGATCCGCGGCGGCAACCAGATCGTCACCTACAACTACCGCCTGCGCCTGCAGAACTTCATGACGCAGCCGGCGAAGGTGCGGCTGTGGGATCGCACCCCGCAGGCGACAGACAGTGCGGTGACCATTACGCTGGCCGGACTGGAGCCGGTGTTGAGTGCGGAAGCTCAGTATGTCGCGGACGAGAAGCCGCGCGGCCTGCTGCGCTGGGACCTGGAAGTGCCCGCCGGTTCCAGCGGCGTGAAGGCGCTGGAGGTGAAATACCAGCTCCGCATGGAATTCGACCGGAACTTCACCATCGGCGAAATCCCCGAGCAGATGATGGAGAAGATGAAGAAGGACTTCGACGCGCAGATGCAGTTGCGGTTCGGACTATAACCCCGGGTAAGGTCGGACGGGTCGGACGTGTCCGACACGTCCGACTTGCCCGATCCGATCACGGCATGATTTCGCCTGCACCTGATGCCGGCGGTCTGGCGCCGTGTCCGGTTCACCGGCTTTGCACTCCCTCGGCGTTTTACAGAATGGGCGGAAGGGTATTACAATATGAATGCCACTCGGGGCTGGCATAGTTCCGAGGATTGTCAGCAAGGGTGTAGTTCGATGGAATGCGCGCAATGTGGAGCACAGGTGCCTGCCGGGCGGCGAAGTTGTCCCGCCTGCGGCACGTCGGCGCCACGTGCGGAGAGCGCCGTCACGCCCGAGGGCGTGGAAGCCCTGCTGGCGGAAGCGAACCTTTTTCGCACGCGCGGCCAGTTCGATGAAGCCATCAGCGCCTGCATGCGCGCGCTGCAGCACGACGCCGCCAATGCCGCCGCGCATTCGTTGATTGCCGATATCTATCGCGACCAGGGCAACTACCGCGAGGCGCTGAACTGGTTCAAGCTGGCGGTCGAGCTCAATCCGGACAATGAAGCGGACAAACGGAAGCTCGACGAGATGATCGACCGCGTCTTTCAGGGCGTGCTGGCCGGCGAGCTGCGCACCAGCGTGAAGGCGATGGCCCAGCCGCAGGCCGCATCCACAGCCGCACCCGGTAAACCGGCGCCCGCGGGATACATCGTCCGTCTCCGGGCGTTCCTCGCCCGGCTGCAGCCCACCTACGTCGCAGTGGCGCTGGCCCTCGTGCTGGTGGCGGTCTTTTCTCTGCTGACCTGGAAGCTCTGGTCGCCTGGCACGCGGGCGAACGGGGGGCATCCACGCGCCGGCATCCACACGTCGTCAGACAGGTTGGACAACGGGTCGGATAGTGGAGAAAACGCCAGCGCTACCGCCGTAAATATCGTTCCCACTGTGCCGCAGATCACTCCGCCTCCGCCGGATGCGGTCGAGAACGGCGTCGGCCAACCGCGTCCGGTAGACGGTCTGCCGGGGGTCGTCGTCACGCCGAGTCCGGGCACTTCACCCCCGTCGAAACCGGCGCCGAATCCGGTCACGACGCCGGCAGTTCCTCCGGCGCCAAACGATACAACGGCTTCCGAGAACTCACCGCAGGTCCCGCCGTTGAGCCCGCTGACCGCCGCCGGCTCGGATGCGGACAAAGTCGAGTTGCAGGTGCTGCTGCTGAAGATGGCGCTGGAGCGCGCGCTGGAATCGTCCAAGCTCCCTTCCACCCTCGATGCGGTCACCATCGATCCGCGCACGAACGTATTGACGGTGAAATTCACCATTCCGCACATGCGATCCGCGACGGAGATGAAACAGGGATTGCTGTATACCGGCTTCCATCTCGTCTGGACCGCCGCCGAGCAGAACGGCACGCTCAGCGGCTTTACCTTGCTCGGGAATGCCTACTCCAGCGCCGCACACGAACCCTCGCTTGCGCTGGTCGCCGACGTCTCCGCGGAACAAGCGAAAACCGCGCGCACCGCCGTCGATTACAAAACAGTACAGCAATACCTGACCAAACCCTGGTGGCGGGCGGATCTGGCGGGGGCGACATTGTGACGGGAGTGGTGAGTGGTGTGTGGTGAGTAGTGTTCGCCTCCAGGCAAGCGATGCAGTCGCGATTCTCAGTCTGGAGAGCCCCGCTCGGATATAGACCAGCATTAAAGGAAAGACTCTTAGGGTGCGAGAGCCCCGCCGATTATAGGTTAACCTACCCATAATCGGCGGGGCTCTCGCACCCTTCCAGACTGAGAATCCCGACTGTACCGCTTGTCGATGGTCGAGCACTTTCCCGACTGAGAGTATGGCCTTCACCGCTTGCCTTGAGGCGAGGGACACCACTCATCGTCCATACCTACGGCTCCGGGAAGACCTTTTCAGCAGAGATGCGCTTTTCGAAGAGGCGGGCAACGACATAGCGCCGGATGAAGCCGAGGTTGTTGAAGATGCGGATGACCAGGGCGACCATGATGGCGACCGCCACGTTGCGGATGCCCAGCATGTTGCCCAGGAAAAGCAGCAACGCCGCCAGCACCGCATTGCTGAGAAAGCCACTGATGAAGACGCGGTCGTTGAACTTACCCTCGATAATCGACCGTATCGCGCCGGCCAGCGAATCCAGACCCGCGACGACTGCGAGGCCGATATACTCGGTGTAATCCGGCGTAAGCTGGATATGCGGCATATAGAACAGCACAAAGCCGATAATCAAAGCGAGGATAGGAAGCCACATTGCATATTCTCCGCGTATGCTCTCACCGTCACGCTCCGTGAGTCATCAGGGTTGATTCGCGTCCTTCTCCGGCGTTTCGGGCACGATTTTCGTCTCTTCAAAAGGCGCCAGCATGCTGATAGCCGGCAGGTGGATCTTGTCCCGTTTTACCACGTTCGCCTGAATACCGAGCTGCGTCAACTGGTCGAGCACGCCGAACGGCAGGTTCACCGCGCCGGCGAGATTGTCCGGTTTGCCGACCGCCTTGATGACGAAGGGCGCGCCGACCTGGTGGTTGTTGACGTTGATGACCGGACCGACGCAACGGATTGCTGAGGCGGCCACCACGCGTTGATCGTTGATGGCGATGGCCTCCGCTCCGGCAGCGCGCAGCTCATTGACCAGCATCAGCAAGTCGATATCGTGGGTGAGAATGGCCGATTCGCTGATCGTGGGGATATCCTTCCGGGCAATTTTCGAGTCGTCGATGGTAATCACGATCCCGCGCCCTTCCACGGGCGTGGATCCCGCGCGCAGGCGCAGGTTGTTCAGCTCATCGGTAATCAGCTTCATGCTCTGTTCGCCTTCGAGCTGTTTGTTGATCATCTCATCTTTTTCGCTGCGGAGCGTCTTATTCTGATCTTCCAGCTCGTTATTCTGCTGGGTCAGTTTGCGTACCTGGACGCGCAGTTCTTCGGGACGCGCATTGGGGTCAACGCCCGGGATACCGAGTGAGGCGTTCATCATAATCGCGATCAGGGCGCCGAGGGCCAGGCAGACGAAGGTGACCGGCAATACCCAGGGTTGTGGCTTTCCCAGTACCGCTTGCATCTTCATGGGTGGGTTCCCTCCGGATCGCGCAGTTTAAAATCGGCCGCCAATCCGGCCGCGCGGATCACCGAACGGACGTCGATATACTCGATCTGGTTCAAGGCGTAACCCTTCGTACTCAAATACACGATGGTATTGCGGAGCACATACATCTTTTGCTCCAGGTGGTCCGGCGCTCCCAGCTTGATCAGCACCCCCGGCTGCAGGACCAGCGCCATACGGCCCGTAGAGCCCAGGGTGATCTGCGTGAAAGCCAACGGCGCTTCCTCGCCGGGATGTGCATTCGCGATCGTCAGGCAGTTGACGACGGCGCGCACGGTGTCGGCATTCACCGGCTTGCCGAAAGTGCGCACCGGCAGCGGGATGGTTATCCCGGCGATGACCGGCACCGGCGGCTCCGGCGGCTGCGGG